>ENA-OOVJ01000665-OOVJ01000665.1-human-gut-metagenome-genome-assembly--contig:-NODE-665-length-9149-cov-3.333187_pt1 | contig 9149 bp, 6 predicted proteins | sample MGYA00241553_ERZ501288 | MGnify/ENA primary metagenome ERZ501288 (study PRJEB25962, sample SAMEA2042363) | human gut metagenome | biome: human gut; feature: human-associated habitat; material: faeces... | reverse complement strand
GCCGGTCGTCACCAGGACAATGTCGGCCTCTATCCCGGCAGGCATTGTGCCGTCAGGATCCGGTGCGAACGACAGCTTGTACCGCGGTCCGTCCGCAGTAGACATATCAATGACAGACAGCACTTTATGACGCAGCTTGATGTGTACGCCGGCGTTTCTCATCCCGGAAATAAGAGCATTGACAATCTCCATTGCATCCTGCGAAACGGGGAACACGCATTGGTCCGGCTGGGTCAGAAGGCGGACGCCTCGCGCTTCGAACCAGTTGCAGACATCGACATTGGAAAATTCCTTGAGCAGACGCTTCATCAGGCGATGGCCGCGCGGATAGACGGATTCCAGGCTGCGCACCTGTGCGAAGGAATTGGTAAGGTTGCAGCGGCCGCCGCCGGTCACCGCCACTTTCGCAAGAAGCTTAGCACCAGCCTCATAGACGGTCACGTCAATGTCAGGATTCAGTTCCTTTATGTTTACTGCCGCGAAACAGCCCGCCGCTCCACCGCCGATTATTGCCACTTTCAACATGGTGCAAAGATAACAATCATGAAATTCTCTTCAAACTGCGCTGTGAATAATGTATGATTTTTGTTAACTTTGAACACGGACTTGACGCGGAATACGGATTTTCCGCCAAAATTGTGTGTGATATGGATCTGATTGATGAGAAATTCCCCCATTACAATGAGGAAGGCAGGGCATTGATAAGACGTGCCTTGGCCATTGCATCGGATGCGTTGAAAGATGATTTGAGAGATAACGGGCATCCTTTCGTGGAGCACCCGATGAATGTCGCGCTCATTGTTTCCGATGAAATAGGTCTTCCCGCAGAATGTGCAGCCGCAGTTTTTCTTCATGAAACGCTGCGGAAACACCCTGATTATGATATAAAGACAGCCAATTTCCCGCAGGAAATCTACAATATGGTGGACGGGCTGGACAAGATCGCCACGATCAAGCCGAAGGACACGAGACTGGAAGCGGAGAACTATAAGAAACTCATTGTCCAATATTCTACCGACCCTCGCGTGACGGTCCTGAAAATCGCGGACAGGCTGGAGGTAATGAGAAATCTGGAGATGTTTCCGAAACTTTCGAAAGAGCGGAAGATTCTGGAGACATTGATGCTCTATATTCCGCTGGCGCATCAACTCGGGCTTTATAACATAAAGAGTGAGCTGGAAGACATTTACTTCCGGTTCTCCGATCCCGTGGAATATCGTCTCATCACCAACAAGCTGAAAGCCACGGAGAAAGACAGGATAAAGCTCACCGAAGAGTTCATCCGTCCGCTGGAGAAGAAGCTTTCGGACGCAGGCATAAAATACAAGCTGAAAATCCGTACGAAGACCGCCTACTCCATCTACAAGAAGATGCAGAAACAGAAGGTTCCGTTCGAAGGTGTGTTCGATGTATTCGCAATCCGTTTCATCATCGATTGCGATACCGACCACAAGACCGAGGAGGACCTCTGCTGGAAGGTATATTCTTATGTGACAGAGGAATACGAGTCCGACACCAAGAGACTCAGGGACTGGATTTCCAATCCGAAGCCGAACGGTTACGAGTCGCTGCACATCACTGTCAAGAACAAGGACAATGCTTTTATTGAGGTGCAGATCAGGACGCGCAGGATGGACGACATCGCGGAGAACGGCCACGCGGCGCACTGGTCATACAAAGGCATCAAGCATGAGGTCACCATCGACAAATGGCTGACTTCGGTGCGCTATAATCTGGAGCATCCGCAGGAAACGGCTCCGGAAGACCTGCCGCATCCTCCATCCAAGGAAATTTTCGTATTCACGCCGTCAGGAGAGTTGAGAATCCTGCCTACAGGGTCATCCGTCCTGGATTTCGCATTCAATATCCACTCCAATCTCGGCACCCGCTGCACGGGTGGCAAAGTCAACGGCAAGGCAGTCTCCATAAAGGAAAAGCTCAAGACCGGAGACATCGTGGAAATCATGAGCGGAAAGAACCAGAAGCCGTCTCCGGACTGGGTGAACTACGTCGTTTCCGCGAAAGCCAAGAACAAGATCCGCCAGACATTGAACGAAGCGGAATATAAGATTGCGGCTGAGGGTAAAGAGCTGCTTACCAGACGATTGAAGAACTGGAAACTTGAATTTCCGGACGACATGATGGCGGAATTCATGAAGAAGCAGAAATATCCTACCGTCAATGCGTTTTTCGCTGCGATAGGTGACGGCTCCATCGACATTGACCAGATTAAATCATTCATACTGGAGCATGACGAAATGGAGGCCAAGGCCATCGAGGCTGCGAAAGCGGCAGACCAGGCGGCGGCCGAGGAGTCCCGCAACAAATGGGTAAGCGGCAAATCTTCCGACGATATTCTCGTAATCAACGCAAAGGACCTGAAAGGGCTTGACTACAAGATGTCCAAATGCTGCAATCCAGTATTCGGTGATGACGTATTCGGATTCGTGACCAGGACCGACGGCATCAAGATTCACAGGATGTCCTGCCCGAACGCCGCCAGGCTCATGGAAATGTACCCTTACCGAATCCAGAGAGTGAAGTGGTCCGATACTCCTACCAGCGGCACGTTCCAGGCGACACTGCGCGTAATCACCGCCATAGAGCCGTTCATCATCAACCAGATAATGGATGTGCTCAACACGTTCAGGACCTCGCTCAGGCAGTTCAATGTCAATGAGAACCAACGTAACGGCACCTACGACATCACCATGAAACTGTCCGTGCCGTCAAACATGGAACTGGACAAGGTAACATCCCAGATAAAGATTCTGAAAAACGTAGTAAAGGTTGTGCGCCAATAAGTTCTTGCGGAACGCTATTGCGCAGCGGCCTTTGCTGCAAGTTTCGCTGTGAGGGCACGCTGGAAGGCCCTTGCATTTTTCAGATGCTCGGAATATGTAGCGGCGAAAAGATGCGAACCGTTGAAATCCGGACTTGCGCAGAAATAAAGGTCTTTCCCGCCTTTCGGATTCAGCACGGCATTCATGGCGTCACGCCCTGGAGAGCAAATCGGCGCCGGCGGCAGACCGAAATTCATATACGTATTGTACGGAGACTCCACCCTCGTGTGCTTTTTCAAAATACGGTTCAATGTATAGTCAAAGCAGAATGCCACGGTCGGGTCGGCCTGGAGTTTCATACCGACATGAAGCCTGTTCAGGTACACGCCTGCAATAAGCGGATATTCAGGAACATAATTCGATTCTCCACGTACAATGCTGGCAAGCGTCACCGCCTCCATCTCCGTAAGTCCTTGAGCCTTGGCCTTTTGCTTATTCTCATCGGTCCAGAATGAATCGAATGCGGCCTTCTGTTTGTCCAGCACCACATTCATGGAATCAGTCCAATAAACCTGATAGGTATCGGGGATGAACAGTCCGAAAACATTCTCCGGGGTAAAGCCATAACCCGCAAGCAATGCGGAATCCTGCAGTGCATTCATAACGGCCAGCGAGTCCATAAGCATCTGGCTGCTGATTTTCCTTGCCAATGTACCGCGCAGCCTGATGGTCCCGGACAATACCAGATTCACAGGTGTCTGCCATCCGTTCTTCAGCATCCGCGCGACATAAATGCTTGTATTTGAAGGTTCTATCGTATAGTGTCCTGTCTTGGGTGACGCACTTCCGGCCTTGTCGGTTCCCACCAGAAGATTTTCCTTCCGGAGAGCGCGCAGAAGGCTTCCGGGCTTGCGCACGAGATTCTTTTCCGTTAGAATTTCAATGACATCAGCGACATTCATGTTAGGGTAGACATAAATCTCTGCCCTTTCATGGAAGTTCGGCATCTTGCGGTCATAATACATCTGCCATGCGAAAATGCCGGCTACAGTTCCGATGACGACGGAAATCGTCACTACAATTGTCCAAATTATATGTTTCTTCATCTTCTGGATGGTCTGAGGTCAAGTTCATCTCCCGGCTTGGTCACATAATCCCTGCCCAGGTCGTTCATCTTGCACAAGTCCTTGAGTTTCACGCCAAAACGCTGCGATAGTTCATACAATGTCTCCCCTCCTTCATCGGAAATATACTTGTCAAGTCCACGTTTGGTCTGGCTCTTCTTTGATTGCAGATATACTGTTGTGCCGGGCTCCAGACGCTTGTCGGAAAGAGCATCATTGAACCTGAGTATCTCCCGCAGGAACAGGTGATAATCATTGGCAATGCTGGCGTAGCTTTCACCCTCTTGTGAATAGACGAACGGAACACCGTTGGTCTTGTACATCTGACGCACCAGCGAGAATGAGAATGTCTCGGCCGCCTTTTCGGCAGTAACCCTTTCAGGCTCTTCGATGGACAACGGCGGTTCAGGAATCGTCTCTTCAGCACGCTGTTCCACTATGGTCTCATGCGTATTTTCCTTCTCCGCTTTCCCGGCACGCCTTGCTTCACGCCTCTGTTTACGTGTCAATTTACCCTTGATGGTATTGCGCAGCTCGTTTTCATCGTGGCGAACCTTGACTGTCGTCCCGAAATCTTCCGGGCGCATCGTATCATATTTGTCCAGATGATAATCTTCAATGAGCTTTATAAGCTTGGAAGGATAAGCCGGATCGGTAGCATAGCCCGCTTTCTTCAGGCCGTGCGCCCATGCCTTATAGTCCGTTACATCATTGTTGAACAATGACTTGTAGCGGTCCCTGTAACGCAGGAAGTCCGAATGGTCGCTGAAACTCTCGTCCGCAGTACCATAAACGCGGAAGCACTCTCCCCTCCTGTCATCGTCATGATACATCTTCTTCCCGGTCCAGTCATGGCACTTGATTCCAAAATGGTTGTTTCCCTTCACAGCCAGATCCGACTGGCCATAACGGGACTCCAGAAGGCCTTGTGCCAATGTTATACTTGCGGGCACACCTGAACGGTACATTTCCCGTACGGCAACAGGTGCATATTTGCGGATATAATCATCCTGCGGCGAACCCTTAGGAGCTACCGCGGAAACAAGCATCGACACGATCAGGGCCAATGCTGCTGTCAACATTATCCTATTTTTCATCCGTTCAAACCAAAAATTTCACCAATTTACGGAAAAAATCCGACATGGACTAAATCTGGAAGATGTCGCCGTCATTTGCGGCATAGGTCTCCGGAAATATTTTTCTGCACTCTGCCTGATACTGAGCAGCATCGCGGCATCTGGAGGAGTAATGCGCTATCACGAGCTTCTTCGCTCCTGCGTCGACTGCACATTGGGCAGCCTGCAATGTCGTGGAATGAAAACGGAGCTTCGCCTGCGCCTCATATTCCTGAAGATATGTAGCTTCATGATACAGCAGATCCACGCCTTTCACCCATTCGCTCAACTCAGGAAACGGCGCCGTATCGCTGCAATATGCGTAACTCCTTGGTTCATAGGGCAGATAAGCGGCATCTTCATTTCTGATAATCAGCGGTTCATCAGTACCGGAATGTCTTACGAAGCCATTGAGGAATGTAGCCCCTTCGTCAGGCCCTGCAGGACGGATTATATCTCCGCCGGATTTCAATGTCCCGATTTCCGCCTTGGTAAACCCATATTTCTCCAAGGCGTCCTTACGGACATTCAACTGCGGGACTTTCTCCCTGACCATATATCCGTATGTCTCAATCCTATGATTCAGAGGGAATGCCAGGACCTCCAGAGACTTCGTGGAATAAATGACCTCAGGAGCCTTCACTGAAAGCGGATGAAAATCCACATCTATGCCGATGCCCTTTCCGTAATAGGACATGAATGATTTGAGAAGCGGCCCCAGATTCGACGGCCCATAAATGACCACAGGGGTGGATTTGCAAGTCAATCCCAAAGTAGACAGCAGCGTAAACAATCCGAACAGGTGATCACCATGGATATGTGAAATGAATATGGTATCCAGTTTGGCGATAGGCACCTTGTATCGCAACATCTGGCGCTGCACGGCTTCACCGCAGTCTATCAAAAACAAACGCCCATGTACCTCCAGTACATGAGCGCTCTGAAATCTATCAATAACAGGCATCGCTGATGCGGTGCCCATTATCTTGAGAGTAAAATTATTCACCTTTCTCGAATTTGTCCTTGAGGGCAGCGAGTGCGTCGATGTCACCGAGAGTTGTCTTCTCAATGTTGGAATTGATCTTCTTGACAGCTTTCTTGGTGTTGTCGATCTCAGCAGCAGCCTTCTCAGCTCTGACATCAGCATATGTCTTGAGGTGTGAGAGGAAGAGCTTTCTGGTGCTTCTTCTGAGCTCTGTCACTACGAACGGAAGCTTCTCACCTTCAACAGCCTGCTTGCCATCCTCTTTTACGAGGTCTTTCTTGAATGCGAATCCCTCAATACCATCTTCGAGGGTAACGTTTGCGCCCTTGTCAGTAGCAGAACCTACAGTAGCCTCAACAGTTGTTCCTACAGGATACTTGCTCTCGAGCTCGTTCCATGGGTTAGGGAGAAGCTGCTTGTGGCCGAGGCTGAGTTTGTGGTTAGCCTCATCGAAGTCAAGGATAACAACGTCGATAGAGTCACCTACCTGAACCATCTCTGACGGATGTTTGATCTTGTCCCAAGAGAGGTCGCTGATGTGAACGAGACCCTCGATACCGTCCTCAAGCTCTGCGAATACACCGAAGTTGGTGATATTGCGTACGACAGCCTTGTGCTGTGAACCTACAGGATATTTCTCGCGGATGTTCTCCCAAGGATTTGCAGTAAGCTGCTTCAAGCCGAGAGACATCTTCCTGTTCTCTCTGTCGAGTGAAAGGATCTGAGCCTCAACCTCGTCACCTACCTTCAGGAAGTCCTGAGCGATACGGAGTCTTGGAGACCATGACATTTCTGATACGTGGATAAGTCCCTCTACGCCCGGCTTGATCTCTACGAATGCGCCGTAGTCAGCGATGAGAACTACTTTACCCTTAACCTTGTCACCGACCTTGATATCCGGATCGAGGCTATCCCAAGGATGAGGGGTAAGCTGCTTCAGACCGAGAGCGATTCTCTTCTGCTGCTCGTTGAAGTCGAGAACTACAACCTTGATCTTCTCATCAAGTTTCACTACTTCCTCAGGGTTGTTTACGCGGCCCCAAGAGAGGTCAGTGATGTGGATGAGACCGTCAACACCGCCGAGGTCAACGAAGACTCCGTAGTTGGTGATGTTCTTGACGGTACCCTCGAGGATCTGTCCCTTCTCGAGCTTGCTGATGAGCTCGGCCCTACGCTGCTCCTGCTCGGCTTCGAGAAGAGCCTTGTGGGAAACGACAACATTGCGGAACTCCTGGTTGATCTTGACGATCTTGAAGTCCATTGTCTGGTTGACGTAAGCGTCGTAGTCGCGGATAGGCTTGATGTCGATCTGTGAGCCCGGGAGGAAAGCCTCGATTCCGAACACATCGACGATCATACCGCCCTTTGTGCGGGTCTTCACGAAGCCCTTGACAATCTCGTCGTTGTTGAACGCCTCGTTCACTCTGTCCCAAGACTTGAGGGCGCGTGCCTTCTTGTGGGAAAGGATGAGCTGGCCTTTCTTGTCCTCTGCGGACTCAACGTAAACCTCAACCTTGTCACCGACCTTGAGGTCTGGATTGTAACGGAACTCAGGAGCCTGGATGACACCCTCGCTCTTGTAACCTATGTTGACGATAACCTCTCTCTTGGAGATGGCGGTAACGGTTCCTTCAACGACCTCGTTCTCCACGATCTTGGAGAGAGTCTGGTCATAAGCGTCCTCGATGGACTTCTTGTCCTCGCCGCCGTAAATCTCTGATCCGCCCTCAAAAGCGTCCCAGTCGAAGTTCTCTGGCGCCACTGAAGCGTTGAGAGATGTTTTCTTTGCCGGAGCCTCGGCCTTAGGCGCTTCCTGTACAGGAGCCTCTACCTTAGCTTCCTCAGCTACTTTCTGTGTTTCTTCTGCCATAATGGTAATTAAAGATAACTAGTTGTTTAACAATATTTTTACGCCCTACCGGACACGCCAACACGGCACGGCCGGTCAAAAGGCGTGCAAAGATAGGCAAAATCATCTGATTTACAATAAGAAAACCGGATTATTTTACAGAAGCTTGTTCCTTTTGAAGAGGAACAGCACCAGCGCGACCGTCAGCAGCATCACGCCGAGCAGCAGCACCCACATCCAGCTCTTGTCCATCAGCGGCATAGGGACGTTCATCCCGTAGAAGCTCGCCACAAGGGTCGGAGGCATCAAGAGCACGGACACAAGGGTGAATATCTTCATAATCTTGTTCTGGTCCAGGTTGATAAGACCGACAACCGTGTCCTGAAGGTACTCAAGCCTCTCGAAACCGAAATTCGTGTGGTTGATCAGGGAATTGATGTCCTGGAGCAGAACCGAGAAACGCCTGTGCAGATCCTTCGGGTACTTGTCGCTCCTGAGCATATTCGAGATCAGACGCTGCTTATCGACGATGTTCTCGCGCACGAGCATCGTGTTTTCCTGCAACTGGTTGATGTCCAAGAGGAAGTCCTCGTCGATGTCTTCCTGCTGGTTGATTCGCTTGCTGTACTGGGAGATCTCCTTGCTCATAAGCTCGATCATATCCGCGTCCAGATCGACACGCTGGTCCATAATGCTGGCGAAGACCGTGTAGCCGTTCGGATATGACTGAGGCATCGCGACTATCCTGCGCTGGAGCTCGGTGAAGCTTCGCAGCGGAACATCCCTCAAGGTCGTCAGACAATTCCCGACGAAAGTGAACGAGACGGCCTCCATCGAATAGTCCTCCGGTCCCGGCATCAGGAAGTTGGTGTTCGCGAAAATCGCGTTCTCCGTCTCGGAGAAACGTGACGAACTCTCAATCTCCTCAGCCTGCGCGCGGCTCTGGATTTCCTCTCCAAGAAACTCATCCACAGTGTGTTTCTCCTCTCCCGACGGAGAAAGGATGTCAATCCAAAGGACATTGTCCCTGCTGATTTTAGAAAGCTCCGTTTCAGACTGGGAAACCAACAGCTTGCCGTTCAGTCTGTAGAAAATCGCAATCATACTCTTCCTGTATTATTCCCGGCCCGAGCGTGGGAAAGGTTCCACTTCAATGCGCTGACGTTACGGAGAAGTCAGTCCACAAAAATAAGAATATTTTATGGACTAAAAAAAATTTAGTCCATAAAATATCGGAACTATGCACTTTAGGCTTGCTCCGAATCCCTTCGGTAACACTTTCGGCCTCTTTTG
>ENA-OOVJ01000656-OOVJ01000656.1-human-gut-metagenome-genome-assembly--contig:-NODE-656-length-9264-cov-1.861114_pt1 | contig 9264 bp, 10 predicted proteins | sample MGYA00241553_ERZ501288 | MGnify/ENA primary metagenome ERZ501288 (study PRJEB25962, sample SAMEA2042363) | human gut metagenome | biome: human gut; feature: human-associated habitat; material: faeces... | reverse complement strand
TTTTCGAAGATTTCGCGGATTCACTCCGCAAAACCTTACCGAAAATCAATCGCCGAAACTTACTTAAGGATCTTCGCGATAACGCCGGAACCAACCGTTCTGCCGCCTTCACGAATAGCGAAACGAAGACCAACTTCGATAGCGATAGGAGTGATAAGTTCAACATCCATTTCAACGTTATCACCAGGCATGCACATCTCTACGCCCTCTGGGAGTGAGATTGTACCTGTTACGTCAGTTGTTCTGAAATAGAACTGCGGACGATAGTTGTTGAAGAATGGAGTATGACGTCCACCCTCGTCCTTAGTAAGAACGTAAACCTGAGCTGTAAATTTCTTATGGCATGTTACTGTACCCGGTTTAGCAAGAACCTGTCCACGTACGATCTGGTCACGGTTGATACCACGAAGGAGTGCACCGATGTTATCACCAGCCATAGCTTCATCAAGCTGCTTTCTGAACATCTCGATACCAGTAACAACTGTCTTCTGAACATCATCCTTAACACCAAGGATTTCAAGTTCATCATTGAGGTGAAGTGTACCTCTCTCAACTCTACCTGTAGCAACAGTACCACGACCTGTGATTGTGAATACGTCCTCTACTGGCATAAGGAAAGGCTTATCTGTATCTCTGACTGGGTCAGGAATATACTCATCAACTGTGTGCATAAGCTCAAGAATCTTGTCGCCCCACTCGCTGTAAGGATCTTCAAGAGCCTTAAGAGCTGAACCCTTAATGATTGGGCATCCTGTGAAGCCATACTCTTCAAGCTGCTCTGTAACTTCCATCTCTACGAGTTCGATAAGTTCTTCATCATCAACCATATCGCACTTGTTAAGGAATACTACTATATAAGGAACGCCTACCTGACGAGCAAGAAGGATGTGCTCCTTTGTCTGAGCCATAACACCATCAGTAGCAGCAACAACGAGGATAGCACCATCCATCTGTGCAGCACCTGTGATCATGTTCTTTACATAATCGGCATGGCCTGGGCAGTCAACGTGTGCATAATGTCTCTTCTCTGTCTCATACTCAACGTGAGCAGTAGAAATTGTGATTCCTCTTTCTCTCTCTTCTGGAGCCTTATCGATATTTTCGAATGCAACAGCTTCACCTGTTCCAAGTCTAGCGTTAAGAGTCTTGGTAATAGCCGCTGTAAGAGTTGTTTTACCATGGTCAACATGTCCGATTGTACCAATGTTACAATGTGGTTTAGTTCTTTCAAATTTAGCTTTAGCCATTTTTAAAAAATCCTCCTTAAATTTTCCCTCTTCCGGGTTGTCTTTTTAAATTAGCTTTAATAATTATATTTCATATCCGAAATATTTTCAATATTTATTTTGCTTTTGCAGCAATAACTTTATCCTGTACGTTCTTTGGTACCTGCTCATATCTCTCGAAGAACATTGAGTAGTTACCACGGCCCTGTGTGGATGAACGAAGTTCTGTTGAGTAACCGAACATCTCTGCAAGCGGAACAAGTGCTTTAACCATCTTACCGCCACCGATGTCTTCCATACCGACAGTGATACCAATATCAATATGATGCTTTACCTGTTTGAATGTTATAAGAATACTTCCCAGGATGATAAGGCAGAAGAGATATTGCTTGATGTGATTGACCGTGACAGTGATAACAAGAATGCATATTATAATCTGATGTCAGTTTATCTGAATGGTAAAGATTATACCAAGCTCGGCGACCTGTATGAAAAGGCAGCTGCCACTGAAGATGATGATATTATTGCATTGTTTAAGAAATATGTGCCTCAGGATCCAGTGGCGACACCGGATGAAGGCAGTTACAGCGACGATCAGAAGGTATTCCTTTCAGCTGATAACGGATGTAAGATATATTACACAATAGACGGCTCAGATCCTAAGGACAATGCACAGGTTTTTTCTAACAGAATAGAACTTAAAGAGGGCCAGACCACTGTTAAATTCTATGCGGTTAACGATTACGGAATTAAGAGCGATGTTATAACCAAGACCTATAATATACAGTATTCAGGACCGGCGACACCTGAAATAACACCGTCAGACACGACAATTTCACAGTCGTCCAAAGTAATGGTTACGGTTACCGGAATTGCGTCAGGCAGTAAGGCATATTATACACTTGACGGAACGGCACCTACTACAGACAGCACAGAGTACAGCAAGCCTTTTGAACTTCCGGCAGGAACTACGGTTGTTACCGTGATGGTTGTTGACGGACATGGAAAGAGCACCATGGCATCCAAGACATATAAGGTAACGTATGAATCCAAATATACTCAGACAGAGGCAGAGGATTTCATATGGAGTGCATTGATAGACAAGAAAATTGTCAATAAGAAACATATTGACAAAGATGATAATGAATGTTCAATGGATTATTATTCATTAAAGACAGTCGATGATAAACAGATATATATGTTCTATTACAACATTGGACATGATGCACAGGATTATTGGTACGGTGCTGATGCCAATACCGGAGATGTATATAAGGTAACAGGCTCAAAGGGAAGTTATAAACTTTCATCAGTTAAATAATACAATCATAGCGTGGGACTTTTATCGGTTTCGCGCTATTTTTTTACAATTTTCCAGTATATTTGTATTGCATTACTTGATTCTATTGTATAAAATGGTAATTAGATAAATATAGGAGGTGCTTTATGTACAAGATACTTAAGGCTGAGTTTCTGGCCAGCAATATTTTCCTTATGGAAATAGAAGCTCCGCGTGTGGCTAAATCATGCGAGCCGGGCCAGTTTATTATTGCTAAGATTGACGAGAATGGTGAGCGTATTCCACTTACGATTTCAGACTATGACAGAGAAAGAGGAATGGTTCAGATAGTTGTTCAGGTTATCGGAGCATCCACTAAGAAGATGTCAGAGCTTAAGACAGGAGATTATCTTGAAGATTTCGTAGGACCGCTTGGATGTCCTTCCGATCTTGTTACAGACGATATTGAAGATGTTAAGAAGAAAAAGATTCTTTTTGTTGCGGGCGGTCTTGGAACTGCTCCGGTTTATCCACAGGTTAAATGGCTCCATGAACACGGTATTGCCGCTGATGTTATTGTCGGTGCCAAGACAAAGGATCTTGTTATTCTTGAGAAGGAGATGCAGGAAGTTGCCGGCAATCTCTATATAACAACAGATGACGGAAGTTACGGCAGAGGCGGAATGGTTACGGATACGATTAAATATCTCGTAAACGATCTTGGTAAAGAGTATGACCACTGTGTAGCTATAGGACCGATGATCATGATGAAGTTTGTATGCCTTCTTACCAAAGAACTCGGAATACATACGGTTGTCAGTGTCAACCCTATCATGGTTGACGGAACCGGTATGTGTGGAGCGTGCCGTGTGCAGGTTGGTAATGAAGTTAAGTTCGCGTGTGTTGACGGACCTGAATTTGACGGACATCTTGTTGATTTCGATCAGGCTATGAAGAGACAGCAGATGTATAAGACACAGGAGGGTCGCGCAATGCTGGCACTTACAGAGGGTGCAACTCACAAGAACGGCGGATGCGGCTGCGGAGGTGACAAATAATGGATGTTATGAAGAGAGTGCCTGTAAGAGAACAGGATCCGAAAGTAAGAGCAACCAATTTTGAAGAGGTTTGCCTTGGATATAATGAGAAAGAGGCTATGGAAGAGGCTTCCAGATGTCTTAACTGTAAGAATGCAATGTGTATGAAGGGATGTCCGGTATCTATCAATATTCCGGCATTTATACATGAAGTTAAGGAAGGTAATTTTGCTGAGGCTTATAAGATTATCAGCCAGTCATCAGCTCTTCCGGCTGTGTGCGGACGTGTATGTCCACAGGAATCACAGTGTGAAGGCAAATGTATCAGAGGAATCAAGGGTGAGCCTGTATCAATAGGTAAGCTTGAGAGATTTGTTGCTGACTGGGCAAGAGAGAACGGAATCACACCGGAACCGGCCAAAGAGAAAAAGAACAAGAAGGTTGCGGTAATCGGTTCAGGCCCGTCAGGACTTACATGTGCAGGAGACCTTGCCAAACTTGGTTATGATGTTACTATTTTTGAAGCATTACACAAGGCCGGCGGAGTTCTTGTATACGGAATTCCTGAGTTCCGTCTTCCGAAGGACAAGGTAGTTCAGGCAGAAGTTGAGAACGTTAAGAAGCTTGGCGTTAAAATAGAGACGAATGTTGTTGTAGGTAAGGCTGTCAAGATTGATGACCTTAAAGAAGAGGGCTTTGAAGCCGTATTTATCGGTTCGGGTGCAGGTCTTCCTAGATTTATGGGAATACCGGGAGAAAATGCCAACGGAGTATTTTCAGCTAACGAGTATCTCACAAGAAATAACCTCATGAAGGCTTTTGAGGATGGTTATGATACCCCGATTGCAGCAGGAACAAAGGTTGCTGTTGTCGGCGGCGGTAACGTTGCGATGGATGCTGCGAGAACGGCATTGAGACTCGGAGCTGAGGTTCATATCATTTACAGAAGAAGTGAGGAAGAACTTCCTGCCAGAGTTGAAGAGGTACATCACGCTAAGGAAGAAGGAATTATTTTTGATCTTCTTACCAATCCTACAGAGATTCTTGTCGATGACAAGGGCTGGGTTAAGGGAATTAAGTGCGTGAGAATGGAACTTGGCGAGCCTGATGCATCAGGCAGAAGAAGCCCTGTGGAAATTCCGGGTTCTGAATTTGAAATGGATCTTGACACAGTTATTATGTCACTCGGAACATCACCGAACCCGCTTATATCATCGACAACTAAGGGTCTTGAGATCAATAAGCGTAAGTGTATCGTTGCTGATGAGACAACCGGACAGACATCCAAGATTGGTGTATTTGCCGGTGGCGATGCCGTAACGGGAGCTGCTACGGTTATTCTTGCAATGGGAGCCGGAAAAGCTGCAGCAAAAGGTATTGATGAGTACTTAAGCGCTAAGAATTAATCAGCGCATTATTATCCGGCGTGCCGTAAGGCATGCCGGAATGAATTATATTATTGGTTGAGTGAGGATTACACAATTGATTTTGCTTGAGATGGAGATAGATGCAGCCACTATTCAGGTCAACGTATATCTGCTTATAGTTCTTGTCGGACTTATATTAGTGATTGTAGGCTATTCATTATGGATGGGAAAGAGGAATACCCAGAAGTTAATTGACGAACATATTAATATTGATCCGATATCAGGGTACGGTAATTTTGCAAGGTTTGTTGATGATGCCGAAATAATGCTTAAATATAAGGACGTTAATTATGTTGTCGGTGTGATAGACATAAGTAATTTTAAAGCGATTAATGATTATTATGGACGTAACCAGGGTGATAGAGTACTTAAATCTGTAGCAGACAGGATTCATGACATTATTATGCCGGATGGCATTTTTACAAGAATGTTTGCGGACAGATTTGTTTTTATGATTAATTTTCTTGATATTAACAGTCTTAAATACATTATTGAGACATATCTGGAAGATATTGAATTTGAAATCGAGGAACTTAGAGAAGTTATTAAAATAAATTGCAACTGTGGTATGTATATCATCGAGGATTATGGAGAAGATGTCAATATGATGATTGACAAGGCAGCAATAGCAAGTAAGCTTTCCAAGAAATCCATATCCAAGATGGTAACCATTCTGGATAATAATATCAATTATGATATTGCCAGAAAACAGAAACTTACATATAAGATGAGCAAGGCGCTGAACAATCATGAATTTGTTCCTTATATCCAGCCTAAGGTGAGTTTCAGGGACGGACATATTGTCGGTGGAGAGGCGCTTGTGCGTTGGATGTCACCGGAGGACGGAATGATCGCACCGAATGATTTTATCCCACTTTTTGAGCAGAACGGATTCGTCAATAAGGTCGATTTCTATATGCTTGAGCGTATCTGTGCCATGATCAAAAAGCGCAGCGAATGGGGCAGATATACTGTACCTATTTCGGTAAACCAGTCAAGAATGCATGTGTATGACACGGTTTATATTAATAAGCTTATCAATACTTTTGATAAATACGGCATCAATAAGAATAATATCGTATTCGAGTTGACGGAGAGTGCTTTCACGGAGAATACGGATGATATGATTGATTTAATAAGACGAATGTCAAAGCTTGGGTACAATATATCGATGGATGATTTCGGCTGTGGATATTCTTCACTTAACATGCTGAATCTGCTCCCGATTAGTGAACTTAAGCTGGACAAGCAGTTTCTGGATGACGAATCCGAGAAGAGCAGATATATTATTAAATCAATTGTAAACCTGGCGCACGGACTTGGCATAAAGATAGTGTGTGAGGGTGTAGAGACTGCAGAACAGGTCGAGTTTCTTACCAATATCGGATGCGATATTGCACAGGGTTATTATTATGCCAAACCTATGCCGATGAACGAGTTCGAGAAATTACTGGATGGAGATGTGTGTCTGCTGCGATGAAAATTTCAATTATCTGTGTTGGTAAAATCAAAGAGAAATTCTATTCACAGGCTGTGGATGAATATATGAAAAGGCTTACAAGATACTGTAAGCCTTTTGTTGTTGAACTGCCTGACGAAAAGACCCCGGAGGGCTGTTCGCAGACTGTGTGTGACCAGATTAAGGCCAAAGAGGGCGAGCGTATACTCGGTGCGCTTAAAGGTGACGAATATGTAATTTCACTTGCAATAGAAGGTAAAAAATTAAATTCCGAGCAGCTGGCAGGAATGATAGATAAACTGGGTATCGGCGGTACAAGCCATATAGCTTTTATAATCGGAGGTTCGCTTGGACTTGACCCGCGTGTATTAAAGCAAAGCGATATGCTGCTCAGCTTTTCTGACATGACTTTTCCGCACCAGCTTATGAGGGTCATACTGCTTGAACAGGTGTACAGAAGTTACAGGATAATAAACGGAGAACCATATCATAAGTGAATATGTAATGTATAATAATAGTAGCAAAATAGCAATTAGCGGTTTATGTAATAAATGCTCAAAATATAGTACGATGATTGTGGAGGTGATATGCAATGATTTTTTCACAAAAACTACAATTAATTCGTAAGAATAAAGGTTTGACCCAAGAGGAACTGGCGAGAAAACTGGATGTATCCAGACAGACTGTAGCGAGGTGGGAGTCCGGGCTTTCCCTCAATTAAGGATACTTCTACAACAACCCAAACTCACGCTTACAGAACACTTTGCAGAAAATCATATCTGAAACAGGAAACCATACCCGCCCGCATGGGCTGGGTATGGTTTCTTTTTGCCTTTTCCGTGTGGTAGCTACGGACGTGCTTTCCCACGTTGGTTAATTGGGCTTTTCATGTGCTTGGACAGCTTAAGTATTTCAATTAATGTGACAAACTGCTCTTTCGAGAGCTTGTCATAATCAATGCCCGCACCAGCATGACCATGACCGAGGCGGTGGAGATGGCAGACGCGCTGGGGTATGACATTGTGTGGCAGAAAAGAGAGCGATAATCATGAAGATGAACGTATCCTAACAGCAATTTGCAATACCTCTGGATAACATTTGAATTTTTGTCTGACCGCGCCGTATAGTGAGAAACGGCGCAGGGCGGTAAGTGAATACGCAAGACAAAGCGGTTTTAAGTAAGTCACCAAGGATTTACAATTACACACTTGAGCATAGACGTACTTTGTGTTATACTAAATTCAGCGTTTGCAGAATTTTATTAAGCAAAATGTGAACACAAAGCTTTGATTTAATGTTTTAACAGAGGTGTAGTCTGTGACTGTTAGTTATAAAAAACTTTGGAAACTATTGATTGACCGTGATATGAGAAAAAAAGACTTATGTGCTGCGGCTGGAATCAGTCATGCGTCAATGGCAAAACTCGGAAAGAATGAAAATGTCACCACAGATGTGTTAGTAAAGATTTGCACAGCACTGCAATGTGATATTGGCGACATTATGGAGATTACGGATTGCTCTAATAACTGAAGTGTGGAGGCGAGCTGAGCGGTGGATACAAAGAAGCTGGATAAGTGGGCTGATTTGCTGCTGGATACGGGAAAGCGCAATAATCTAATCAATTTTAAGGATATGAGAGCTTCAACTGTGGAGGTTTTGCTCCCGTCTTCTGACGTGCTATTTGAGAAAGTAGATGGGACAGCATCTTTTGAGGTCTTTGATCCAAAAATTATCGAGGACGATGATCCGGAAGAATCATCTGCGACAGAGCAGCTGCAAATTGAGACGCTGGGAGAGTCATCTGAACCGGAGCAGTTGCATATTTCGCCACCAGAAGAGTACGACGCTTCCGGTGAAAAAAACGCGTTTTTGATACAATACTCCGGGAAAATCAAACGGCAGAATCAAATCCTGCTTTATAACGTTGCTACGAATCCACTTACTGCTGTAAAAAACATTGATAAGAAAGCACGGGAGTTCATCGAAGAAACCGGCGTCAATGTTGCGTACATGGTATTTGGTTTCGTCCACTGGAAGGAAAGCGCCTCCTCGAACTATGTTTTTTGTGCGCCTATTTTGCTTGTGCCGATTCAGCTGGAACAAGCATCCGCAGTAGAACCCTATTTTATCAAATCAGCAGAAGATGACATCATTGTTAATCCGACCTTTTCCTATAAAATGGACGCAGAACACGGGGTAAAGCTCCCTGAGTATAATGATGAGGGGCTGACTGCGTACCTTGAGAAAGTAAGGCGTCTTGTGGCAAAACTCCAATGGACGGTCACGACTGAATGCAAGATCGGTATTTTCTCATTTCTCAAAATCAATTTAGAGCAGATTATGAGAAAAGACATAAAAAGAATCGTAGAAAATAGTGAGGCATCATCAGAATGTGTGAGCAGATAACTTCCGGTTTTACGGAGGACAAACAACGAACAGAACAATTTCCCTAATGGAATCGGCAATTACATAACGGAAACAGGTGGAAATAGTGCAATTTCTGCATAATATTCTACAAGAAATATGTGAAAATATAGCGTACTATTGACAATATATGTTATATTAGTATTTAAGGAGCAGAATATGGCAGTTGAGAAAAAGACACTGACACAGTTATCTGTGCCAATATGTTTAGAAACATTATTATATATGCTTTCGGGCATGGTCGATACACTTATGTTATCGTCTGTAAGCGACCAGGCTGTAGGAGCAGTGGGAACAGCAAATACATATATAGGTGTTTTTATTATCATGTTCGGGGTAATATCATCCGGTATGGTAGCAGTTATGTCACAAAATATTGGAGCTGGAAAACCTGGAATTGCATATCAGGCCA
>ENA-OOVJ01000634-OOVJ01000634.1-human-gut-metagenome-genome-assembly--contig:-NODE-634-length-9431-cov-2.696139_pt1 | contig 9431 bp, 7 predicted proteins | sample MGYA00241553_ERZ501288 | MGnify/ENA primary metagenome ERZ501288 (study PRJEB25962, sample SAMEA2042363) | human gut metagenome | biome: human gut; feature: human-associated habitat; material: faeces... | reverse complement strand
ATTTGTACAACCCGAACCTCATCCGGGCCAGTCTCGGTTCCATATTTACCAGACAGGTGGTGACCGCCACGTCGGGCGAGACTCTCAAATGGCTGAAGGACAACAATATAAAGATATATACTGCACAGCTTCAGGATTCGTCATGGTACTATGACACGGACATGAAGTGCGGCACGGCATTGGTGATGGGCACGGAGCATGACGGGCTTTCCACGTTCTGGAGAATACATGCGGATGCCCATGTGAAGATTCCGATGCTGGGCAGCATGGATTCGCTGAACGTTTCGGTGTCGTCCGCGATTCTGATGTTCGAGGCAGTGCGCCAGCGCCACTCCTGCCGCTAGGTTTACGGTCCCGTGCGTAAAAACCAGGGAATCACGCACGAGAGGGCCGAAAAATGACCTGTCGTGCGTAAAACCCTGGAAATCACGCACGAGAAGAGAGAAAGACAATGAACAGTTTCGGACTCATAGGCGATCCGATCGCCACTTCCCTGTCGCCGGCTCTTTTCAATGCCGGGTATGAGGGGAAATATAACTATGACCTTATAGAGGGTGCCGATTTCGGGGCATCCTTCAAGGCTTTCGAGGACAGATACAAAGGTATCAATGTGACTGCACCGTTCAAGGAGCAGGCTTTTGCACGTGCGGACATCTACACCTCCTACTGCAGGAAAATCGGCGCTACCAACCTCCTGGTGAAGACGCCGGACGGTATTCTGGCTGACAATTCCGACTTTACGGGAATCATCCTCAGCATTGCAGAGGCTTATATGCCCGGGATTGTCAAGCAGTTCAGTGCCAAGTATGGCGATTCCGCGCACATCAAGGTGCACCAATATGTCAGGCAGGCATTGACAATGCTGTTCTCGCGCAAGCCGCAGGCTCTGGTCGTCGGTTGCGGAGGCGCAGGGCGCGCAGCAGCTGTTGCAGCAGCGGAGTTGGGTTTCGATACCGCGCTGATGAACAGGACGGCGGACAAGGCGCAGAAAATCGCCGATGAACTGCCTGAGTATGATTTCATCGTGGACCAGCTGACTGATTTCCGCGCGGCTTTCAAGGAGTGCGACCTGATCATCTACACGCTGCCGATGAAGCTGGACGGAATCGACCTGCTGACGACCGAGGATTTCGAGGGGGAAGACAGGTACACGTGGCCGCGTCCGGGAAAGGTCATCCTGGAAGCCAATTACAAGACGCCGGCATTTGCCGGAGCCGTTCTGGACAATGCCCAGGCAGGTGGAGCGCAGTACGTTCCTGGCCTTAAATGGCTTCTGTATCAGGCTTTTACCGGATATTCCAGACTGACCGGAAGCATGCCTTCACTGGAGGCGATGGAGCGGGTGGTGTCACGCAGTTTGTAGTCTCCAGGCAAGTTATTTTTTCTCATATCGGTAAAATTTGCTAACTTGCAGAGGTATTGTGAAAACACATAAAACAAACATATCATGTCATTGAACAAAGTAATGCTGATCGGTAACGTGGGAAGAGATCCGGAAGTCCGTTACCTTGAGAACAATCCGTCCGCACAGCCGGGCACCAATCCTAAAGTTGCACAATTCACCATGGCTACCACGGAGAGATTCCGTGACAGGAACGGGGAAACCCGCGAGAACACGGAGTGGCACAACATCGTGGCGTGGAGAGGACTTGCAGACCTCGCTGAGAAATATATCAGAAAGGGGTCGCAGATATATGTAGAAGGTCAGATAAGGACCAGGTCATGGACTGACCAGGCCGGCGCGAAACAGTACAGGACTGAGATTATCGCCAATGCCATCCAGCTTCTCGGACGCAAATCCGACAATCCTGGGGCACAGCCTGGAGCTTACCCTGCACCGCAACCGCAGGGATACCAGCAGGCACAGCCGGGCATGGCATACCAGCAGCCTCAGCAGCCTGCATATCAGGCACAGACTCCGGCAGGTTTCCAGCCTGCAGCACAGCCTGCCGCTCCAGAATATCCGGCAGCAGGTGATCCTGGTGACGATCTTCCATTCTAGAAATCTTAATTGAATAAAATATGAAACTTGACGTAGTTCTTGGTCTTCAGTGGGGAGACGAGGGCAAAGGAAAAATCGTGGATGTACTTGCAGGAAGATATCCTGCCGTAGCACGATTCCAGGGCGGTCCTAATGCAGGCCACTCACTTCATTTCGATGGACATAACTTCGTGGTAAGAAGCATTCCTTCAGGCATTTTCAGGGAGGGTTCCACGAACATCATCGGAAGCGGTGTGGTTCTTGACCCTATCACATTCCGAGAGGAGTGCGGCAACATCAGCAAGATGGGCATCGACCCCAAGGCCAAACTGAACATTTCCAAGAAGGCTCACCTTATCCTGCCTACACACAGGCTTCTGGATGCGGCATACGAAGCAGCCGCCGGAAAAAGCAAGATCGGCTCCACATTGAAAGGTATCGGACCCACCTATACCGACAAGATCAGCCGTCACGGTCTCCGTGTAGGCGACATCCTCGCTCCTGATTTCAAGGCGAGATTCGAGAAACTCAAGAACAGACATCTCCAGCTTCTCAAAGACCTGAACTTCGAGTGCGATCCTGAAAAGGATGAAACAGAGTGGATGAGCGCAATCGAATTCCTCAAGGAGTTCAATCTCATTGACTGTGAGTACTTTGTAAACGACTGGCTGGATGAGAAGCCTATGCTCGCAGAGGGCGCGCAGGGTTCGCTTCTGGATATAGACTACGGTTCATATCCTTACGTAACTTCCTCATCTACTACAGTCGGCGGCGTCTGCACAGGACTTGGTGTGGCTCCTTCAAGAGTGGGCCATGTATATGGTATCTTCAAGGCATATTGCACACGCGTCGGCAGCGGTCCGTTCCCTACGGAGCTGTTCGACGAGACCGGCGAGAAGATCCGTAAAATCGGCAATGAGTTCGGCGCTGTTACAGGCCGTCCGCGCAGATGCGGCTGGCTAGACCTCGTAGCATTGAAATATACGGTAATGATTGACGGCGTTACCGACCTCATCATGATGAAGTCAGACTGCCTCGATTCTTTCGGGACCATCAAGGTCTGCACTTCTTATATAATTGACGGCAAGGAGACCGACCAGTTCCCGTTCGATACGGAGGCTAAAATCACCCCTGTATACACCGAGTTCAAGGGATGGAACCAGGACCTCACCGGATGCCGCACAGAGGATGAACTTCCGGAGACTTTCAAGGAGTATATCCGTTTCATGGAGAACTACCTGAAGGTTCCTATCAAGATCATTTCTCTAGGACCCGATCGTGAAGCTACTATCGAAAGATAGGTTCAAACAATAGGTATTATTTAGTAACATTCAAAAAATAACCTGCATCATCTAAGGGAATCTTTTCGGTCTATATCTCTTTTCTCATCAGTCGTGTACGTCCAGTACACTCCTTCTTCGAAAAGAAATCTATCCTCGTAAATCTTCTCCTAATCAGAAGCAGGTTATTTTTTTACGTTACTTAGTGATGTCTTTTTCATCTGTAAGAACAAGTTTCACCACGACATCGCAACTCGCCATCAATGAAGCCGTCAGGTGTAGATGCAGTAATTCTGGTATTGCCCCTCATATTGCCAGTCTCAAGACCATTCTCATCGACACTCGCTATGTTCTCGTCATCAGATTTCCAGACAAGTGAAGAAAAGAACTCACCTTTCTTGGCTTTCCTGGATGTACTATCACGTCAAGCTGCTGAGTTTCGTCGTCATTGACACAAAGCGTGGAAGGTTCAATGCTGAAGCTTTCGACTGATGGCGCATCTTTCTTGCAATTTGCCAAAAATTCAAAAACAATCCGAATTATCGAATATAATTAGCTATATTTGCTCAATAAAACTGCATTTAATAATGAAACTGAATAGAATAAAGGATGTTTTAGCCGAAAAAGGCATCTCTCAGACATGGTTGGCTAAGCAACTTGATAAGAGTTTCAGTATGGTCAATGCTTATGCTTGCAATCGGATTCAGCCTAATCTGGAAACCTTGCAACAGATAGCTGAGATATTACAAGTCGATTTAAAAGATTTAATAACTGATAAAAAAGATCGGTTGCAATAGTGAGTTGCTTTAGATTCATTTAGAATCTATTGTTGATATGCTACTACACTTCCGATAATATACAATATCAAGAACATGACTCCTGAAGAAAAAGCGCGAATAAAAATTGATCAGTGGTTTGCTGATGCGGGTTGGGAAGTTATCAATAGGGATGAGTATGAACCGACTAGTACAGCTGTCGCTATAAGGGAAGGGCTACTAAAAGATAATCTCGAAGCAGATTATTTTCTTTTCATAAACGGAAAGGCTGTTGGTGTACTTGAAGCAAAGCGTGAAGAAACAGATGCTTTTTCTTCTATAGTATGCGAACAGGCAGCCTTATATGCTAAAAGCGTACCCAATATATATCAGACATATCAAAAGCCGTTGCCATTTATATTCACATCCAACGGAAAGGAATTATACTTTTGTGATTTCCGAGAACAAGACCATTATTTCAAACAAATAATGACTATCCCGACACCTCACGAATTGGTTAAAAAGTTAGGGATAAATGATTATTTTGCCGGACTTCCTACTTTGCGTAAGAAAGGCTTGCGTGATTGCCAATACGAAGCTATAACAGAGTTGGAAAAGAGTTTCCGTGCCGGGCAAAATCGAGCATTGATGGTTCTTGCCACCGGTGCAGGTAAAACATATACGGCTTGTCTCGCTGCTTACCGGATGCTTTCTTATACACCAATGCGCAGAGTATTGTTTCTCGTTGACAGAAACAATCTTGGCAAACAAGCAGAAGGAGAGTTTGGTACTTTCCGTTTGACTGAAAACGGAGAAGCTTTCAGCACTATCTTTACAGTTAATCGTCTTCGGTCATCTTCTATTCCTTCTGATAGCAATGTGATTATCTCTACAATTCAACGACTGTTCTCATTCCTGAAAGGGGACGCAATTGAGGATAATGAAGATGATGACGAAAATGAACCTACAGAAGAAGTAGCGTTGCCGCCTAATCCAAATCTGCCACATGACTACTTTGATATGATTATCGTAGACGAATGCCATCGCTCTATTTATGGAAACTGGCGCAAGGTGCTGGAGTATTTCGATACGGCAAGATTGGTCGGTTTGACCGCGACACCAATTCCCGAAACAATGGCATTTTTCAATAACAATTGCATTGTCAACTATACATTGGAGAAGAGTATCGTTGACGGAGTAAATGTGGATTGTCGGGTGTATAGAATAAAAACACAGGTCACGGAAACAGGTGGTGCTATATTGGAGGGCGAGAAATTTAAAGAAGAAACAAGATATACGGGTGAGGTCAAGACTGTAAGCAGTAAGGAAACCAAAACCTATACAAATAAGGAACTTAATCGGAGTATTATCAATCCGGCACAGATAAAACTTATTCTTTCGACTTATCGGGATGTGGTTTACACAGAACTCTTCAATGATCCACAGCGTGAGCCGAATATGGATTATCTTCCTAAAACCTTGATATTCGCTCTCAATGAAGCCCATGCCACAAATATCGTACAAATAGCTAAAGAAGTGTTTGGGCGGACTGATGACAGATTTGTTCAGAAAATTACTTATTCGGCAGGTGACAGCAACGAGTTGATACGCCAATTTCGCAATGACAAGGATTTCCGTATAGCCGTGACTTGCACACTGGTTGCTACAGGAACGGATGTAAAGCCGTTGGAAGTGGTAATGTTCATGCGTGATGTGGAATCATTGCCGTTGTATATTCAGATGAAGGGACGCGGAGTGCGTACAATAGGCGATGAGCAATTGCGCAATGTCACTCCGAATGCATTCAGTAAGGATTGTTTTTATTTGGTTGATGCGGTAGGCGTAACGGAACATGAAATGACAATTCCGACAGCAACCGATGAATCGACCACAAAAATTATCACTCTGAAAGAATTGTTAGAGCGTATCAGCCATGGCTTTTTTCCTGATGAATATCTCAAACGACTTGCCGCTACGCTTGCCAGAATCTATAATAAAGCGGATGATTCGCAACGGAAAGAGTTTGCCCGTTTGTCTCATGATGATATGAAGGAACTTTCTGCCAGAATATACGATGCGCTTGAAAAAGGCACTCTGCCACCGTTTGTCAGCACAGAAAAGCCAAATCTAGAACGCAAAGGCTTAGTGTCTCCCCTTGCCAATCATGCTGATGCACGGAGATATTTGCTTATTCTTGCGGCAGGTTTTGTCAATACGCTAATGCCCGGAGAAGATACGCTTATCTCAAAAGGTTTCTCCATTGAGGAGGCCAAATGTACAACGGAGGCATTTGAGGAATTTTGCAGAGAGAATGCAGATGAAATAGAGGCTCTTCGCATTATCTATAACAATGAAGGCGAGCCGATAACTTATTCAATGTTGAAAGAGTTGGAGCATAAACTCAAAATGGCAAACAACCATTTGGCTCCAAAACAAATTTGGAATTCGTATGCCATTCTTTCTCCAAGCAAGGTAAAGCGTTCTACAACAAAAGAAGAAAGTGATGCCTTGACAAACATCATACAACTTGTACGCTTTGCTTTTCGCCAAATTGAGAGGTTGGACAGTGTAGTTACTACATCCAAGCAATATTTCAATCTATGGTTAGGACAGAATCAGCGTGAAATAACCGACAAACAGCGTGAAGTAATCAGTCGTATTGTAGATTACATCGCTTCTAACGGTGCATGTACTGTCAAAGATATTCGTGAAGATGATGCGACCCATGCCGCTCAGATGATTAGGGCGTTTGGCAATATGCAGAGAGCTGACGAGGCACTTCATTCACTTTACACATTTGTAGTATTAAGAAAAGCAGCATAAATTATGGCAACAAATAACACAACAGAGCAATCACTCACCAAAAAGGTTTGGAATCTGGCAACAACTCTTGCCGGACAGGGTATTGGGTTTACTGATTATATTACCCAACTGACCTATCTTCTGTTTTTGAAGATGGATGCCGAGAATGTAGAAATGTTCGGAGAGGAATCGGCAATCCCGACTGGGTATCAATGGAACGATTTGATTACCCTTGATGGATTGGATCTGGTCAAGCAATATGAAGAGACATTGAAATTGCTTAGTGAGCAGAACAATTTGATAGGCACTATTTACACCAAAGCACAAAACAAGATAGACAAGCCTGTTTATCTGAAAAAGGTCATCACTATGATTGATGAGGAGCAATGGCTCATTATGGACGGTGATGTGAAAGGAGCTATCTACGAAAGCATTCTTGAAAAGAACGGACAAGACAAGAAAAGCGGGGCAGGACAGTATTTTACTCCTCGTCCACTTATTCAGGCAATGGTAGATTGCATCAATCCGCAAATTGGTGAAACCGTTTGCGATCCTGCTTGCGGTACTGGTGGATTCTTGCTTACTGCCTACGACTACATGAAAGGTCAGTCGGCAAGTAAAGAAAAGCGTGATTTCTTGCGTGACAAAGCTTTACATGGTGTGGATAATACGCCTTTGGTAGTAACACTCGCATCAATGAATCTCTATTTGCATGGTGTCGGTACAGACCGTAGTCCGATTGTTTGTGAAGACTCTTTGGAAAAAGAGCCGTCAACCCTCGTTGATGTGATACTCGCCAATCCTCCTTTTGGAACTCGCCCAGCCGGTTCTGTTGACATAAACCGACCAGATTTCTATGTGGAGACCAAGAACAACCAGTTGAATTTCCTTCAGCACATGATGCTTATGCTCAAAACCGGAGGACGTGCTGCCGTGGTGCTTCCTGACAATGTTCTCTTTGAGGCCGGAGCTGGCGAAACCATCCGTAAACGCCTGTTGCAGGATTTCAATCTGCATACTATCTTGCGTTTGCCCACAGGCATCTTCTATGCCCAAGGTGTGAAAGCCAATGTGCTGTTTTTCAGTAAAGGACAGCCTACCAAAGAAATATGGTTTTATGATTATCGTACCGATGTGAAGCACACACTTGCCACAAATAAACTGGAACGCCATCACTTGGACGGTTTTGTTTCCTGCTACAACAATCGGATAGAAACCTACGATGCAGATAATAATCCGCAAGGACGTTGGCGAAAATACTCGGTAGATGAGATTATTGCCAGAGACAAGACAAGTCTCGACATCACATGGATGAAACAAGGTGGTGAGGTGGACGACCGTTCATTGGCTGAACTGATGGCAGACATAAAAGATAAAAGCCAAACGATAAGTACTGCTGTAGCTGAACTTGAAAAATTGCTCGCTAACATAAATGAAGATTGAATGCATGGAAAACAATAAGATAATCGTATCAATGGAACAACAGTTTGGAGAAGTTATAGACATCATTCTCCAACATAAAGGCCGTGCTTCAAGAGCTGTAAATAACGAACTGTTGTACACAGCGTGGCATGTTGGTGGATATGTATCAGCCAAATTGAAAAGCGAGGAATGGGGAAGCAAGGTTGTAACGCAGTTGTCCGAATATATCCGTTCCCGGCGTCCAGACATTAAGGGCTATAGTCGGAGAAGCATTTACAATATGGTGATGTTTTATGATGAATATTCATCGGAAACATTCAGCGTAACTGTAGAAAAGTATCTGAACTCTGAATTTGTGCAGCCAGGAACTGCACAAATTCAAGCGAACCAGCCAACACAAGAAACGGCTGTAATTGTGCAGACGGCATCTGCACAATTTGCAACAAAAAAGAGGAGCCGGTTAAGGCTCCTCGAAGGTACGTTATTTCAAAAAATTGCTTTTATGTTCCAGTGCGTGCAGATTATATCCAAGTGTGGCCAGGTGTGCTACCTTCAGCGCAACCAGATTGATGTCGGTGGACATCGCACTGGCGATCTGCTCGGCGGTGTAGGTGGCTTGCACCAGCTCGGCTAGCTGGGCGGGGGTGAAGCTGGCGCGGACGTTCTCAAAAATGATCTCGTTGTTAGTCATGGCGTTTTTCCTTTCCGGCCTTGGCGGCCTGTACACGGTGTCGTGTTGTTTGCTGTGGCTCGAATGTAACACGGTGCCGTGTATTTTGTCAAGCGTTTTTTTGAAATTTTTTTCGGGGCCGGGGTGTTCCCCCGTAGGGGGAAATTTTTTCGGCCTGCCATGCTGGGCTTGCGTTCTGCGGGCGGGTGTGCTATGCTTTAGCCGTGGCCGGGCGGCGGCGAACTCGCTGCCCGTGCCGGGTGTGTAGCGTCGGGCCGTGCCTTGCTGGGGTGGCCCGGCGTTTTACTTGTTCAGCCGCTCGCGGAGCTTTTCGCGGAACTCCTCGATGGTCTTGCACTCGTCAGCGAGTATCAAGAGCCGGAGCCGTTCGGCCTCCTGCGCTTGCTGTACAAGCAATTCGCCTGTGTTCGGCGTGGTCATGTTCACCTCCCCTTTCTGGTCGCCGTGGTCGGCGGTTCGCTGGGCGGCGGTCGCTGTGGCCGTCCGCTTGCCCCGCATGA
>ENA-OOVJ01000605-OOVJ01000605.1-human-gut-metagenome-genome-assembly--contig:-NODE-605-length-9680-cov-2.244779_pt1 | contig 9680 bp, 7 predicted proteins | sample MGYA00241553_ERZ501288 | MGnify/ENA primary metagenome ERZ501288 (study PRJEB25962, sample SAMEA2042363) | human gut metagenome | biome: human gut; feature: human-associated habitat; material: faeces... | reverse complement strand
TATCAGGGCGGTTTAGGGACTTGCACCCTTTAGAGTATGTTCGTGCTGGACGAACCAAAAAACGGACCGCCGAACTTTCGTCCGACAGATCCGTTTTTCAATTATTTCGTCCGAAGACTTATTTCTCAGCCTCTTCTGCTACTTTGTTGACCTTGACAAGTTCGACATCGAAGATAAGAGTGCTGTTAGGCTCGATACCTCTGGTACCATTCTCGCCATAACCGAGCTCTGAAGGAACGAAAAGCTGAATCTTTCCACCTTCGCCGATGAGCTGAAGACCCTCTGTCCAACCTTTGATCACACGGTTGAGAACCATTCTTACGCCTTCGTCATTCTCAGGTGACTCGTCGAACTTGGTGCCGTCGGTAAGAGTACCCTTGTAGTGAACGAACACTGTATCGGTCTCGCTTGGCTTGACATCGTTACCAGCCTCGATGATGATATACTGAAGACCGCTCTCGGTAACCTGTACACCGGCTTTCTTGCTGTTTTCAGCGAGGAACTTGGTCTCTTTCTCCTTGTTCAGGGCCATGGTGTAATCACGTCTCTTGGCGAGGAATGAGTTGAACACTTCGTTAAGTTTCTCAGGATCAACCTTGAACTGCTTTGCATAAGTAGAGTCACGATAGTCACCCTTAGCCTTCAGGAAATCCTTGATACCCTCTTCGATGAGCCTGTAGTTGAGATCGTCACCGAAATTGTAACCCTTTATGAATGAACCGAAGTTGATACCCATAAGGTAGCTGACCTCGTTGATCTCCGACTTGCTTGGTCTGAAATCCCTAGGATCTGCAGGCTTTACTGTCTTGGTAGAATCTGCACCCTCAACAGTTGCTTTTGCTCCATTTCCCTCGGAGCAAGACGCTGCCAGTGCTACAACGAGCGCAGCGGCGATAAATCTGAATGTCTTCATTATTATAAGATGTTTAATGTTTCTGTTCTGCCAGCCGCCTGGATATTCTTCACCATGGCGACAAACAGCCGCAAATATCGCAATTTTATTTGAAAGACCGAAACAATTTTTGATAGTACGGAATTATTTGTTAAATTTGGTATACGTTAAAAACTATACACCAGATTGAAACTACTCACGCCTATGGCTATCAGTTCGGCAGAAATTCATTCAAAACTGAAGGAATTCTTTGGTTATACCGGCTTTAAGGGTGACCAGGAGAAGATCATCACGAATCTTCTTCAGGGCAATGACGCTTTCGTCATCATGCCTACGGGTGGAGGCAAATCATTGTGCTACCAGCTCCCGGCGCTGCTCATGCCCGGGACAGCCATCGTCGTCTCCCCTCTTATCGCATTGATGAAGAATCAGGTAGATGCCATCCGGGGATTCGTTTCCGGAAACGAAGGCATTGCACATTTCCTGAATTCATCATTGAACAAGGCTCAGATCGCCGAAGTGGCCGCAGACTTGAAAGCCGGCGTGACGAAGCTTCTCTACGTGGCGCCGGAGAGCCTGACCAAGGAGGAGAACATTGCCATCCTGAATGATGTGCACATCTCGTTCTATGCCATTGACGAGGCGCATTGCATTTCGGACTGGGGACATGATTTCCGTCCGGAGTACAGGCGCATCCGTCCGATAATCGACGAAATAGGAAGAGCCCCGATCATTGCATTGACAGCGACAGCCACCCCGAAAGTGCAGAGCGACATTGTAAAGAATCTCGGCATTTCAGAGGCGCAGGTGTTCAAATCTTCTTTCAACAGGCCGAACCTTTATTACGAGGTACGTGACAAGGTGGAGCCGGACAAGGATATCATCCGCTATATAAAACAGAATCCGGGCAAGGCCGGAATCATATATTGCCTCAGCCGCAAGAAAGTCGAAGAGCTTGCTCAAGTATTGGTAATCAACGGAATACGTGCCGTGCCATATCATGCAGGCCTGGATGCCAAGGTCAGGGCCGAGAACCAGGACCGTTTCCTGATGGAGGATGTGGACGTGATCGTGGCGACCATCGCATTCGGAATGGGAATCGACAAGCCGGATGTGCGTTTTGTCATCCACTACGACATCCCGAGAAGTCTGGAAGGCTATTATCAGGAAACCGGAAGGGCGGGCCGTGACGGCAAGGAAGGCGTCTGCATCGCATACTATAGTTATAAGGATATCCGCAAACTGGACAAGTTCCTGCAGAGCAAACCGGTCGCCGAACAGGAAATCGGGCGTCAGCTGCTGATGGAGACATTGGCGTACGCCGAGTCCGGAGAATGCCGCAGGAAGCTGTTGCTCAGCTACTTCGGTGAAGATTACCCGGAAGACAATTGCGGCGCTTGCGACAACTGTCTGAACCCGAGGCCGAAATTCGACGCGCGGAAGGAAATGGCCCTGGCCATAGAACTGGTGAAGTCGCTGCCGGAGCATTTCAAAGTCGAGCATCTTGCCAATGTCCTTACGGGTGTCGCCAACGGCATGATCAAGTCATATAAACATGACAAGCTGAAATTCTTCGGAGCGGGGTCAGACCACACCGTGCGTTTCTGGGAAATGATTCTGCATCAAGGACTTATAAAGCACTTCCTGGGCAGGGACATTGATTCCTACGGCTTGCTGACCGTGACGGAAGAAGGCCTGAAATTCGCGGAGAAACCTTACGAACTGATGCTTTCCGGCGACAGGAATTTCTCGGAAAGCACTGATGATGAGGATGATGACGACTCACCTGTTCCGGCAAAAGGCGGCCAGGGCGGCGACCAGGTACTTCTTTCAATGCTGAAGGACCTCAGACGTTCAGAGGCGAAGAAACTTCATCTCCAGCCGTGGGTCATCTTCAGCGACGTTTCGCTGGACGACATGTCCATAATGTACCCGGAGACATTGGATGAGCTCATCAAGTGCCAGAGTGTCGGCGAGGGAAAGGCACGCAAATACGGCAAGCCGTTCATCGAACTGATCACGCGCTACGTGGAGGAAAACGAAATTTCCCGCCCGGATGATTTCGTGGTAAGGTCAATGCCTAACAAATCATCTGACAAGATATTCATCATCACGAGCATAGACAGGCGGATGGACCTGGAGGACATTGCAGACGCCCGCAACATGGACATGAACGAGCTTCTGTCCGCAATGGAAGACATCGTGGAGTTCGGCACGCGTCTGAATCTGGACTATTACATTGACCAGAACATTGATGCTGACGTAGTTGATGAGATTTACGAGTATTTCAAGGACGAGGCAGAGTCCGGTTCTCTCGAAGATGCGATCCAGGCGCTCGGCGGTGACTATGAAGAGATGGAGATCCGTCTGGTGAGACTGAAATTCTTGTCGGAGGTAGCCAACTAAGCTAGGATTTTACCATTACCAGACGTCTCGCTTCGTAGTGGGCGAGGTATCTGAAGCCGCACGATTTTACCAATTCGGCGAAATACCCGAAATTGAACCCGGTCCGGCACGCATCGTGCGAATCGGAGCCGAGACTTATTATCTCACCTCCCAATTCCATGTAGCGCAGGAGAATGTTCCTGTCCAGTTCAGGAGTTCTGCCATGCAGTTCCTGATAGGTTTTCGTATTGATTTCCAATGCCTTGCCGTTCTCGGCCAGATAACGGAGAATCGCATCCAGCAAATCCGGAAAGTCCTTGTAGAATATGCTCATCTGCGGATAAGGAGCATAACGTGTCACATAATCATAATGCCCCATGATGTCGAAACGGTCCCCGAGCCATACCATCTCCTCGTACAATGTCTCCAGGTAATGCCCGTATGCCTCACGCCAATCCTTGCCCTCGTAATATCCGCCCCAGAACGGGTCCGTATCATCGAGATAATGCACTGAGGCAATGATTTCATCGAAACTGTGCTCCGCCAGGTGCTTCGCAATCTTCTCCCTCTCACTCTTCTGCACGCCTATCTCAATGCCTTTGAACACTTTAAAGCCTTCCGGAATCACGACATCCCTGTATTCAGGTTTGCTACGGTCCAATATTTCCCCGGTATGCACAAGGGCATTGACCCTGTCAATTTCCTGATTCCGTGCGTCGACGTCGAAAACTTCCGAGACGTAATCCTCGTGGTCCGCCTTCATCGGAGGAACGAAGAAATCGCAGTGGTCGGTGAAGCAGAGGCCGCCCAACCCCTTTCGGATGGCCGCTGCCGTAGTCGCCTCCACTGTCGTGCGTTTCCCGTCGAACGAGAATTGACAATGATTATGATTGTCGTAAAGCATCAGCTCAAGCCGTCAATGTGTCCGTCAACCACGTCAATTCTCAATGCCTGAGGCGATTTCGGCAGTCCCGGCATCCTGATGATGTCTCCGGCAATAGCCACGATCATCTCAGCACCGGCATTGATGACGATGTCCTTGATATCGAACTCGAAGCCTTCCGGCGCACCATAGAGCTTCTGGTCCTGGGAGAACGAGTATTGGGTCTTGGCGATGCAGACAGGGAATTTCGCGTAAGCCGTGCCTTCGATCTTCGCGAGCATCTTGCGGGCCTCCGGACTGAATTCCACCATTCCGGCGCGATAAATTTCCTTCGCCACGCCAACTATCTTGTTTTCAATGCTTTCCTCATCATTGTAAATAAACTTGACAGGCTCCGACGGCTGCTCGTCAATGGTCTTTACCACCAGTTCCGCGAGCTCAACAGCGCCATCGCCTCCGCGTGCAAATGCATCATTGAGGGCGAAAGGCACCCCAAGTTCGGCGCAATGTTCCCTGACCATCTGAATTTCTTCATCCCGGTCATCGCCGAATTTGTTGAAGCATACCAGTACGGTCTGGCCGAATTTCCGCATGTTTTCAATGTGCCTGTCCATATTGGCAAAACCCTTTCTGACGCCTTCTGCCGAAGCCTCGCTGATTTTGTCGACAGGAACATCGCCGTGCATCTTGAGTCCGCGGAGAGTTGCCACCAGAATCGTCAGCGAAGGATTCAGACCGCTCTTGCGGCATTTGATATCGAAGAATTTCTCTGCACCGAGATCGGCACCGAAGCCGGCTTCCGTCACCACATAGTCGCCGTAAGTCATTGCCATCCTGGTGGCCAGGATAGAGTTGCAGCCATGTGCGATATTGGCGAAAGGACCGCCATGGATGAATGCAGGCGTGCCTTCCGTGGTCTGCACCAGATTCGGGTTCATCGCATCGAGAAGCAGGGCGACAATGGAACCTGCCACGCCCATGTCCTTCACGGTAAACGGTTTGTTGTCAAGAGTATAGCCAAGCAGAATGTTTTCTATTCTACGTCTGAGGTCATCTATATCCTTGGAGAGGCAGAGTATCGCCATGATTTCCGATGCAGGAGTGATGTCGAATCCCGATTCCTGGACAAGTCCGTTGGAATGTGGCCCGAGCCCTGTCACGATATGCCTGAGCGAGCGGTCATTGACATCGAGTACGCGTCTCCAGAGAATCTGCTTCAATCCGAAGCCTTCTGCCTGATGCTGATACAGATAGTTGTCCAGCAATGCCGATATCATATTGTTGGCAGATGTGATGGCGTGGAAGTCTCCCGTGAAATGCAGGTTTATCTTTTCCATAGGAAGAATCTGCGCATATCCGCCGCCGGCTGCTCCGCCTTTCATTCCGAAGCAAGGTCCGAGAGATGGCTCACGCAGCGCCGCAACTGCATTTTTCCCGATTTTGTTCAATCCAAGCGCCAGACCGACCGAGACTGTGGTCTTGCCGATGCCGGCTTTCGTAGGGGTGATGGCCGTCACGAGGATAAGTTTGCTTTTCTTGACTTTCTCTTCATCTATCAGAGTAAGAGGCACTTTGGCCATATTCTTTCCATAGGGTTCAAGCTCTTCCTGCGGTATCCCGAGTCTTTCCGCAATCTCGCCGATCGGCCTGAGCCTGATGCTTCTCGCAATCTCAATGTCAGATTTCATATTCCGTTTTGTTAAGTCTTACAAAGATAGTAAATCCTCAACAAATCTTTACAACTTATTTTTACTGCTTGCTCACAGCCCGAAATACCGCTCGAAGAAACTCTGGATCTTCTCGATGACGCTTCTCTTCTTTTCCTGCCTGTTTCCGCCGCCGAAACGCGACATCGGCGGAAGAATCTTGTCAATGTCCGTGCCCGTGGTCCTGACCTGTCCGTCCCTGAAGCTGCTTTCGATGAACTTCTCAGTCTCCTCCGGTTTAAGATGTTCACTTTCAATGATTTCGTTCAAGTCTTCAGCCTTGCGCCGCTGGACATATTCCCGCCATCCCCGGCCGGGCATCTGATGATGCCTACGCTTCGCTCTAGTATTAGCCTCCGTTAGGCGGGATATATAGTGAAGCGTTTGCGATCTTGTGAAGAAGAGTTGGTCTAAGCCTTTGCTATATAGGAAAAATATCGTAACTTGTTATTGGTTGGAAAGATAACAAGTTAGGGCATATGAAAAATGCATAGATAACTGATAGATAATAACGAAATAATTTGGCTAATATGGATATCGGGTTATCAATATCATTGGATTTGAATTCTGAACATAAAACTCAAAGCATACTTGCTGTGTCTAAATTGTTGGAAAACGGGTTAAAGGATATGGACTACAGTGTTATTAACCATTACTGGATATTATGCAAGGTGCAAAAGACTATAGGTGGCTTGGAACAATTCGCTTCAGTGCCAAGACATAGATTTGTTGAGCATCTAAGAGTGCGTAATTTTGACAACTCATTCACGGACTACTATGGGGTTTATACTTGCGGTTTCAAGATTGATTTTGAAGAGTATGATGCTTTTATAGAATCCACTGATGAGGAGGCTAAGCGTACTATTGCACGGAAAGTGGTAGAGTCACTCGCTAATCTTGACAATCTCTCAAAGAAAGCAGCCGGCTTCGATAAAGATCGCTTCAAAGCGGATGTAATCCGACTCTTTCAAAAATACGACTTGTTATGACTTGCAAGGATATTTGTAAGTTGGTATATAGTGAACGCCGAGAGAAGAAGACTTCGTCTCCCTCTTCTGAAGCGCAACCTGTAAGTTGCTGAGTGATAGTTATTTAGGTATTTTCAGAGTTGGTGTTTTCGCAACTCTGAAAATGCCTAAAGTGGTGATAATTAGCGATTTACGCGTTGCGCCAGGTGTCCAACATTGGTAAACTTTTTTCGGGACTGGACAACTCGGCTTTGCTCTGTTTATCTTTGTTCACCAGCGTGGGCGGGAAACCTCAACCTAAAGGTACCAGAGGCTACGACGTTGTGAATTATATTTATCGTGCGGCCACGTGTTGCCATAAGAATCAGTAGCTCCTTTAAATTTGAAATAAAGATAGAAAGGCTTTTCTGTGCTTTTAACATTGAAACATTTATACGCAATGCTATTCGCGACCTCTTTACCAGTTATTCCATGAAAAATCAAATAATTATATATTGACGACCATGGCGGGTAACATATGGATTCGATAGCCACAACATCGCCCATTGTCTCTGTCGAGTAAGCCAAGTCACGCAGACCAGCATTGAAAACCCAATCTCCGTCGGCATCCTTCGTCAGATTAGAGGTGTGAGCGAACATGATATTGTAGTTAGCTTTATTTGTGTACGCACAAAGAATCGACGGCTCTCCATTTTTCATAAGCCTGCCGGCACTACTGCCGCTGAAGTATTCGAAAAAGGCATAATCCTTTAGATTTTTCACATCAATCGTACTGTAGAACGGAACTTTTCTGACGATATTGCCATCAGTGAATCTGATATTGAATGCCCCGGCAGCTGTTTTCCAAGTCAATTTGTAGTGATAATAATACTGCTGAAGCACGACCCTATTATTCTGTCTGAGGGCTGAACCATTGCTCAGATACTCAATATCTATTTTCAGCCGACCGGAATTCATGTTCTGGTCTGCACCGGAAAGCTGCCAAGGATTAATCTGTTTATTACCATCGGAGTAATACAGATAGAGTTTTATCTCATTATTGGTGGATGTTCCTGTCCACGGAATATAATTTGTCGCAGATACGCCATCCGTCATACTATTAGGCCCCTTATCAGATATTGAGAACCTACAGTCTTCCAAAGAATACTTGTGCTTCAAGTTATATTCTAATTTCTTCAAGCCGGATTTGTCTGTAACTGTAAGTTTGGAAGACCCCGAATAGTTGTACTCTGTAGGGCGATAAGATATAGAACTATAGTATTTCGGGTTGTCCTGATCCCATACACCAGAGTACTTCGCATCTTCAATTGTCCATTTGCCTCTATAATCGGAATTCGAGAGCTTTAAATTATAGTCATGACCGATAAGAAGTTCATCACCATCTTTGAGCCGCGTGCCGTCTTCGTGCATCACATAGATGTCGTCAGGGAAAACCTGCTCCGTCACATTGATCGTAAATGACATTGACTTGCCTGTCTGGTCCGTCACTTTTATGGTAACCGGGCCGGTCTTGTCTGCTGTCGTCGCTTTTGCATATTGTGACCAATACACATCTCCAGAATGCTTCAACGTGAGGGCATTTCCGCTCTCGACACTCCACTTGACCTGATATCCGTCATCTACGTAGAAATACGCGCTGGTGTTCATATCCATTCTGTAGGTGTCGCCGTTTCTTATAGTAGTAGATTTCGGCCCGCGCACAATCAGTTCGCCAGGGAAGCCTTTGGCCTCTCTTGTCAATTTGAACTGTAATTTCCTCTCCGTATCGAACTTTTGGTCGTATGCAGTGACAGTTACGTCCGCAGTGCCGAAGCCGTCGCCGTTGTACATTGTATAAGCCGCACGCTTGTCTGTGGTCCCTATAGCCAGAGGCCGGAACTCCTTGCAGATGGACTCATTTGAGCAGGAAATGGTAACATCGTTGGATATGCTGATGTCCGGTCCGACAAAGACAGTAATATCCGGATAGTAAGTAGGATCGTACGAATCTGAGGAAGGGTAGATTTGGTCCCAGATGACTTCATCTCCATCCTTCAGTATGATGGTCTTATAACTACCGGCGGTGCGCTTATTATAACCGACAACCAGGCGGGACTCTATATCCCTGATGACGACCTGGACAGTTTTGGTGCCGGCTTTCTCAGATTTGACGGTTATAGCCGTATCCCCTTTTTTCAGACCGGTAAAGACCGCCTTCCCTTCATTGAAAGACATCGACAGATATTCCGAATCGTATTCCCAGTCAAGAGATGATGCATTGGCCTTTTCCGGCTCAATGGTCATTTCAAATACGGTTTCATATCCTGTGTACAGGAACAATGTTTCCGGCACGGTAAAAGATGTAACCGGAACAGGCTTCACCGAGACGGTGACAGTTGCTTCAGCGTTTCCGCATTTGGCAGTGATGGTGGCATTGCCCGGCGCATAGGCCGTGACATATCCGTTCATCACGGTCGCCACGCTCTCATTGTCACTGCTCCATTCGAGTACAGCCGTGGTGAGTGCTTCTGAAGGTACTACATCGTACTGGATCAAGGCGCCGTCGCCCTGCGTCATGTCCAGATATCTGCTGTCCGGATTAACGATTATGATCTCGGTTACCGTGAGGTCATTCTTTTCGTTTTTGCGGCATCCCGGTATCAGTAATGCTGCAGCGGTGATGGCTGTGCCCAAGCGTATGAGTGTTCTGCTGATTCTGTGGAAGTTCATAGTATAAGTACGTATTAGAGCTCTACTTTAAATGAAATTTTAGTGTTGTTGCACAATGGCATCGCTGCAAATATAGCCGAACAACGCAGAAAAACGAGGCTGACCCAAAAGGTCAGTTTCTTTTTTTTATAAGGATA
>ENA-OOVJ01000572-OOVJ01000572.1-human-gut-metagenome-genome-assembly--contig:-NODE-572-length-9947-cov-1.728164_pt1 | contig 9947 bp, 10 predicted proteins | sample MGYA00241553_ERZ501288 | MGnify/ENA primary metagenome ERZ501288 (study PRJEB25962, sample SAMEA2042363) | human gut metagenome | biome: human gut; feature: human-associated habitat; material: faeces... | reverse complement strand
CAAAAGAAACCGGCAAAGTCGTCTCGGTGGCAAATTATAACTGCCCGGGACAGATTGTAATTTCAGGTTACCGCGAGTCGGTTGAAGCCGCGATGCCGCTTCTTAAGGAAGCCGGAGCCAAGCTTGTGACACTTCTTAACGTGAGCGGACCTTTCCATTCGCCTATGCTTAAGGGTGCCGGGGATAAGCTTGCGCTTGAACTTAAGAATGTCAGATTTAACAATCCTCAGATACCGTACATTAACAATGTTGCGGCGGAGGTTGTAACAGATAATACATCAATCAGCGATACACTCAAGCGTCAGGTATATTCGCCGGTAAGATGGCAGCAGACAATGGAAAAAATGCTTGAAGACGGAGTTGAGAACTTCTATGAGATAGGACCGGGCAAGACACTTGCCGGATTCATGAAGAGAATCGACAGAAGTAAGAAAGTTATCACAATTAATACAGTGGAAGACTTAGAAACATTAGCATAGAAAGGCAGAACATATGTGGGATGAGAAATTAGCGGATCTCGATGCCAGACGCGAAGCAGCGCATATGGGCGGAGGTCAGGCAAGAATTGACAAACAGCATGAAAGAGGAAAACTTACGGCGAGAGAGCGTCTGGACATTCTTTTTGACGAAGGAACATTTGTTGAGATTAATACCCTTATGACCACGCGTACAACCAACTTTGGCATGGACAAGAAGAAAACACCGGGAGACGGTGTTGTCACCGGCTACGGCCGTGTGAACGGAAGAGTTGTTTTTGCCTCATCACAGGATTTTACTGTTGGCGGCGGAGCTCTCGGAGAGTACCATGCACTTAAGATTGCTAATGTTATGGATATGGCAATGAATGCCAAAGCACCGTTTATTGAGATAAATGACAGTGGCGGAGCCCGTATTGAGGAAGGCATAGACAGTCTTAACGGATATGCCGGAATGTTCAGAAGACATACGCAGATGTCAGGAGTTGCTCCACAGATAGCGGTAATAATGGGACCTTGCGCCGGCGGCGCATGTTATGCACCTGCATTGTGCGATTTTATATTTATGACCAGACAGAACGGACAGATGTATATCACGGGTCCGAAGGTTATCAAAGAGGTAACCGGTGAGGTTGTAACCACGGCCGAACTCGGAGGCGCAGATGTGCATATGAATCAGAGCGGAGTGGCACATTTTGTGTATGATGATGATACTTCATGTCTCATGGGCGTAAGAAAGCTCTTAGAGTATCTTCCTGAGAATTATCTTGAGAAACCGCCTGTTGCGGCACCGGCCAAGAAATATTATCACAAGAGACTTCGGGATATCGTATCTCCGAATATGAAAATATCATACAATATGTATGAGGTCATAGACGAACTTGCCGACCTTGATTCATTTATAGAAGTACAGTCGGGATTTGCGCGCAACATTATTGTCGGATTCATTAAGATGGAAGGCAAAACAGTTGGTGTTGTTGCTAACCAGCCGGATTACATTGCAGGTTCACTTGATTATAATGCAGGAGACAAGGCAGGACGTTTCATACGTTTCTGCGACTGCTTTAACATTCCGATACTTACACTGGTTGATGTACCGGCATTCCTTCCGGGCAAAGAGCAGGAGCACAGTGGAATTATCCGTCACGGTGCTAAAATTCTTTACGCATACAGTGAGTCAACTGTCCCGACAGTAACGGTAATACTCCGTAAAGCATTTGGCGGAGCATATATCGGAATGGACAGCAAGGGAATGGGTGCGGATTTCGTATTCTCATGGCCGGTTGCGGAAATAGCAGTAATGGGAGCCGAGGGCGCAGTAGGAATCATCGGCAAGAGGCAGATCGATGCGGCCGAAGACCCTGAGACCAAACGCAAGGAGCTGATTAAGGAATATGAGGACAAATTCATGAATCCTTATATAGCGGCTGAGCGCGGATATATAGATGAAGTTATCAGGCCGGAAGAAACCAGAAACCGTGTCCTTGACGCATTTGCGATGCTTGAACAGAAACAGAAAGGTATTCCGGACAAGAAACACGGAAATATCCCGTTGTAGAATTTTATACAAATCCGAAATTGATTTTACAATGAAATGATTGCTGTGATTACAGAGAACATCCATAATTATTGTGGATGTTCTTTTTGATTGAAGAGGTAGTTTGATATGCTGGCATCAAAAAATAAAATATTTAAGACGGAGAGGCTTAACCGGCTTAACAGGCTTAGTAAAAAAACCTGGCTGATATTCCCGGCACTGTCGATTGTAATTATTCTTATGAAAATAGAGTATGACAAGGATATTGCAGCATGCCTGTTGAGATATGAACTCCTCGGAATTATTAAAGAAACCGATGGCAGATATGTGAAATGCCGCGATACGCTGCCGGATGACAATCTTGCACAGAGCGATTTATATCTGTTGGATAATATCGGAAACATTCCGGATATAAATGAAAAATGGGGGCGGATGGTAGTGGATGAGGCGATGGAACAGGGGCTGTTATTAAAACGCAGCCTTCCCTTTGCACCTACCAATAATAAAAAAGGACAGAATTAAAGGCTGTCTTACGGTGCTTGGGATTCCGTTTGCGATAATCGCCACTTTGATATGTATATATTATTTTAATTATGATACAATCCACGGAATGTTGGACTGGCTTGATTCGGCACCGGATAATCAGACTTTCCACGAGCAGGTAGTGTTTATTATGTCAGGCGGAAAATATTTGTTCTGGATAGGTATAATATTCGTTATGTTTGCGGCATTGATGATATTTCTGCTGTGGCCATTTATAATTAATTTTGTGGTTACAAGAATCGGGAAGGAAGCAGTCGGGTACAAGCGGAGCGAAAAAGGAAATGAGTTGGCTGAGTGCGTTTACGGCATGAAGAATTTTATACATGATTACTCATATCTAATTGATGCAGATAAAGAAAAACTGAGCCTGTGGGACGATTATCTCATATATGCCGTTGTGCTTGAGGAAAATAAAAATATAGTTAATGAAATTGTGGAAAGGAGAAATTTATGATACCGGCTTTGGTTTACATTACCAAAGAATATGCAGGGTACGAGAGTGAAGTGCTGCAGAATGTAGTCAGATTACGAGCGGGCGTAGTGGAAGGAAACAATACCACAGAGGCGGTTGCGGCAGACGGTAAACTTAACAAGGCCATGAAACAGTTCTGGGCGGTATGCGAGAGATATCCGGAATTAAAAGCAAATAAAAATTATATGCAATTATCGGAAGAATTGACGGGAACAGAGGATAAAATAACCAAGGCAAGACAGTTCTATAATGACACTGCCACCAGATATAATACGGAAATCATGACTTTTCCGAAATCAATAGTGGCAGCGGTGTTTAAGTTTCGCAGGATAGATTTATTTTTGATTTGATGGCAAATGACAGAGGCTTTTTATTGGTTGTTAAGAGAGTGGGGGATATATTGACATAGTACTGAAGAGTGTGTTAATATATTAATATCATTATAGCGGAGTAGCTCGTAAGGGCGAAATGATGGGTGTGTATAAACTCAATTAATAGGAAATTTATTTATAAAAGGGCAGGAGTAGATTTCTTATGAGTAAGTGTAAATAATGTAGGATGTAAAGCAAAAATGCGTTCATTAATAAGTTACTTTAGGTTATGACAATGAATGGAGGAGCCAATGATGAAAAAACTATTATTGTGGCTAATGGCAACGGTTGTAATGTTGTCGAGTTCTGCACAATTAACAAGTGTTCTAGGTGCAGAAAAAATTGAACCACAGGTGAGTGAGAGTGTGGTAATGATAAGGGAAGAGTTACAGTTACTATCAGCACAAGACAGCAATATCGAAAAAATGAGTCAATTTGATTCATATGATGAAGTTGAAATGTGCGATTATGAAGAAAATGTAACGTCAACGCTATTTCTTTTTTATCTTGATGGCGAGTATATTGGGTATGTGATCGTCGATAAAGAGACTAATAATATATGTGAGATATCAGAGAATGTCCCTACATATTATTTGTATATGTCTAATAATGGTATAAGTCGGGATAGCGTAGAAATTGGATACGTTAATGGAACATATTTCCTGACAGACAAAAAGAGTATTGTATATTTGGATGAGTTTGGAAATGCATATGAACAGAACTTTATTCCACAAATGGCAAGAACAGTGATTACTGGAGTAATACCTAGATTACAGGGACCATCAAATTGTGTGGCAGCAGCAACAGCTAATTTGATATACTATTGGTCTAATAATGGATACTCAAAATTAAATCCAAGTGGATGGGAAAGAATGGTATCCGAGGTTGAGGTGTTATTTAATAAAAATTATGCCAATAATAGCGTACCAAGCGTTATAAAAGAATATGTAAAAAAATACAGTAGTGTATATAAGACATCAGCAACAGTTCACTGGAATCCAGTTATAGAGTTAGCATTAGGTGAAATAGATAACGGAAGGCCGTGTTTGTTAGGATTTGCAGCAGATTTAAATAGTCCATACAGTAAGACAGTAGGGCACATGACGATGTGTTGTGGGTATGTGAGACAAGGTTCAAATTCGTATATGATGGCCTTGGCAGATGGACATTCATCTTCAATAGTATATAAACGTTGGTCAAATGATTACAACGATTGTATAATAACAGCAAAAATTTATTAGGAGGTACTTGTATGAAGAAATTAGTAGGTACAGTTTTATGTTGCGTTTTAGTATGCTCAATGCTTTTCATGTATGGATGCACAAAAAAGGCGACATCCGGAAGCGGAGAAGCCGGAACAACAGCAGTTGCAGAGGGTGATGTACAACAGCCGTCAACAGGTTATGCTACAGGTGAACTTCAGCAGATATATCTGTCATATAATGATGAAGTATATGTTTATGCAGATAAGTTTGGTGTGGCAACATCGGTTGAAGAGCTTGAAAAAGCATATGAAGGATACGAATACGCAGGAGATATTAAATCAATATCAAATAAGATTATGCCGTCAGAACAGTTACAGGCCAGCCATGTGGCGGTGGGTGACAAGGTGTACACCAAGGGCAAGGATGTTATCATTTATGAGGTGAATGACAGCAGAGTGCTGGAAATGAAAACAGCAGAAAAATAATAAACAGACTGCCGGAGAAATGAGCCGGCAGTCTGTTTATTATGCAACGTTCCTCATTGACAATTATGTGTTCTTATAATATAATATTATTAACGCCGTGCGCGAGAATACCAGGAGGTAGCTTATTAATGGATAACAATAATATGAATGAAGAAGACAAGTACACTAATTACACATATCAGGGCGGACAGCAGGACAGTCAGGGCAATGCCGGACCGGGAAGCTATCAGGCACCATCCCAGGAAGAACGCATGAGGATGAACGGTGCTGCCAATAATATTTACCAGCAGAATGATCCGTCATATAGCGGAAGTTCACAGAACGGATATAACAATGGGTACAACAATGGCTATCAGCAGCCGAACGGCCAGAACGGATATAATAACGGATACAACAACGGATATCAGCAGAATGGATACAATAACGGATATACACAGTATAATTACAATAACGCTCCGGTTAACAATAATGACGGAACATCCACTGGTGCACTCGTGTGCGGTATCATAAGTATCGTACTCGGATGCGGCGGAATCGGTATCGTTACCGGTATAATTGCACTTGTACTTTCAAGTAAGTATAAGAATTCGCATAATGGTGAGCACAACGGACAGTCCAAGGCCGGTTTCATCTGCGGTCTCATAGGCGTTATACTCGGTGCACTTTCTATTGTGTATTACATAATAATATTTGTGGCAGCTGCCGGAATGGCGGGCGCATCTGCAGTATCGTATTATAACTGGTAAAATAAAGATAAGATTAATAAAAACAGAGCATTGACCCAAAAGGCTGATGCTCTTTTTATTTTGTCTGTAAATCGGGAAAATAAGAAATCCGGACATAACAAAAGCGGGTGATGGGAATCGAACCCACGTATCCAGCTTGGAAGGCTGGTGTTCTACCATTGAACTACACCCGCACATTTAAAGTGCCCAGAACCGGAATCGAACCAGTGACACGAGGATTTTCAGTCCTCTGCTCTACCAACTGAGCTATCTGGGCAAATCAAATCTTTGCGTCACAACAATGGGTATTTTACATAAAGACTGGCAAAATGTCAATACCTTTTGAGAATTTTTTTCAATTAGGAAGTAAAAAGTTTAATTTGGACATAAACTCTTTACTTCCTAATGATTGTTATTGCTCGTTATGTAACAAATAGTCTCCGTTCACTCGATAGAACTCACATAGTTCTCAACACACTTTACAATTTCCTCCGGAAGTGGACTTTTCTCTTTTTCAACCGAATCAATAATTGTGTCAATCATCTTTCCATTTCCCATATGATCTTTTACAAAATTGTATTCCTTATCTGAAAAATCAAAAAATTTTTGTACAACATACGGAATATATGTGTTCAAATATTTTTGTTCTGTAAATCCGCTTGATAGATTTGACCGAGCTAGTATAGTAAAATATTGAAAAATAACATCGTTTCTAATAAATGGGATCAAATGGTGTACATCCATAATCATTACAATTTCAATCGCTTGCATACAAAACTGCACTACCAGTAAATAAAACAGTTGTGCTTCATCCACATTATTCATAAAAGGCATCGCATAACAATTTAATTTTAAATAATTAGTACACCTATCTCTTAATGACATCTCAACATCTTCTACCCTATCAAATATTAACTGCTCTCTTATCTGTGGTAATAAGTTGTTTTCTATATCTTCATATGTTCCATTTTTTTCATAAAAATCCTTAATATCTTTATATTCTGTCGAAAACATTGAAAGAATCATTTCTTCAGCCACTTTCGTTAAGGATGAACGATACTCATCTCCATCATTACCTGTTATATATTCTATTGGTAAAATATAAAAATCATCTATGTACTCTCTAAGCAAATGCAATCCATCTTGAATGCATTCCTTCACATATTTATTTATATACCCAAAATTAATTTCATCTTCTGTGCCTTTATAAAATGCAGCCATTTTTAACAACGGTTCATTTATCAGTCTGATTTTTCCTACTAAAACAAATTCATAATGTCCATTATCCACAATATCTATACGAACTGCTCCTGCAAGAAAAGCTACTTTGTCATCTTCTGTTATATGAGTTATAAAATATTCTATACTTTTTCGATTTCGGTACCAAAACATTTTTACATCGCCAATTAATCTTTTATAATCTGTAATAGAAAAATTTTCTAAATTTGTTTCATATCTCTCAAGCAAAACCTTATAATCATTCATAATTCGCTTTATAGGTTTTAACTCAATCATCAACTTTTCCCCCTTAAATTCAGCTATATGGAATAAAAATCCGGAAACTCAATGTAAGATGCAATAGCATCAAAAGTTTTTTTCATAACCATTTCACAATCACTAAATACACTACGCAAGTTCTGTTTCATATAATAATCTGGTACACAATGATATGTATGTGCCGGATTATCACAAATTAACATGGAGGATTCTCTAATTGCACCCCAAATGCCATGTGCAAAATTGGTAGCATATTCATAATATATCTCATATAATTCATCTTCTCCACACTTTTGAAATTTCGTTCTAACACCTATTTTATCAAAATAACCAACACTCATACTAACAAAAACTTCATCCATATCTTCATTCACTATTACTTCCATTATTTTTTCATTAATCTGAGAATTATCCGAAACAGTATATTTTTTCTCTCGCAACTTTGCCATTACTAATTTATACTTACCATTACCATATGCCTTAAACTTTTCATAAATATCAGGCTCTTCACCTTCCCGCTGCATTATATATTTCAAATTGATATATGTCTCCAACATTGTTCTAAACAGTATTCTTCCTCCAATACCGTTCTGCATCTGTTTTTCCACAATTTCTTGATATATTCTATGAATATAACAAGTCATCCCCATAATTACAGCATATTTACTATCCATCTTTTTATCTTCGTTATTAGCAGAAAAATATTCCATTATTTGCCTTGCAATTTTATAAAAGTCCATCGATGCTTCCTCGCTCCATACCATAGCCAGCGGATTACAGTCTGAAATCCTACCTAACACATTCCATAATTTCTGAGAAAATTCCTTACTACAATCTAGGTTGCACAAACCTTGAAAGGTAGATCTGATAATAGGTCTATATGTTCTCATAGCTTCATCTACATGATTATGTTTGTAATACTCCTTTAAAGCTGTAGGAAGTATACTAATGTTGCTAGAAAAATGTAATTTACCATTTAATACATAAAACCAATCAACTATAAAGCATATATCCGTACTTAATTCGTCATGAAATCCATTTGTTTCTTTTATGATTTCTAAAAATACAGTATTTCCACTATCAATCTGAATAGTCCAATTTGATATTATATAGTCTTCACACGAATGCACATCATCCATGATTAAAATATCCACATCATCAAAAAAAGAATGCAATGCAAAAAAAGAACTATATGTCGTAACTCCTATAGCCTCTGCCATCAAAAAACTGCTTTTATCCTTCGGCAGATAATCTTTCTGTTTCCCACAAAAAGCAATTGCTCTTAACCCATATTTTAAATTTGCCTGCTCGACAACCTGATGCACTAATTGATTTGTTGGACACAAAAACAATACTTTTTCTTTATTCTTTCTTCGTCTATATTCTCCAATCAATAATCCTACTAATGTTTTTCCACTTCCTGTTGGCAATTCTAATGCAACCGTCTTTTTATCCGCATTTTCAATATACAAATTTAGCATAGCTGCTTGATAATCTAAAGGACCCATAATTTTCTTAAATTTATTATCTTGATACATTTCTTGCGGTGAAAAATATAAAAAATCTTCTTTCTTTCGTGTTATAAATGCCATAAATACACCTCCCCTGTCTATAATTTTAATTATTATATTGTGTTAAAGCTTAATAATGTGGGACTATATATCGTCAAATCTCATTCAAATTTAAAACACTCCACGCTGCAATTCCCGATCTCATAAAATCAGCATATTATGTACACGGAATCTTCTTATACGTCAAAGCCGCCAGTTCAGTACGGCGTAAGTCCACCTGTTTAGACAAGATGCACCACGTTAGTTATAAGTAGCTCTTATATAATTACGCGAGTAATTTTCACTTCAGGATATCTAATCCCTAAATTTCCGGAAGTACAATTTTATCACACAAGAATATTTATGTTATACCTCACATATCTCATTGATAGGTATGCTATTTCACGCTGCTTTTATAAATTGATTTGTACATGATATTGCTCTAATTTATCAAGAAATACATACTGTTATATGACGGTATCTGTATGTAGGTATTTTTTACTTACTTAATATGACATTATCACATTTACCAGTATTTATCAATATTTTTTATTTTAGATAATCTCGTAATCTATAAAAGCAAGGCTCTGACACCCTGCTTTTTTCCTCTACTCCGTCTCTTTCAGTAAAATTCTTTTTTGAAAAGCCCCTCTCTTTTCGACCTTGGCAACCCTCACACGTTCCAGTTCTTCCACAGAATACCCTCTTGCCTGTGCCGCTGCGTAAATCACTTCCAGCAGGTCTGCCAGTTCCTCGATATTCTGGTCCTTATGGTACTCTGCAAGCTCCTCGTCAAGCTTTGCATCTACCATTTTCAAATATGCCTCTTCGGAAAGGATCTCCGTTTTGCACTTTCTTCCATCTGCTTCAATAATTTCAGGAATTTTGTCCCTGACCAGTTTGTTATACACCTTTACTGCCATCGTAAACCCACTCCTTAAACCCTGCTATTTTTGCCGATTCATAAACCGGTTTTATCACCTGCTCCAGCCTTCCGATAAAGGAAGCTTTGTCCAGACCATCCGCGTATAGACGGTTTCTGATTTCCATATTGTTCAGATGATATGGGGCAATTTTTTGAAACTC
>ENA-OOVJ01000559-OOVJ01000559.1-human-gut-metagenome-genome-assembly--contig:-NODE-559-length-10063-cov-7.037170_pt1 | contig 10063 bp, 6 predicted proteins | sample MGYA00241553_ERZ501288 | MGnify/ENA primary metagenome ERZ501288 (study PRJEB25962, sample SAMEA2042363) | human gut metagenome | biome: human gut; feature: human-associated habitat; material: faeces... | reverse complement strand
ATCCTCGAAAATCTTCTCTTAATCTGAAGCAACTTATTTTTTTCATGTTACTTAAGGGAGTAACAACCGAAAATATTTCTGTTTTTTATAATCCGTATATGTTTCTTTTCGTTTTTTACATTTATTGTGCATATTATTGCTGTTCAAATGTTTGTTTAAAATTTGAACTATGTATTTCAATGAAAAGAGACAAGAGCTCGCTCCGTTCGTCAACCTGCGGAGCGACGTGGGATTCAAGGCCGTGTTCGCGGACAGGAACAACAAGGACATCCTCATCGGGGTGCTGAACCAGATCCTGCCTCCGGAGGCGAGGATCGAGGACATCAAGGAGTACTCCGACAGGGAGCAGCGGAGGGATGTCCCCTACGGGAAGAAGACGGTGCTGGATCTGGTCTGCGTGGACAGGGACGACAGGACGTTCGTCGTGGAGATGCAGGCCTCGGAGGAGGACTTCTTCTTCGAGAGGTGCGTCTATTACGCGTCGGGACTCTACTATCTCGAGCTCTCGGACGGAGTGCGGTACAAGGGACTGCGGCCGGTCTACGTGGTGTCGTTCCTGAACTACCGCCTGAGGCACGACGACGAGTCCCTCTGGGACACCGACCACTTCATCTCCCACTGGAGGTTCACCGAAAAACGCACCGGAATGGTTGCGGATCAGACAATTAGTGTTATCTTTGTGGAGATTACGCTGTTCACCAAGACGCTGGAGGAGTGCGTGACGGAGTTCGACAGGCTGTTCTACATATTCAGGAACAGCGGTGGCTTCCAAAGGATCCCTGAATGGATTGAGGAGGCAGGCGGGATCTCAAGACGGCTCGCCGAGGCGTGTGAGGTGGCGGCGTTCGACAAGGAGAAGAAACTTAAATACGAGATTGACAAGATGAACGAGTGGGACATTCAAGCGCAGAAGGAATATGCCGTGCGCAAGGGCTTGGAAGAAGGGCTGCAGAAGGGGCTGCAGAAGGGGCTGCGTGAAGGCCGTGAGGAGGGTCTGGAGCAAGGACGTGAGGAGACAAGACTTTCTATCGCAAGAAAGCTTTTCGAGGCCGGGACACCGGTTGATGTGATTGTCAACTGCACTGGAGTTGATGATGGAACAATCGCATCGTTCGCTCATCCCGAGTAGCATAATGGATGGCGATCCGCAAGTCCGGGAAGGAGCTTGCGGATGCTTTCTTTGAAGTTGCCTGACACATTTTGTGGGCGTTATTAAACGAGTCTGCGCAGCGGGGCAAAACGTGTCCTCCACTCCCTGGCCATGTTCCTTTTAATTCTTATTGATGTGGCAGTCGCCAATCTCAAGAGTCCTTGTCTTCTTTTTACTGTTCCTGGTATAGGAGCGTCTGCTTTTTCTTGGTCTTTTTCTTTTTGGCCAGAGGATGTAAATTTCTGTTAAGATACAACAATTAGTTAATTGTATGCTGAAGGAGCTGCAGAGGCTCTGCAAGTTGATGAATATTCCCGTGCTGCGGGATGCGCCTGACTGTCAGGCGGCAGTGAGCGTTTACCCATTCCGTCAAACATCACTGCCATGGGGGGACTGTCTAAAAGTATAATCACCCCCAGTTAGGATTGAATATTCGTTGTTACTCTGCATGCGGGCGATACTTTTCCAATTTCGTCGATACCTTTCAGACAGTCTGGGGGAGCTACCCCTCACTGCCCGGTGCCCGCTTCACTGCCAGGTGGGAATGTCACTCTTCGGAATTGCACGAAAAAGGGCCTGGGGGCTGTTAAGTCGCAATTCTGTGTTGAAAATTAGGCTTTTCGGGCGAAAAGGCCGCCAGAATTGCAGCGGAAGAGTGGCTGAAGGGCTTTGCAGACGTGTCCGCTATGCAATTCTGTCAATGCCAGCGGAACGATACGTCGCTGAGGTCGAGCTTCAGACCTTGACTTAGTACGGTTCCACGATAAATCAGATCTGCGGTTTCGACATTGTCGCAAAACAGCAAAACAGCAAGACGACAAAACGACAAAACGGCAAAACAGCAAGACAACATAACGACAAAACGGCAAAACAGCAGCAAAATAGTTGAAGATCCAAGTTTGGAAGAGCAACATCCGCGTGGCGGCGGAGAAGTTCGTTGGGATATTCATTGATAATGTGTTAAATTTGTTGCCGCAAGCTTTTGCGTCGGTGTCGGCCTGGAAGGGTGGGCCGGTCGCCGGAGGTTATGGCTATTCGTAAAATGAGAAATGGTATGAAATTCATAAGTTGGAATGTGAATGGACTTCGCGCCTGCGCGGGGAAAGGCTTTGATGAGGTGTTCAACACGCTTGACGCAGATTTTTTCTGTCTGCAGGAGACGAAGATGCAGCCGGGGCAGCTGGATCTGGAGTTCCTGGGCTACACGTCGTACTGGAACTCGGCGGAGAAGAAGGGGTATTCCGGGACGGCGATATATTCAAGGCACACGCCGCTCTCGGTGACGTACGGCATCGGGGTTGAGGAACACGACCACGAAGGACGCGTAATCACTCTGGAGATGCCGGAGTTCTTCCTTGTCTGCGTCTATGTGCCGAACTCTCAGGACGGTCTTCGGAGGCTCGACTACCGGATGCGGTGGGAGGATGATTTCCGGGAATATCTTGCCGGCCTCGCCGCGCGGAAGGGTGTGGTGGTCTGCGGTGACATGAACGTGGCCCACAATGAGATAGACATCAAGAATCCGGACACGAACCGCCGCAACGCCGGGTTCACCGATGAGGAGCGCGGCAAGTTCTCCGGGCTTCTGGACTCTGGTTTCACTGACTCCTGGCGCTTACAGCACCCGGACGAGGTGAAATATTCCTGGTGGTCGTACCGCTTCCACGCCCGCGAGAAGAACGTCGGATGGCGGCTGGACTATTTCCTCGTCTCCGACTCCCTCAAAGACAAGATCACAGCCACCGAGATCCACACCGAGATCCTCGGCTCCGACCACTGCCCCGTTGAGCTCGACCTCGATCTGTAAGACAAGACCGTGCGCGGGAACAGGCCATCTGCTCACGAGGGCGCTATATTCATTGGTCTCGTGCGCGAAGAGGGTGTCTTCGCTCACGAATTCAAAGCTGTTTTGGAAGTCTGAATATTATTGCGTAAATCGCGCTGCGATAATTACGCAACGACAATTACGTAATAACAAATATGGCTACATTGAACAACCCTTTTGTCATCTATGGTTACAAAGGTTCTGAGTATTTTTGTGACCGTGAGGAGGAGACCGAAAAGATGATCTCAGCCCTTCATAATGAACGCAATGTCACTCTTGTGGCTCCTCGTCGGATGGGAAAGACCGGACTCGTCAAGCATGTGTTCGCCAAGATGGAGAAGCAGGACAAGGACATCAAGTGTTTCTATCTGGACATCTATCCGGCGAAGAATCTGGATCAGATGGTCGGGATGTTGGGAAGTGAGATCATCGGGAATTTGGATTCTGTCTCCCAGGCGGCCATGCGCCGTGTCCAGGAATTTTTCAGTAAATGGAGGCCGACTCTTACAATAGATGAAGTAACGGGCCGCCCTACATTCTCCCTTGACATTCGGCCTTCGGAAGGACGTGAGACCTTGAAGCAGATATTCGAATATCTTGGACAGTCTGGGAAGAGGTGCTACATCGCCATAGACGAGTTTCAGCAGATACTGGATTTCCCGGAATCCGGGGTCGAGGCTCTCATCCGTTCATATATTCAATTCTTGCCTGACGTGTATTTTGTGTTTTCCGGCAGCCAGCAACACATGATGGAGGAGATGTCCCTTTCGGCGGACCGCCCGTTCTTCCAGAGTTCTTCCATGATGACACTTTCCTGCATAGACAAGGAGAAGTACCTTGATTTCGCCAACAACTTCTTCAAAGGACAGTCAAGGGCTATGGATGAAGATACTTTTGAATATATTTACGATGTCTCTGATAAAGTCACTTGGTATGTCCAGGCGATTCTTCATGGCATTTACGAGCATTCCAAGGATGTGATAGACAGACAATTGGTTGATGATGTCGTGCGTTAGATAATTGAAAGCCAATCCACGGCTTACCAAAATTATTGCGCATGGCTCACCGAAAACCAGCAGCGTCTTCTGACGGCGATCGCCAGAGAACGTCTGGTCACTTCGCCGTTAGGCCAAATATTTATCAGATCCTATAACCTTCCCGCTGTCAGCAGCGTTAAAGCGGCCTTGAAATCCCTTGTTGACAAACAATTGATCAGCAAGACACCCCAAGGTTACTATGTGTCAGACCGCTTCTTCGCCAAGTGGCTCTCCGGACATGTTTTTTAATTGAACGATTTTTCGTCGGATGAGAAAAATAAGAAAGATGTTCTGCCTATGCGCGGCTACTACATATTTCGCACTGGCACGTCGGTTCTGTGAAATGGCGAACACCGACCATCTTCCCTCTATGTGAATCGAAGCGCGGCTTAATCCTATAAAAAATGTCCGTTTCCTGATTCTCAAAGAATCGTCTTAAAGCAAAAGCGCAAAGGTCAGCAATCTGAACCATCCCGGTGAGTTCTGAATTTACATAGAGCGGTGTTTCAATGATGTGCTTTATTGATGTCCAAAGTGTTCCTTGCTTATGAAAACGCTTCATAAGTTCGGTATGCTTCTTTGAAACAGTCTCGTTGTTGTCGTGAATCAGCAGACCGTAAGTCAGGTCTTCAGAGTGAGAGACATTACCCATGTAGTGCTCAAAACGCGAGATGACTTGTTCGAAAGCCTGATCCTCTGTTGATAATTTGGATTTGGTAGGATCGAAGAAAACCTTGTCGATACATTCCGCAAAGACTCTGGCGTGCCTCCAAGAGCCAACCTGATCTGCAATCTCTCGGATGAATGCAAAGCGCTCCGCGTAGGTCAAATGTATATAAGCGTCCGTCTGCTTATAATTCTTCTTGAGCTGCTTGAGCGCTTTTGAGTTGTTGGTCTTCTTGACTCTAAATATTTCTGCCTTACGTTGCTTGATTACCTCGCTGCGACGATCTGCGAAACTCATTGTGTCAAATCCGGGAATTCTGGTTTGCTCCAGATATGAACGCATAATCCATCCTGTATGGATCTCTGATTCGGACAAACCGTACTTAGCCTTAATTTTGTTGATGGCGCTGTCGCACTTCTTCCAATCTTTGACTGGAATTGAAATGCCGCAAAGGATGTAGTGTGAGGTGTTTCCAGGAATCTGAGGTGTTCCAGATTCATCAACATAACAAAAGTAAACCATACTCTCCGAGACTTCAAGGTATAAAAAAAGCGACTAGTATCAAGGCCGTAGCCTATGATTGAGACGCTTGGCGACTCCTCCTAGACGCATTGCAAATGTAAACATATTATTCTGAAAATCAAAACAGCTTCTAAACAAATATCTCATTCGACGGTTTTTCTTCGACAAAAATTAGGGCACACGTTACTCAAAAGAGTTACCCACTTTTCGGAAACGAATCTGAATATCGCACAATACGTGGGCATTGAGTCAACTTCATAATGCATATTCTTTTATTTCTGAGTCACGAAGATAGTCTCCCGCAGAAGGGTTCTTTGCCTACGTGTTTTTTAATTGAATATTTAGTCGTAACTTAGCGGACTGCTTGACAGGCAAAGAATTTGTGGGGAAGAATAGCCGGTCGCCTGGATGCGACAGCTGAGTTTGCGGGGGTGGATGGTGTCGAAGTATCGATAGAAGTGCCGGTAAAGGAAGGACTGGAGCGGGGAAGTGCCGGAGCTGCATAATGAGTGGAACATTTATTAACACTAATGAATATGAGAACAAATAGATTTTTAGGCTTCATCATGTCTGTGGCGGCTCTTGCTTTCGCGGCCACGGCTTGTGATGACAAGAAAGAGGACTTGGGCGCTCCGTCGGTGGAGGTCGAAAAGTCCGAGATTTCATTTGAGAAGACCGGCGGAACCGAGACCGTTCAGGTGACTGCCACCAGAGACTGGAAGGCCACCACCGAGCAGGACTGGATCTCCATCGGACCGAGGGAGGGGAAAGGCTCCTCGAAGGCCGTGACTGTCGAGATCAAGGTGATGGAGAACTCTGGTTTGGATCGTGAAGGATCAGTGAAGTTCGACATCGGCTTTGACTCCAAGACTTTGACCGTTAAGCAGAAAGGAACAGGTTCCGTGGCTGACATGACCGTCTACAAGAACGACTTTGACAAGGCGGAAGCAACAAAGACCTATGGAACAGGCACAAGCTGGCCATATCTCGATCAGTTTGACGGTTGGAAGAACGCGACTGGAACGGGAGCGGGAAGTGAGGAATATTCGTTTAAGGCGATGTCGGCCAGGGCGAACTCCACTTCCAACAGCAACTATTCCGACTATGCCGGATCCGGAAGCAACAACCTGTTCTTTGGTTCGAACGCCTATTTCTCCGTGACCGGCATCAAACTTCAGTCAGCCACTGACTATTCTTTGACTTTCGGAGCGGAGAAATATAGCCAGGATAATGGTAGCCTGTTCAAGCATAACGAGTTCCATGTCTATGTCAGCAATGACGGAGCTAAGTGGGTCGAGCTTGAGTATTCATTTCCTAATGGCGACAAGGAAGGTCGCTGGGATCTTGCGACCTCTAATTTCACGGTTCCGTCAGGAACAACGACGCTTGGCATCTATGTAAAGGTCGATGTGGCTAGCTCTTATCGCCTTGATGACCTTTGCCTTGCCGTCGCTTCCTCAGCCGGCACCGTCATCGACTTCTCCAAGGGCGTTGACCTCGGCACCGGCGGTGGCGGTGGTGGAACGACCACTCCGACCGAGGGTACCGTGGCTTCTATCGTTTCGGGCAAAACCGATGCGTCCGTGACTCTGAAGGATGTCCTTGTCACTGGCGTGACGAATAAGAGTGCTGTTGTCACCGACGCTACTGGTAGCATCCTTGTCTTTGTCAACGCTACTCCGGGAGTAAAGGTAGGAGACAAAGTCACTGTGACCGGTACCACGGGCAAGCACAATGGACTTATGCAGATTACTAAGCCGAAATTCCAGATCGCATCGTCAGGCAACACCGTGACCTATCCTGATCCTAAGACTATTGACGAAAGCAATGTGTCTTCCTATAAGAGTGATGTGGTTGAATTCGTCACATTCAAGGGTAAGGTGAAAAAGAACGATGTTTACTACAACATATTCATAGGAGGGGTTACGGACAAGGATTTGTCGTTGTCTTACTTCCCTGGTGACATGGAATCTCTTGTGGACAAGGAAATTACCGTCAAGGGCTACTTCGTGGGAGGTGGAACCCACTACCAGATTGTGGCGGTCAATGTTGACGGTAAGGACATCACCGAGGCCGTAGAAAACGGCGGAGGCAATCCTGGCGGCGGCGACAATCCTGGCGGAGAAGAAGGTACAATCAAGTGGTCCGGGCTTTCTGATTGGACTGTGTCACAAGATAAAAACACAATATCATTATCCTTTGGAGCATACACGATCACAGCGACCAAGAATTCCGGCTCTACTGCTCCGACTGTCAATTCTAACATGAAAGATTGTCGAGTTTATGCAAAAGGAACAGTAACAATTGCGACAACAGGAGATGCTATGACGCAGATTGTATTCAACCTTTCATCACAAGGACAGAAGCGCCTTGCACCTATTACGGCTGACAATGGCAATGTTGCGGCTCAACAAGCTGGAGATAAGACTGTGACATGGACAGGATCCTCAAAGTCCGTTACCTTCACTGTCGGGGATAAGGCAGATTTCGGTTCAGACGGTAGTTCAAAGGCTGGTCAGTTTGATTTTTCCAGCATAGTCATTAAATAGTGCTTATTTATAGAATAATGCAAAGGGATGTCCGCCATAGTTCGGGCAGCCCTTTTGCTCTCTAAAGCGATAATACGTGAAGGTTGCGTTGAGTAGAATTTGGATGATTTGCGCCGGGGTTGTAATGCTGGCGCTATCATCTTGTGGCTCAGGTGGTAAGGAGGATGTGCTTCCGCCGACAGTCGAGGTGAAGACCGCGGTGGTTGAGGCGGGAGGATATTCACAGTTCATTTATGTGAAGGCCTCGTCATCCTGGAGGATCACTATAACTTCGGTGGACGGCGGTGAGCCTGTGGATTGGATTATTGCTGATCCGAGCTCTGGCAGCGGCGACATGGATGTCACCCTGAAGGTGGAGGAGAACAAATCGGAGAAGGAGCGCTCGGCTGTGATCACGGTGGAGAACAGTGCGGGCAAGGCTTCGAAGACTATCAGTCAGAAGGCTAAAGGGTCAGAAGTGAAGCCTGATCCGACACCATCCGGCGGCAATCTCTCTCCGAAGACAGGGTGGATGGAGCTTCCGGCTATTCCGGAGGGGATGGATGCGTTCACGCATTCGATGACTGTCGGATCGGTGAGCACGCGAAATTATTCATTCCTTTGGGATTACAGCAATCTGGTGGCGCCGTGGGTGGCCTATCCGCTATGCGTTTGGAATATGAGCGGAAAAATCGGAAGGACTGACGCCTGGGCTTTGGATCCCCTGTTGCCGGCGAACAAGCAGCCGGTTCTTACAAGAGGCTTTTCAGATGGTAACGCCGGCTGGTTCGCAAGAGGTCACCAGATTGCCTCGGCTGATCGGCAGACATCCTACTCCTCGAATGCGATGACTTTCTACGGCACGAACATGACACCTCAGATCAATAAGGGCTTCAACGCTGACATCTGGGCGAATCTGGAAGGTAAGGTCCGTGGATGGGCAAGAGATTCCGACACCCTCTATGTCGTGACCGGTTGCGTGATAGACTACAAAGACGGAGAGACCGTCAAGTACGCCGTGGACAACTACGGCAAGAAGGTTACCGTTCCGACAGCCTACTACAAGGTAGTCCTCCGCTACATGAAGAGCTCCACATTCGGCTATTCTGGCTATTCGGCCTGCGCCGTCTGGCTGGACCACAAGGTTTACAGCACCAAGACCATAGATTCTTCCTATTCGATGTCAGTCGATGACCTTGAGGAGAAATTGGGTATCGATTTCTTCGTGAATCTGCCGGCGAAAGTCGGTGAGGACGTGGCCGCCAGGATCGAGGCCGAGGAACCGAAGAGTGTCACCTGGTGGTGGAGGTAGCGCCCCGGCGGAACCGACATATTCATGAATAATAATACAAAACTGATATGCGTTTGAGAAAAATACTTTATTCCGCTCTGCTGCTTCTGGTTGTGGCCGCCACGGCCTGCGCCAAGGGGGACAAGGGCGCGAGGGGGTATGTCATCGGCTTCTACAATGTCGAGAACCTCTTCGACACCTACCACGACGAGGGCAAGAATGACTATGAATATCTCCCCGACGGGGCAAACCGCTGGACTGACGCGCGGTACAACCGCAAGCTCCGCAACATCGCCACGGTGATCAAGGCGATGGCTGACGAGAACAAGGCTTTCCACACGGTTCTGGGCCTGAGCGAGGTTGAGAACCGCCATGTGCTTGAGGATCTTGTGAGCCAGAAGGAGATCGCCGACGCGAACTACCAGATCGTGCACTATGACGGCCCGGACAGGCGAGGCGTCGATGTGGCCCTGCTTTACAGGCCGGAGCAGTTCAAACTGATTGAAAGCAAATCCATTCCGTTTGATTTCAACAGTAAGGACATAAAGTTCGACATGGACGAGGAGTCTCAGGGACACTTCCGCACCCGTGATGTGCTGATGGTCAGGGGCGAGATCAAGGGCGAGATGTTCGCGTTTTTCGTCGCCCACCTTCCATCCAGGATCGGAGGCAAGGGGAGCGACCTTAGGAGCCGTGGCGCGGAAATCATCTACGAGAACTCCGCCAAACTGATGAATGAATATCCCGGGATCAAGATCGTGGTGATGGGTGACATGAACGACAACCCTACGGACGAGAGCATGGCCGTCTATATGCACGGCAAGGAGAATGTCTCCGAAGTCGGCAAGATGGACTTCTTCTCTCCGTTTACCTCAATGTTGAAAGCCGGTTACGGCTCTTTGGCCTATCGTGGCGAGTGGAACATCTACGACATCATCCTTGCGAACGAGGCGCTTGTGAACGCTCCGAAGGGGACGCTCAGGATTGTTCCAATCGTGAAGGGCAAGTACTACGGACGCGTCTTCAAGCAGCCGTTCATGGTT
>ENA-OOVJ01000551-OOVJ01000551.1-human-gut-metagenome-genome-assembly--contig:-NODE-551-length-10149-cov-2.042203_pt1 | contig 10149 bp, 9 predicted proteins | sample MGYA00241553_ERZ501288 | MGnify/ENA primary metagenome ERZ501288 (study PRJEB25962, sample SAMEA2042363) | human gut metagenome | biome: human gut; feature: human-associated habitat; material: faeces... | reverse complement strand
CTTCGAAATCGAAGAAACTCCCATCCGATTCACTTAAGAAGACGGTCGGAAAGATGATGCCGCCTATGGGTATGACCCCCGGCTCATCGAAATGGAGGGGAAATATTACATCCTGTGGTGCGATGACCTTAACGACAGTCCCGCGATTAACATTGGCTATACGGAAGACTTCATTCATTTCGTCAAAATGAACCACCCCTTCCCTCCCAATTCAAGAAACGGCGTCCTTTTCCCTGAGAAATTTGATGGTCAATACCTCGCCCTTTATCGTCCAACCGATGGAACCGACGGCAACATCTACTGCTGCCGTTCTCAGGATTTACATCACTGGGGAGACTATTCTTTGTTCCTGCCCAAAACTCATTTTGGCTGGGGGAAATATAAAATCGGCGCAGGGTGCAATCCCATCAAAACCAAAGAAGGGTGGTTATTGATTTATCATGGGGTCATCGATACCTGTAATGGCCTTCTTTATTCCATAGGCGGTGCTTTGTTGGATTTAAAGGACCCCACCAAGGTGCTTTATCGGAGCAAGGATTACCTTTTGACCCCCGAAGCCCCCTATGAAACCGTCGGGTTCGTCCCCAACGTCTGTTTCCCCTGCAGCGCACTCGTGGACGAGGCAACTGGGCGAATCGCCCTTTATTATGGCTGTGCCGACACGGTGACATCCCTCGCTTTTTCTACCATCGATATCCTCGTTTCTTACATCAAGGAGCACGCGGAACCATGAACGAAGAAAAACGAAGCGAACTCCTTTCCTATTTTTTGAACGAAGAATACGGCGTTCCCCCCTCTTTTTCCGACGTACACGTTTATTACGAGGTGGTAGACGAATTCCCCGATGCCTTAAAAGCCCATCGAAAGGATTTACGCTGCCACTTAGAAAGAAAGGGACGTTACACCTCTTTTGGATTTGATTTGTTCGTGCCGCCCAAGCCAAAAGGCGTCTTCATTTTTCTTTGCAACCGCCCCGTTGGTCAAATTAGCAAAAAGGAAATCGATCCGAACCGCGACCTCAAAAGTTCGTTTTATCCCATGGAAGCCATTCTAAAAAGAGGCTATGCCTGCTGCGCATTCCTTACCGCGGAAGTCGCAGAAGATAAAGCCGGGTTCCGTTTCGGCATGAATTCCCTTTTCCCCGACATCAATCACGAAGACCCCCATTCCTATGGAACGCTTCTATTTTGGGCAAAGGGGTTCAGTCTCATCATCGACTATCTAAAGCAAGACCCCCTCACCAAGGATCTGCCCCTTGCAACCGTCGGCCATTCTCGCGGTGGCAAAACCAGTCTTTTAGCCGGGGTGATCGACGACCGCATCGACCTCGTTTGCTCTAGCTGCGCCGGTTGTGCAGGCGACGCCGAGGAATCCAATTACCACAAAGGGGCCGAAACGATTCAAGTGATCACGAAGGCCTTCCCCTTTTGGTTCGCGCCCGCTTTTAGGAAATACGCCAAAGAGAAACGAGAACACGACCAAAGCGAATTCCTTTCCCTCATCGCCCCACGCTTGCTTTACACCTCTTCCAAATCCGAAGACCTATGGGCCGACCCCGTTGGGGAATTCGAAACCCTGCAAAAAGTATCGAAAGCTTATGAGGAACAAGGCTTAAAAGGCTTTGAACCCACAGAAGCATTCGACATCCACCACGAATTCCTCTCCCAAGAAGGAAATATCGCCCATCACCATCTTTTTGGGGAGCACGATTTGGACGAACGTGACTGGAATCTTTACATGGATTTCTGGGACAAGCACCGCAAATAATCGACAAAGTTCTATTGCGCGTTTCTTTTAAGCGTGTATTCTTTTTTCAAGGAGAAACGCGAATATGGATAAAAAACTCTTGTTGCCTCGTTGGCTGTTCTTAACCTCTTTCATCGTGGCATCCGTCGCCTGCTTTGCCTATGGCTTATGGCAACTAGTCACCTTCATCGTTTTGGTTTCCGACGTCACTTCTTACGTCGCGGGATACCCGGTATTCTTGATGCTCGAATTTGCCATTTACGTCGGATTAGGCATCACGTCCCTCATTCTTTTGGTCCGTTGCAAGAATAAAGGCGAAGGTGGAATGCTGGCTAAATTGTTCTATTCCATCTTCCTCATTGCCACCGGAGGATGGCATTTTGTAAGCCCCATCGTCTTCAAGATTGGAAACTTTGCCCCCTTGAATTGCCTCGTCGGCCTCACCAATTTGGTTCTTGGAATCATCTGTTGCAGCACCTTAGGAAAGAAGACGAGCAAGGTCCTGCTTATCATCGCCGGCAGTTTCGACGCCATATGGGCTTTTACCCTTGCGACTTGGAATCTCGCCAAGGATTGGGTCGACTATGGCCTATTGTTCCTGCTTCTAACCGCTGCAACGATCTTCTTTATCGTTGCAAGCTCCGTGGCCAAGGAGAAAGCAGGGACGCCTATCGCCGAGCAAACCAACGTATCCAGTCAACCGGAGCCATCTCCTCTAACCGAAGCGGATTACGAAGCCTTAACCAAACTCAAAGAATTGCTCGACATGGGCATTCTTACCCAAGAGGAATTCAATCAAAAGAAGCACGAACTCCTCTCAAAACATCAATAACATAGAGGGTAACCGGACCAAAAAGGTTCGGTTTTTTGTTGTTCTTATTTAACCGCAAATCACGTTGAATCAAATGTCGCATTTATTCATCAGAAGAAATTTCTGACATGCGTAACGTATTCCTTAAACCTTGGTAAAGCGAATTCGATTTTCCCATAGCCAGCAGATACGAGATACCCTTTGCGAATCATTTGAAGGCGGTAATTATTAAAATTATTGAGAGACATTCCCGATGCTTCGCGAATCGCGGAGGTTTCATTGGTTGGACACTCAGAAATAGCGACACATAAATCCTTTTCCTTTTGTGTCATGCCATTCCAAATAACCCCATATCCATTTTCGGCTAGATAAGCATCCAATTTGTCCAATAATTCTGGTGTCACGCGACATTCGCCGCTTGAAAAACAAAGGCTACCAATGACTTGATACGCAAAAGCGTAGCCATTCGTTAATTTGGCCAGCTCGTCCGCGTCGTTGCCGGAGATATTTAGCTCTTTTTGGTAGCTCCTAGAAATGGAAGGGAGGTCAAGAGGGTTCAAATACACTTTTGGGGAACGTGCAAGAAAAGAGGTGGATTTGCCACGAATAAGAGAGTCGACGTTCTCAATCAGACCAGTTATTAACAGAAAAACAGGGGATTCATCGCCAATCAAAGACTGGTAAAAATTCGCAAAATAGTTCAGCTTTTTCGTCACGTGAATTTCGTCGATGGTGACCAAGACCCGTTTTCCCTTCTTTTTTAGGCCATCCAGCATTCTGCGAATCGCCATTTCGGAAGAAAGCGTGGTGGAATTCGTTTCAAGATGAAACGTGATATGGGGGATTCCTAAATCAATGGATAAGCCTAGGTTTATCCGAAGTTTTTTCGTGGCTAGGAACAAACCCTCGGCCAACGGTGAAACAAAATCGCCTTGAGGATTAAGGTCGATAACGACCCAATCTTCCTTTTGTTTTAATTCTTTGGCAACGCTGCGCATAAGAACTGTTTTTCCCGATCCTCGAATGCCTAAGATCATGTAAGACATCGCGATGGTTCCCGCATCAAGGAAAGAATTTAATATTTGGTCATAAGCATCGTTTCGTCGAATTAAACTATTAGGAATCATTCCATAAAGAACGTTAAACGGATTTTGTTTCATAAAAGGGCCTCGCTTTCAGCAAACATAGTACCACGCAAAATCAATAAGTCTATGTATTTTTATGTATATTTATGTATTTTTATGTATATTTAAATTTTTAATGTATGTTTATGTATATTCATGTATGTTTGCAGGCTTAAAAAGATGAGCGGATCAAGACACTGGGCGGCCGGTCTACGAAGCCGTTTTTAACGGGAATTCTTTAAAATCTTCGAAAATTGTAAATTTTGCATTTTTTTGCAAAATTCGAAAGTTTTCCTATAACGTCTAAAAAAGAAAACCTCCGATTTTCGGAGGTCAATGGTTTTATTTGGTGGACCGTGAGGGACTCGAACCCGCGACCCGCTGATTAAGAGTCAGCTGCTCTACCAACTGAGCTAACGGTCCACATGCTTTCTCAAGAAAGCCCGTGTATTTTACCGCGCTTCACCCTCCTCTTCAATAGCATTTTTTCGTTCTTTAAGCAAAACGAAATCGGGAAGAAGGATGAAGCGGTTTCCGGCCCCCTTCTTTTGACTTTCGCGCGCGCATTCGACTACGATATGGGTCATGGATAAGAATTCCCGCGATCAATATTTGTTCCAAAAGAAATCCCTCATTCTATTGTTGTATCTCTACTACCGAACGGGGGTACATTACGAAAGCATCACGCTGCGGAGCTTCGGCTTCCACTTTGACCCCACCTGTAACTTCAAAGCCATCGTGAAGTCGAAAAAGGAACATATCCATAAATATACGATTCACATCTATACCTCCTTATTTCGCGTAAACCTCGAGGAAATGGACGTCATGGGGAATGTCAACATCATCAAAGTCAAAAATGTGAAAGACGACGCCTATGCTCCTAACGCCTCCGTGAATATCTATTTTGACGGCGACCGTTTCAAGGTCGTGGGGTTTGTCGAAGGCCAACGTGTTTTAATCGAATCCCCCAAGCACGAAAAAGGGCAGGACCTCTTGTCGGTTCTAGAATCCGGAGAACACCATAACGAATCCGCGGATAGTTTCTTGCTCTGGCTCATGCGTTTCTATTCGACCAAACTCCCCACCGATTTGGTGATGGGGGCCGGCATCAACAAGGATTATGGGGCGAAAGACTGGATGGAATTGCTCAATTCCCTCAACCTCAAATTCTATGCCGGGGAAACCACTTCGAAGGAAGAAGTGAAGCACTACATCGGGGAAGAGGTTTTAACCTCTCCTTCCCTCATGCAGCAAAAGGGTTTCAACATCTATAAAGAACTCGCCCATGAGCTTTATGAATTCGAAGAAGCCAAATCGTTTAACGACCCCGATTCCACCCTTTATCGGTGCGTGGACTTTCTCCAAGCCCACCCCGGAACTTCCGTCATCACCTACAATTACGACACGAATTTGGAATATCTTCTCCGTAAAAGGGACCTGCTTTATAGCACTATCTACGACGACAATTCCTTCACGGTCAAAAACGCCATCGCAACCATTTACCATGTCCATGGCTTATTGCCCTATGGCAAATACGATCAGGAAAAATTCACGGACTCGCTCATCTTCAACGAATCCGACTATTATTATCTCTACAACAACCCCTATTCCTGGAACATCGCCAAGCAATTGCACGACTTTAAATTCAACGTCTGTTTCTTCATCGGAATCTCTTTGACCGACCCCGACATGAAACGCCTTTTGGAACTTGGCCAAAACTATTTGAAGTTCAATTTCATCTTCATGAAACGCCAAAAGGGATATTCCCCCAGCGTGTTTAACATCATCTCCTCCTATTTCTTCACCTTTGACCTCATCGTCATCTGGGTCAATGAATACGAGGAAATCGGAGATTGGCTGAAGAGGTTATGAGAAAGCCGTCTTCTTATGCTACATGCATCGACGCCCCAAGAGGGAGAAAATTCGGGGCAAAGTTCCTCGATTATTTACTCTGTGGCGTTTTAAGCATCCTTTTTTATTTTGGAGGACGGGCGATCGGAGATGCCACCCCTTCGGTAAAAAACCTAACAGGTTCTCTCCAATCTCAGCAAAAAGAACTAACAACGCTTGTTTTGAATACCCATCTTGCCGAAAAGGGCGAGGATGGGTTGCTATTATCGCAAAACACCTTAGCCAACCAGTTTGTTTTATCTCTTGCCAAGGGTTCTTTGCTATATCATGGGACGGACGAATCGGCCTTATCTTCCATTTATCAAAACGTCACGCCTGCCTCCGCTACTTCAGACCGCGTTTGTTATTATTACGCGACCTATAAGCCCACCCACGCGGAATCCTTTCTACCTCTTGGAGAAACTGGCGAATCCTACTATCGGAATCAGCTAACAAAAGGCTACGAAGACTATTTCGTGGAGGAGGGGTATCCGTTTTTGAACGAGTACCAAGCCAAAACCTTAGACGAAGGACTCCGTAACGCGGATTATTCCCTGGGGACGGAAATCAAGAATCAACTCGCTTCTCGCTACGTGAAATTGCTTCAAAACGGGGCCAAAGAATTTGAATCCTCTTATGCACCTTATTTAGAAAAGAACCAAGAATACGAAAAAGGAATTTCTACTTATCTTCAAATCCAAGCCACGACTGTACTCCTTTCTTGTTTGCTCGCTTCCCTCCTTTATTTCGGTTTAAGCCCTTGGATCTTCCAAAACGGCCAAACTCCCGCGGACAAATCCTTTCAGCTTTATTACGAGGATCAAGGTCTAGAACCCGGGGTTCGTTTCCACCTATTCCGTCTTCTGTTCGGCGTGATCGATTTTGGCCTTCTTATTCCCTTTGCCCTCCTTCTTTCTTCCGGGGCGGCGGGGCTAGAAATCCTTGCACAGGGAAAAGTCGGTTATCTTCCGTTATGGGTCTGCCCTTTGATTTCTTTTAGTTGGGTGGGATTCCGTTATCTATTCTCTTTGATTCGCAAAGACCATATTACGTTCTTAGAATGGGCGGGAAAGGCGAGGGAAGTCGATGGACGAAGCGTCGAAATCAATCGAAGTTCAAAATAAAGAACTGGTTTACGAAACCCCCTCGGTTCCGCGTTATCTTGCTTCCGCGGCCTTGGATTTATTTTGCACCATTCTTTTTGGGTTCCTCTTTTTGCTTGGGGGCAGCCTCCTTTTGAAATCCGTCCCCGCCTATCAAAATGTAGCCGCGACCCAAAATATCATTCGCCTGGAAAGCCGTCTTTACGCTCAAAAAGGCGAGGACCTGTTATCGATAAGCGACTATTTGTCTAACGCCGAGCAAACGCGAAACGAGCAAATTCAGATCTATTCCGACCGCCTTTCCTACTTCTATACCGTGTATTTGGAAGACTATCCTTCCTTGAACGGAACAAAGCGATTCGAAGAAGCAAAAGCCAAAGCCACTAGCAACGATCAAGCTTTATTCGATGGGGATGGGAAACGCGCCTTGCTATCCGTGGATTATGACGAGGCTTATCTTTCCTTTTATTCCAATCTCTATGCTAACGATGCGTTGGGATGTCTTGCCTCTTTGCCCCCTTATCGAGCCACGCAACAGTCGTTACTAAGGATGCGTCTAACCTGCATTGGATTATCTTTCTTCCTCAGTTCTTCTATTTTCTACGTCATCATCCCTTTAAGCATTACCCGCGGAAAAAGGAGCTTGGGCATGCTTTTATCTCATATAGGGTATGTCGATAGAACGGGGCTATCTCCCCGTTGGTGGATTTGTCTTTTCATGGGGCTATTCCGCATCGTCTTTATCCTATTCGCCTCTTTTATCACCTTTTTGATTCCGCTAGCCATCAGCCTTGGCATGTTCGTTTTAAGAAAGGACCGTCAGGGGCTCCCCGAATATTTATTCGGCCTTTATCCGGTTTCCTGTTCCCGTCAAAGAATTTATAAGAATAAATTCGAATTACCGAAATAGCGTCCCGTTCGTGCGCGTAAGCAAAAACAAACGTATAATGAAGCGTCATATAGGAATGTAACCCATGGAAATCCGCATTGTTGGCCTAACCAAAAAATTCCCCTCCCGCGATAAAGGCGGGGCGGAGACAATTGCCGTCAAAGATTTGGACCTCGTCATTAAGGATGGGGAACTCATGGGGTTACTGGGCCCTTCTGGGTGTGGAAAATCCACGACCTTATACATGATTGCCGGCCTAAAAGACCCCACGTCCGGCTTCCTTTATTTTGATTCGGACGACGTCACCCATCTTGATCCGGAGAAAAGAGGAATCGGGTTGGTGTTCCAAAATTACGCCTTATACCCCCATTTAACCGTTTATCAAAACGTCGAATTCCCGTTAACCAGCGTCAAAATCGAACAAGAGAAAAAAGCAAGCGACGTCGAATACGAAGTCCTTCTTCAGACTCTTTTATCCAAACCCCAGGAAATCGTGGACGTCATTTTAAATTCCGCGATCGAGGGGAAAATCAACAAAAAGGAAGCTACGGGCGCCTTGACCGAGCACTTCCAAATTACCTGGACCTTGGCTAAACAACTCTATGGGTTCCGCCTTTTCGCTAACGATGAGCCGCTTCTAGACAAAGCGAACCGTCTCATCGAAGAGTCTAAAGTTCGCGAAAAAAAGGCAAAAGAAAAATATCAAAAGCAAGGATACGAAATTGACGAGCAATTCCGTTTGTTAAAAGACGGAAATACGATTCTAGAAACGAGGCGCATGACCTTTGAAGAAAAGGATGCCTTGATTCGCAGAACGGCAAGGCTCGTACAAATCTCGGAATATCTAGACCGCAAGCCCGCAGAATTAAGCGGCGGCCAGCAACAACGCGTCGCTATCGCTAGAGCCCTCGTTAAGCAGCCTCGCGTTTTGCTTTTGGACGAGCCTTTGTCGAACCTCGACGCTCGTCTACGCATCCAAACGCGGGAAGAAATCCGCCGCGTTCAGCAGCAAACGGGGATCACCACCGTCTTCGTCACCCACGACCAGGAGGAGGCTCTTACCATGTCCGATACCATCGTGGTCATGAACCAAGGCTATATCCAGCAGATCGGCTCTCCGGAACGCATTTACAACGAGCCGGAAAATGCATTCGTGGCTGACTTCATCGGCGACAGCAATATCATCGGCGCTACCATGATTCGCGACCGTCTGGTTGAGATTTTAGGCGCCCGGTTCAACTGTGTTGACGAAGGCTTCGGTGAAAACAGGCCGGTTGACGTGGTTATCCGTCCTGAGGATGTAGAGCTTACTGTGCCGGAAGAAGGCATCATAAACGGAGTGGTTACCCACCTGATTTTCAAGGGCGTTCATTACGAAATGGAGGTACGGGCAAACGGATTCGAGTGGCTGGTTCACTCCACCCGTATGTTCCCTGTTGGCACACCGGTCGGCATCAAAGTGGACCCTTTCAACATCCAGATTATGAACAAACCGGAATCTGAAGATGAGGAGGCGGCAAAAACAAATGAATAAAAAAATGTTGTCACTTCCCTACCTGTTCTGGTGTGCGGCATTTATCTTAATTCCCCTGGCTATGGTCTTCTACTACGGTTTCACCGACAAGACCGGCGCTTTTACACTGGAAAATATTTTAGCCATTGCCACACCGGAGCATTTCAAGGCACTCAGGATTTCCATTCTGCTTTCGCTCATTGCCACGGTGGTATGTCTTTTGCTGGCATACCCTTTAGCCATGATTCTGGCACGTATGGAAGTAAATACTCATTCTTTTATTGTGTTGATTTTTATTCTTCCCATGTGGATGAATTTTCTTCTGCGCACCATGGCATGGCAGACCCTGCTTGAAAAGAACGGTGTTATCAACTCGGTTCTTTCCTTCCTGCATCTGCCGTCCTTAAACCTGATTAACACACCGGGGGCCATTATCTTAGGTATGGTATACAATTTTCTGCCTTTCATGGTACTGCCCATTTACAATTCCCTTACCAAGATTGACCAGAACGTTATCAATGCAGCAAGGGACCTGGGTGCCAACTCCGTGCACACCTTCTTTAAGATTACGCTTCCGTTAAGCTTACCGGGAGTCATCAGCGGCATCACCATGGTATTTGTACCGGCGCTTACCACCTTTGTTATTTCCACTCTCCTTGGTGGAAGCAAGATTCTGCTGATCGGCAATGTCATCGAGCAGGAATTTACCCAGACCGGCAACTGGCACTTAGGCAGCGGACTTTCCATGGTTCTCATGCTTTTTATTATTGTGAACATGGTTCTTTCCGCTATCTTTTATAAAGAAGGGGAGGCAAATGCATTATGAGAAACGTGGCACGTAAGATATACATTACCCTGATATTCATTTTCCTATATGCCCCGATTGTGACACTGATGTTTCTGTCCTTCAATGCCAGCAAATCCCGTGCCAAATGGGGAGGCTTTACCTTGAAATGGTATAAGCAGCTTTTTCAGAATGCTGAAATCCTTCAGGCACTCTGGAACACTCTCTCCATTGCGCTGCTCTCTTCCCTGATTGCGACAGTCATCGGCACCGTTGCCTGTCTGGCCAT
>ENA-OOVJ01000547-OOVJ01000547.1-human-gut-metagenome-genome-assembly--contig:-NODE-547-length-10206-cov-1.929367_pt1 | contig 10206 bp, 9 predicted proteins | sample MGYA00241553_ERZ501288 | MGnify/ENA primary metagenome ERZ501288 (study PRJEB25962, sample SAMEA2042363) | human gut metagenome | biome: human gut; feature: human-associated habitat; material: faeces... | reverse complement strand
TCGGTTCCCCTCCGGAGATGCAAACCGCCTCCAAAACGCCTTGCCGTTTCTTAAGGTAATCCAAAATCTGCGACCAGGGAATTTTGGGAGCGATAGCCGGATGAAGCACTAGTTCGCCGTTATGACAGAAAGGGCAGCGAAAAGGGCAACCAGCCACGAAAAGCGTCGTCGTTAAGCGATGGTCAAAATCGACAAGCGAAAGCTTCTCCCAACCAGAAAAATCCATACATGTCCCTTTTATTTCACCGTAATAATACGCCCTTCTTTTCTTGGAGCAGCTTGAGGTTTTGTCCCTTTGGCATAGCCTAATGCAAGGTGGCCAATTCCTTCCCATTCGCCTTCTAGTCCCCATTCTTTGAGCCAAGTTTTTCCTTGTTCGGTCTCGAACTCTTCTTTGGCACGATGAATCCAGCAAGAACCAAGTCCCACCGCATCCGCGGCAAGCATCAGATTTCCCATAACAAGGCTTCCATCATAAACATGGGTGGAAATGTTTTTGTTCGCCAAGACAATCAAAATAACGGGCGCGCTGTAGAAAGGATCAAAATTCGCGGGCCACCCACCAATTTTTGCATTCAATTCTCGAATTTCTTTTCCCAATTTTTTATTGTCAATTTGCACAATGACGGTACCTTGAGTGCCACGCCCACTGGCAGCGTATAGTCCCGCTTCCATCACTTCATCAATGAGATTTTGATCCGGAATCCGTTCTTCAAACGAACGAACGCTACGACGTTTTTGTATCGCTTCTACTACTCTATTTTCCATTTATCTTGACCTCTGAAAAGAGTATAGCACGCGGGCAAAATTTGCCTTATATAATTTCATTCACTAGAATACTTAGGAGTCGTCGGAGGGCAAAAAGTCGGAACGTTTCAGCCGGATAAGACGCTTGGGTGCGCCCAAGAAAGCTGTTCGGAGGTTTTTTATTGTGAGCAAAATTAAGCTATCAGACCATTTCACTTTCCGTCGTATTTTGCTGGCTGTTTTGCCCTCTATAACTATGATGGTTTTTTCGTCCCTTTACAGCATTGCTGACGGCCTTTTCATTGCTGAATTTGTTGGAGCAGACGCTTTTTCCGGCATTAATCTTGCCTGGCCTTTTATTGCGATTCTTTGGGCCATCGGATTTATGATGGGCAGCGGAGGCAGCGCACTAGTAGGGAAAACGCTAGGAGAAGGCGACTCCAAGAAAGCAAACGAAATTTTTTCGCTAGTGATTTATTCTACGGCCGTCTTAAGCACCCTTGTTTCTCTTGTTGGCTACTTTGCCATGGAGCCCTTAATCCGTTGGATGGCTAGCTTATCAAACGATAACACGGAAGGTATGGTCCAAAACGCCTTGACCTATGGTCATATCCTGGCCATCTTCTTGCCTTTTGCTATGTTACAAAACGTATTTCAATCCTTCTTCGTCACCGCAGAAAAACCAATAACCGGATTCTTATTCATCCTATTTGGCGGACTTACCAACATCATTCTCGACGCGGTCTTTATCGCGGGGTTGCATTGGGGGATTGAAGGCGCTGCATGCGGGACCATCATTGGGCAAGTAGTCGCAGGCATCGGACCCATCTTCTATTTCTTGGTTAGAAAAGATTTGCGTTTGCGCCTCGGCAAAACCCATTTCGATTTCAAAGTTCTAGCCAAAACTTGCACCAATGGGATCAGCGAATTCGTTTCTAGCATCGCGGGATCGATTGTTGGGGTTTGCTATAACGCTCAACTTCTCGCTTATATTGGGCCTAAAGGGGTTTCCGCCTATGGCGTCATCATGTATATGGCCTATGTTTTTTCGGCTATTTTTATGGGTTATTCCATTGGAATATCTCCTATTGTCAGTTACCACTATGGGGCGAAAAACAAAAAAGAGCTCCATGGGCTCTTGGTGAAATCCTTAATCATCATCGCAATCGCGAGTTTAGCCATGTTTGGCCTGTCCCAAGGCATCGGCCCGCTTTTTGCTAGGGCGTTCTGCGAAGGGGACGCCGAATTGCTTCAAATCACAAATGTGTCCATTCGAATCTATAGTTTTGTTTTTTTGGTGTGCGGGTTTTCCATCTTTGGTTCAGGCTTCTTTACCGCGCTGAATAACGGATTGATTTCCGCTATCATTTCGCTTGTTCGAGCCTTGGTTTTTGAGCTCATATTCGTTTGGACGTTCCCCCTAATTTGGGGCGTGACGGGAATTTGGGTTTCCGCTCCCTGCGCCGAAATCGCTTCGGCAATTTTGACCTCTTGTTGCTTCCTAATCGGATGGAAGAAATACGGTTATTGATTCTTTTCTTTCGCAAAATCCGTTTTAATCGCTTCTTCTACGTCTTTGCATACCGGCTGCAATTTGCAGACATGGCAATCCATTTTGACGTCGCGGAGCAAATGATCTAAGGCCTTAGTTCGTTCATCCACTTGTTCGTTAATCGCGCGAAGTTCTTCAAACGGAAAAGAGGGGTCCGTCACAAAAACAACGGACACTTTTTTAATTAAAGGCATTTCGCGATACGCGTTTAAAAGCAAGGAACCATAGGCATCGAAATCAAAACCCTTTTTAAGGGCTTCCTTTCCAATTCGCAACGTTTCCTTTTTCTCCAAAGGAGAGATTCGTGTCATTACTCCTTCCGCCCGAACCCGATAACGAATCGCATCCACGCGACGAAGATTTTGAAATAAGGCTTCCTTGGTATCGCCTAGTTTGCTCTCGTCCACTTCCACGAAAACCATTTTGCCGTATGGCCCGTTTTGACGAAGGGGTTGAACGGAATCGCCACGAAACAGGAAAAAAGAGGGACCGTTTTTCTTAATTCCTTGGCGCGGGCCTCGTTATGGTGAACCATCTAATCGAGCAAAGCAGTCGCTTCTTCAAGCAGTTGCTCTTACATTTGGGATTGTTCGGAATGATGTTCCAAATTGTTATCGGTAAAACCGATTTTTTTATACGTAAGTTCTTTTTTGAAACGGCTTTTCTTAAGAAAAAAGCCTACTTTTAATGGTATGTCGGTAAAAGCGTGCTTCAAATTCGGTGCAAGCCCTTCTCAGTGGGTGTAATCTAATGAATGTAAAGGAGTTTTTGTATGAAACAGTTCATGAGCGACGACTTCCTCCTACATGGGGAACTCGCGGAGAAACTTTATAAAGAACATGCACGAAAGATGCCGATCTTCGACTTCCATTGCCACTTGGTTCCGGAGCAAATCGCTTCCGATTACCACTTCTCTTCCATCACGGAAGCCTGGCTTGGTGGAAAAGGATACGGCGACCACTACAAAGGGCGTCTCTTACGGGAAATGGGCGTTCCCGAAGAATACATCACCGGAGAGAAATCGGATTGGGAAAGATTCCAAAAATACGCGGAATGCATGCCCTACTTCATTGGTAACCCCATCTATGAATGGACCCATTTGGAGTTAAAAACCTATTTTGGAATCACCAAACCTCTATGCCCCGAAACGGCCAAAGAAATTTACGACGAATGCAACGAAAAATTGAAGACGCTGTCCGCTCGTAAAATGATGGAGCTCAACCACGTGGAAATCGTTTATACCACGGATGACCCCGTCGACGATTTGCATTTCCACGAGCAAATGGCCAAGGATCCAACTCTCCAAACGAAGGTATCCCCCTGCTGGAGACCGGATAAGGCCACGAAGATTGACCAAACGACCTTCCTTCCTTGGCTCCATCAGCTCGAAACGGTGGTTGGACGTAAATTGGCCACGCTTCAGGATTTATTCGACGCGATGGATGAACGTCTTGCTTATTTTGTAAAGCACGGCTGCCATGCAAGCGATCACGGACTAGACACCTTCCATTACACACCCGCCACTTACGAAGAAGCCAACGCCGTCTATCAAAAAGCGTTAAAAGGCGAAAAACTCACCGAAAAAGATTTAGACGTCTATCAAGGGGCTTTGCTCGTTCATTTGGGTCGTCAATACCACAAGTATGGCATGGTTCAACAATATCATATCGGCGCTCTCCGCAATAACTCCACCCGTCAATTCAACGCCCTCGGCGTGGATTCGGGATATGACGCGGTCGGCGATCGCAACTACGCCGAGAAATTAAGCCTCCTGCTCAATGAGTTGGATAAGACCGACGAATTGCCCAAGACCGTTCTTTATACCCTAAACGAAAAAGACTACATCTCGTTGGTGAGCCTTATGAACTGCTTCCAAAATAGCGAAAAAGGCAAAATCCAACTTGGCACCGCCTGGTGGTTCAATGACCATTACGAAGGAATGATGAATCAACTCAAGAAGCTTTCCGCGGACGGATTGCTCTCCTGCTTCATCGGGATGCTCACGGATTCGCGCAGCTTCCTCTCCTACCCTCGCCACGATTATTTCCGTCGCGAACTCTGCGATTATATCGCTCATCTCGTCGAAGAAGGGCGTTACCCCTACGATGAAAAGCGCCTTGGCGAGATCGTGGAAAATATCTGCTATTACAACGCCAAATCCTATTTTGGAGAATAAGAAAGCAAAGGGAAACGCCGATAACACCGACGTTTCTATTTTTGTGCCTAAAAGCCGCGCATTTTTAAATAACCGCATCTCCAAGAAACGGCTATAATGATGGCGAATAGAACTTGTATACAAGATTAAGGAGGTTCTATGCAAAAACAAGAAATTACCCAAAAAGTCTTGGATTGCGGCGTTGTTGCCGTTATCCGCGCCTCTTCTGTTGAGATGGCCGAGAAAGTCGCTACCGCTTGCGCGGAGGGCGGAATCGTCGGGCTCGAACTGACGTTTACGGTTCCGGGCGCTCAAGAAGTCATTGCTCACCTCGCCGCGAACAAACAAGCCAAATATGTGGTCGGTGCCGGCACCGTTCTCGATGCCCCGACTGCTCGCACGGCCATCCTTGCCGGAGCCAAATTCATCGTCTCTCCGAGTTTTGATAAAGGCACAGCCGAAATCTGCAACGCCTATCAAATCCCCTATATCGCCGGTTGTTTAACTCCCACCGAGGTTCTCACCGCGATGAAAGCCGGAGTGGATCTCGTCAAAATCTTCCCGGGCGACGTCGTCGGACCCAAATACATCAAGGACCTTCACGGGCCCTTCCCCCAAGGCAACTTCTTGCCTTCTGGCGGAGTCAGTGTGGAAAACGCGGCCGAATGGATCAAAAACGGCGCGGCAGCCGTTTCGGCAGGCAGTTCCCTCATCGCCCCAGCCAAAAAAGGCGATTTTGAAGGCGTGAAGAAAAACGCCAGCGAATTCGTCGCCGTAGTGAAAGCGGCTCGCGAAGCGCTTGCTAAATAAAAAAGAGGCGATACCTGTATGAAATACGCGACTCTAGGCGAATTGATGCTTCGCCTTTCCACCCCGGGATATTCCCGCTTCGTCCAAGCCAAAAGCTTTGACGTCAATTATGGCGGAGGCGAGGCCAACGTCGCCCTTGCCCTCTGCAATCTTGGCGAAGAAGCCATGTTCATCTCTAAGTTCCCGCAAAATGAAATCGGGGACGCGGCGAGAAATTCTTTGCGTGAATATGGCGTGGATACGACCGGTATCCTCCGCGGAGGGGAACGTCTTGGCATTTATTATCTAGAAACCGGCGACTCCGTCCGTCCTTCCAAAGTCATCTACGACCGCGCGCATTCTTCGATTTCCGAAGCCAAAGCCAGTGAATTCAATTTCAAGAAACTCTTCAAAGGCGTTCAATGGTTTCATATGACCGGCATCACTCCGGCCTTAGGAAAATCCGCGCAAATCCTCACGGCAAAAGCCTTAAAGACCGCCCACGAAATGGGCATCACGGTCTCCTTCGATTTGAACTTCCGTTCGAAGCTTTGGACCAAAGAAGAAGCTCAGGCCTGCTTAATCCCCTTGATGGAATATGTGGATTATGTAATCGGCAATGAAGAAGACGCGGAAGCATGCCTTGGCTTTAAAGCAACTGGCAGCGATATTAATAGCGGCAAAATCGATGCGGATGGCTATGCTCCGATGCTCCAGGAAATGTGCGAAAAGTTCCATTTCAAAGGCGCGGCTGCTTCTCTTCGCGAATCGCATTCCGCTAACGACAATGGCTGGAGTGGAGTTCTCTTCACCAACGGTAAATTCTACAAATCCCGCCATTACGAGCTTCGCATCGTCGACCGTGTGGGCGGCGGCGATTCCTTTGCCGCTGGGCTCATCTATGGCCTCTCTCATTACGACGATCCCGAAAAGGCCATCAACTGCGCGGTTGCCCACGGTGCTTTGAAGCACACGATTCCTGGAGACTATAACCACGTGAGTCTAAAAGGAGTCGAAGCCTTGATGGGTGGAAACGCCTCGGGACGTGTCCAACGGTAATCCATGACCAAGGACATCGAACCCATTTACGAAACGTTGAAAAAGGAGATTGTCACCCTTCATCTGAAACCGGGGAGCCGCATTCGCGAGAATGAGCTCTCCGCCTCCTTCGGCGTTTCCCGCACCCCCGTCCGCGATGTTTTAAAGAAATTGGAAGAGAATGGGCTCGTTCGAATCCAATCCAAATCCGGTACTTACGTCACTCCCATCGATTTAAATACCATCAGCGAAGTCCTCTATCTCCGCGCGTATACCGAAACGGAAGTCATGATTGAAGTTGCCGAGAAAGCATCGAAGGAAGATATCCAAGCCATCCGTGATTTATTAAAGCGGGAAGATCAGGAACTAGAGAATCAAATCCCGGGAACCTTAGAATTCGCCGACTTATCCTTCGCCTGCGATAACGCCTTCCATAAAGCGATTTATTTTTTAGCCCATAAAGAAAGCATGCTGGATTTCATCGACGAAGCTTTCCCTTCCTATTCCCGTTATCGTTACCTTACAAACTTAAGAGGAATCGAAGACGTGAAAAGTTTGGAGAAGATTCATGAGCGGCTTCTTGATGCTTTGCAGAAAAAAAGCCCCGAAGAAATTCGAAAAGTTTCTTTGGAACATCATTTAGCTGGACTACACGGCATCAAAGCCGTCGTCGAAAGACATCCTAAATATTTTGTCCAACAAGAATAGAGAAAAGAGGGTCCGCCCTCTTTTTTTCATCATTTCCACTTGGATTGTGAAAATCCAAATCAGGTTTTTCATTGTTTTCAAAGCAAGCGTTATTCGTTTCATTTGGCTTGATAATTTTGTTTCCTCATAGAAAGATATGCCCATGAAAAAATCCATTCTCGCTTCGCTTATCGTTTATCCACTTCTAGCCATTGGAGCTTTTTGTTTGTTTTTCTTTGTTCGCAAAAATTACGCATTATCCGGTTGGATCGATCCGCTTTTCTTCGCTGGTGCCTTTGTTTTAGGCGGCGGGTTGCTTAGTTTACTTGCTCGTTTCGGTGCTTTTGACACCGTGGTTTATGGATTTCGCTCCATTTTCAAACATATGAACCCCAATTACACGAACGCGCAGGACCCTTACCCTGATTATTACGCATACTCGGAATCCAAAAAGGAAAAAAGAAAGCAAAATAAGATTTTTCCTTGGCCTTGGCTCGTCCTTGGAATTGGGCTTATCATCGCTTCTTTTATAATTCGCGGCATCGTTTTTTAAAAATTTTTTGAAAGGAATTGCGATTTATTAAAATTTTTCTTGCATCTTTTTCGAGCGGTCTTTTAATAACGGCATCTCGAAAGGAGAAAGGAAAATGAAAAATCGTAAATTCATTGCACCAGCCGTAGCGTTTGGTGCCATCGCCCTAGCCCTAACAGCTTGCGGCGGAAACCCCGGAACGAATGGAAACACCAGTTCTTCAAAGCCGGGCGAAGAGTCATCGGATACCTCCGTCACGACGAGTTCTTCCACCTCAACCAGCGTCGACCCAAGCACTGCCCCCATTGCCAGCGGAGCTCAACAATTCGTTAACTCATCTTATGAGGAGCGCACGAAAATCCTTGGCAAACTTGAAAAATATGCCGTCGACCACGCGATTGCAGGCTTGCCTCTATACGAAGACTCCGGTTATCAACTCTTCAACCCGCGTGTTGTCAGAGGCACCAACACCTACATCACGAACTTTGGTTTCTCGACCCTTCGCGACGGTTACCTCAAAGGTTCCCTCGCCGGCGAATCCAACAGCAAATACCAAAACTACTACCATAACTGGGACGCAAGCGATCCCGCGACCATCAATGCGTGGAACGACCAAGGCTCCCAAGTCTCCGATCTCTTTGACACCATCGGAACTTCCTATTTTGGTCAACGTTTGAACTCCGATAAGACGGGTTATGAATGGTATGGCATCCTCTCCAAACAGGATCACATGTTCCCTGTCAGCGAGGATGGCAAGACCGTGATTACGAAAAACCCAACCGCCGAAGAATTGCATCGCACCTGGCGTTTCTATGTCCGCACCGGCGAAGCAGGAAAAGTCACTTACCGCACCGCTTCTTCCCGTGCCGACCGCAAAGCCTTCGATGGCCGTTATGTACAACTCGAAGACTACATCACCACGTACAAGATGCTTCTTAACGGTGCCAATGCTCTCTATCGCGGCACCGAAATGGCAAAAAAGACTGGCAAAGGCGCCATCGCCGGCGTTGCCGACTACTACGCCAAGACCAAAGCCGCTGGAAAACAAGGCGTCAATAATGCCGTCGACTTCTCGGGCGTAGGCATCAAAGCCGGCACCGATGCGGAAGGCGATTACCTCCAAATCACCTACCAGACCCCGCTCAACCGCTTCTACGCGATGTATTCTTGCAACGGTAGCCTCTATGAGCCGATGCCGGAAGACTTCATCAATCTAGTCGGTATCAAGAATCTCGCCGGTTATTCCACCGACAAGAGCACAAGCCCAGTGGACAACATCCTCAGCATGGGTCCCTATATGCTCGAAACCTGGGAAACCGATAAGCTCATCACTTTCCACCGCAACGATCAGTGGTATGAACGTCAAGAAAACCCGAACCTCTACCGTATCGAAGGCATCCACACGGATATTCTCCCCGGCTATGCGACGGATAAAAACATCGCCATCAAGCAATTCCTCAATTCCTCAAATCTCGATGCTTGTGGCGTCACCTCGGACTATCTCGAAAAGTATTCCTCCGATCCTCGCGCCGTCCAAGTCCCTGGCACCGCTGTTTGGAAATTGAACATCAATTCCTGCACTCCGGAACTTTGGGAAGAACTCTTTGGCGAAGAAGGCAGAATTACCCACACGACCAAAGAAAATTACTGGAACGTCAAGCCCTGGATGTCCAATGACAGCTTCCTCCGCGGCCTCTTCTATTCCATTGACCGTGCGACCTATGCGAAAAACCAAGGCGGCACTCCTTCCATTAACTTCTTCCCGGATAACTACATCTGCGATCCTGAAAACGGCGTCTCCTACAACTCGACCGCGGCTCATGAAGAAGCCTTGCAAGACTTCTGGGGCGACACCATCGAAACCTTCGGTTACGACAAAGCCCTTTCTCAAGCTTGCTTCGAAGAGGCAATCAAAGAGCTTAGGACCAGCGGAGAAATCACGGATTCCACGGAAGAAATCGGCATCGATGTTTGGTGGATGTATCCCAACCAGATTGAAGGCCAAGGCAAATTGATCGGTGGCTACATCAAATCTTCCTTCGACGCTGCCGCTACTGCTCTTGGATATAAAGTCCGTTTGGCAGTCAATCATCACGCTGTTGCGAAATGGGATGACGTTTATAACAAACACCTTCTCGTTGGCCAATTCGACTTGGGCTTCGGCTCTATCACGGGCAACAACCTCGACCCGCTCAACTTCCTTGAGATTCTTAAATCCGATGGTTCCACCGGCTTCACCTTGAATTGGGGCGCCGATACCAGTATCGTGGAAGATGGCGAAGATGCGTTGATCTATGGCGGCAAGAAATGGTCCTTTGACGGACTTTGGGACGCGGCCGACCACGGCGTTGTCCTCAACGCAGAAGGACAACCGCTCGAACCGGTTGAAGTCGTCGTCTCCTCGGTTGTCCCGACCACCGATTCGGTCACGATCAAAGGCACTATTGAAATTCAAAACTTCGATGGACTCGTTGTCGATTTGGCGGACATTTTCGGAACGACCGCTTCCGATTATTCCGATTACTTCGAAATCTACCCGGATGGCAGTGTGACCACAGAAGATATCTCGGCGGTTACTTGGGACGAAGCAGGCAACTTCTTCTTCACCGTTAGCGGAACGCTGTTTGCCAACATCAAAGCTGCAGGCGGCATCCCCCTCTTCGGCGTGGACTTTGTTCAAACGATTGGTGGCGTCTATTGTGGCTT
>ENA-OOVJ01000545-OOVJ01000545.1-human-gut-metagenome-genome-assembly--contig:-NODE-545-length-10217-cov-9.209211_pt1 | contig 10217 bp, 6 predicted proteins | sample MGYA00241553_ERZ501288 | MGnify/ENA primary metagenome ERZ501288 (study PRJEB25962, sample SAMEA2042363) | human gut metagenome | biome: human gut; feature: human-associated habitat; material: faeces... | reverse complement strand
GCTCTTCCCGTTGAAGAACAGACGAATAGCGGAGGGATGAAAAGATAAGAATAAGAATACGAATCAAATATAATCACATAATGAAATATACAGAAGAAATGATCCTGCAATCCGAAAGTGGATACTGTATGCCTTTTGAAGAACGGAAGGGCAAGGATGTGAAACTATCGCTCGGCTACGGCGAACAAACCGATCCGACAACGGGAAAAACATATTTTCATCATGGCATCGACTTCGATGTACGGTGCTACACGCTGGCGGCTGTCGCCAGCGGTATCGTGTCAGGTATAGGCAATGACCCTATACTCGGCATCTGCCAAACTATACGCTATGGGGAGTATGAAGTGACCTATGGGCATTTGTCAAATGTCTTCGCCCAGTTCGGACAGCGTGTCAAGGCCGGACAGACTGTAGCTTTAAGCGGTGACAAGCTGCATATCGGGATACGCTTCAAGGGTGAGGAACTGAATCCGCTGGAATTTCTAACCATGCTGTATGGGAATATCCAAGCATTGTGTCATGCTGATGGAGGCGAAGCGGCAACATCTCCCAACATGGAGATGGCACTGACCACCGATTACGAGCAGGACAGACAGGAAATAGAGGAATTGATGCTACGTTTCCTGCCCTACTACATGGAAGACTTACAGCGTGGTGCATACCGACTTCCTCCACATACGGAGCAGTCACTCCGCCATGTCTTTACAATGGGAGCAGTCAAAGAATATTTCTATGAAAATATGCCAAGTATATCCAACCCACTCGGACTGGGACATAAAGCAATGCCGCTTGCTTGTAAGGTGCAGAACCTACTCATTGCGGACTTCCTGCATTACCTTGCCCTACGGCATGGCGTGTACTTATCGACGATGGGCGATGATGTAAAAAAAAACTCTACGACGAAGCCCTGACCCATAGTGGTATCATTGACCCACTGGCAGAATTAGACATAGACATCCAGAGCTTTGACATACCGAGAGCAGTCACGGTATATCCTGACCGGGCCGGTGTGCGCTGGTGGACGAAAGCATGGTTCAATAACCGGGAAGAGGGCGAAGCATCGGTGGAGATTGAGCGAGAACAAGCGATACGCTTCATTCACGACAACATCGAGAAGGATGTATGGCTGGAAGAGTTTTATCCCAAACAGATGGAAATTTACCACAACGCCATCGAGCAGACAAAAGAGCAATTATTAATGAATAGAATAGGATAAACATATAATACACTATGGACGGAATCAAGCATAGCGGACGGTTTGCAGAAATGGAACGCCTCGTGAACGACTATTTCAACTGCCATATCGCACCCATCATGTCAAAAACGCGGACTGACCTCATACGGAATCAGGGAGAGGAAATGAAAGAATATTCCACCTCTTTAGGTGGTATTCTCAGTATGATGGCATCTTCGGCACAACCAATGAGCGACCCCTATCAAGCACTCAAGGTCACAGGCGAATGGAACTCCAAAACAACAGAGGACTATATCGAGATGTGCAAGACGGAGATTACCGGTTCCGAGGAAATGCAGCAAGACCTTGCGTATATGGCCGGGCAGTGGCGGGATACCGTCGTGCAGGAAATCGGAAGGGCACGTTACAATGAGTTGTCAGAACTGCTCGGTTGTGACCTCGCCTATGCCTATATGGACCACCGGATAGAGGAACTGATGATTGACCGGTTGGTGAAAGAACGTATGCCCAAGTCTTCCGCTGACTACATCATCCGAAAGGCTGCCGAATCGAGTCTGCTGGGATTATCGCAGACGTTAAGCCGTTCACCGCTGACCGATGAAATAGAGGCACGAGGCGAAGCAGCTTACCGCCCGAACAGATGGGAAAAAGGTACGGGATGGATGTTGGGCACAGCCGCAGATACCCTGATGATGGGTGGTACTGGCTCATGGACGGCACTGGCAAAGTTTACCGGTGCAGATGTGGCTATTGCAGCCATCACCAATCATTTTGAAGGCAAGAAGCCTGATACCCTTTCAGTAGAACAGTGCATCAGTAAAGGAGTGTTCGGCAGAGACAGAAACGTATTCGACGATTTTCGCAAAGAGGCAGCCCAAATACAAATCAAAGAGAACACGGCGATTGGTACAGACAACAAGCAACTGAAAAAGAAAATCCCTGTCATGGACTTTGGCTTCATGGAATGGACACAAAACCAGAATAGCGGTTTATTGTGGCCGAATGTACAGAGCAAGGAAGAACAGAAACATGAGGAACGGTACAAGGATGTGCCGATTGTTGTTGCTCCCGGACAGGAAGAAGCCTACTTGCAGTCTTTGGAACAACGTGACAAAGCGAAAATGGTCAGGACAGAACAGGATGAAATTATGAAAGAAGAGAAGCATGAAACTGTTGTTCCTGCCAATGATGCGGAACAACATGTACAAACGATACAAAGTGCGCAAGTAGCACAGGGAAACGGAAACGGTTGGGGCGGACTGCTTGGTATGCTGGGACTGGATGGCATAGGTAATATCACAGGCAATCTCGGTTATGTAATGGCCATGCTCCCTGATGTTCTACTGGGAATATTCACAGGCAAGACAGAATCATTGCATTTGGAAGACAATATGTTACCGATAGCGAGCATTGTGGCGGGTATGTTTGTGCGTAACCCGTTGCTGAAAATGCTCCTGATAGGCCTGGGAGGTATGAACTTGTTGAATAAGGCAGGACACGAAGCCTTGAAAGAACGAACAGAGGGAAAACTGAACGTAACAAATGAGAACAATGTGCAGTACCGACGCTATACAAATGAAACTCTGAACCCACGTATAGTAAACCCTGTATTGCAAGATAGTACGTTGATTGCCACGATAGACCGAGTACCGTGTACCATCCAGTTGTCACCGATTGTAGCAGAAGCCTACCGTACCGGGGCATTGCCTTTGAACACGCTGGCAAATGCTGTCCTTGCCAAGAACGACCAGCTTCGCCAGGCTGCCGCACGGAATTATGAGGACGGAAAACTGGAAACCATCGTGCGCCCACGGGGTATTCAATAATCCTATAATCAAATAAACGATATGAAAGAAAAATCGCAAATCGAAAAGAAAGCCGAGGAAAAACAAATCACCTTGCTTTCTACGGCTTTGAGTGAAGCCTCGAATGCCGGTGGACACTGGCTCAACGCATCAGGAAAGGGATACCCGCGCCTCTATCCAAAGGGTGTTTCTGTCAGCGCATTCAATGCACTATTCATGACGCTGCATTCTGATAAAAATGGATGCAAAACCAACCAGTTCACGCTATTCAGCGATGCCAAGGCACAAGGAGCCTCGGTGCGTGAGAATGAGCAAGGCGTTCCATTTTTGTTTTATAATTGGAACAAGTACGTTCACCGCAATAATCCAGAACAGGTTATCAGTCGTGATGACTACATGAAACTGTATGAAGAGGAACAAAAATTATATAAAGGTGTACATAACCGTGAAATTCGCACTTTGTTCAACATTGACCAGACGACACTACCCTACGTGGATAAGGAGCGATACGAAACGACGTTGCGGCGGTATGGAAGTGCAGTGGAAAGAGGATATACGGAAGCTGACAACCGACGGTTGCATATTCAATTCAACGACTTCCTACTGAGGATGCGAGACAACCTTGTGCCTGTTCGTTTGGATGGAAGCGGTGTACCCCACTACGAAACAGATAAGGATGCGGTCTATATGCCGCGACAAAGAGAGTTCAGACATTATCACGACTATATACAGGAAGCCTTGCGGCAAATCGTGAGTGCTACCGGACACCAACAACGGTTAGCGCGTGAAGGTATGGTGATGAAGAACGGTGTGGCTCCTTCGGAGGATGCTGTCAGACAGGAACGGTTGGTAGTGGAACTGGCTTCAGGGATTAAAATGTTGGAACTGGGGTTGCCAGCACGGTTGTCTGAAGAAAGTCTGAAGACAGTGGAATACTGGTGCCGGGAACTGAAAGAGAACCCGAACTTGATGGACGCTCTCGAAAGTGACGTGAACAATGCCATCGAAGTAATCAATAAAGCGGAACGGGGCGAGAAAATCGAATACGCCACCATGCGCAACCGGCGAGACACTTCAACCATGCAGGAGCAAATGCCCAAACATTATTTTGTGTCGAACGAGATTCGGCAGCATCCGGATAAAGAAACGAAAAAAATTGTGCTTGTTATTGATCCACAGGCAAAAACCGCAGATGTAATTCTTCCAGCAGGGGCTTCTACAGAGGTAGATAACGAGATACCGGGAATGAACAAGGGACGTATCATGCGAGCGTTGCAGAAAGATGGAATCGAGCAGGTACGCTTCTACAATACGGATGGTGCATTAGGTTATCGACCCGATGACAGTTATTTTGCCGAGAAGATGATTATGCTGGCCCGGCTGAAGAATTGGGCAATGGAGAAGCTCTCCACACTGGACGTGGCGTCAGCGGTCAAACAGGCGAATGAGATCGGATTTGACCACGTAGAGATGATTCAAGATGATAAGAAACGATGGGCACTTTATATCAAACCCGAAAATAAGAGCGGATATAGCATCTATCCTGATAAAGAAGATATAAACCGCTTCTTTTCAACACTCAAGCAAGCGATGGATAACATCGGTAAGGTTCGGATGGAACTGGCGCACAAGTATTATGCGCTGGCCGAGGTCAAACCTGACCTGAAGGTGGATTTGTTCAGCAGCGAAATGCCGGAAATAGACTTGAACCGTATCCAGCGTGTTTCGGTTTTCAAAACCAAACAAGACGGCATACAATGCGTCGCAACTATTGATGGGCAGAAACAGCCTGCCCGAAGTGTCACTCCGCAACAGTGGCAGCGGATGTGGATAGGGGGAGAGCGTGACAGCTACAAACGTCATTTGGCAGCTACCTTATTCGCAGACGTACTACAAAAAGGACAATCGCAGGAGGCACACACCGGAGAGAAACAACAGAAAGAAGCAGAGTTGTGGCCGATAGAAACGGTAGCGCAGGAACGGACGGAATCAGACAACAAGGGTATTTCACCGGAACGGCAGTTGTGGGACAAACTTAAAGCGAATCATCCCGATGCCTTGCAACTGCTTCGCACGAAAGATGGTTATCGGCTCTATAACGAAGATGCGGTACAGGGTGCAAAGATATTGGGCATAACCCTAAAAGAGTATCCAGAAGGGGACATTACGGCTTCAACGGAATTTTCAACGGAGCAGCTCGACAGCTATCTGTCTAAGCTCGTCCGTGCCGGGGCACGGGTTGCTATAAGTGACATGGAGGAACAAGAAACACACAGAGGTTTTCATAGATAAGGAGTAAAGAAATGAGCAAGAACCAACTATACGCAATGAAATATGCAGAGTATGCTATGGAGCAGATGCGCCGGTACGGAATCCCCGCATCCGTGACGTTGGCACAAGGCATACTGGAAAGTTCCAACGGGCAAAGCCGTTTGGCGCAGAACGAGAACAATCATTTTGGCATCAAGGCTACGCCTGCATGGATTGCCGAAGGAGGAAGGTATGGTATATATACTGACGATAAGCCGAATGAGAAGTTTTGCAGTTATGACAGTGTGGGTGATTCATACGAACACCACTCCCGTTTTTTAAAAGAAAACAGCCGCTATGCCCAATGTTTTGCACTTTCGCCCGACGATTACAAGGGTTGGACACAAAATATCGAACAGGCCGGTTATGCCACAGGCGGAGAATATGCCGAGAGTCTGCAACGGATTATAGAGCAAAATGGCTTACAGCAGTATGACAAACTGGTGATGCAGGAAATGGAGACACAGGGTAAGCGGTTCGGTACGGAACATAATCCTCTCCGAACGTCTGAAAATTCAGAGTATGGTGCGAAGTACTCATTCCCGGTAGAGCGTGAAGAGTTTCTTTTTGTTACCTCGCCTTTCGGTATGCGGCAAGATCCGATGGACAACACGAAACAACAGATGCACAAGGGAATTGATATCCGTTGCAATGGCGATGCGGTACTGGCTACTGAGAACAACGGGAAGGTGGTGGCTGTGAATCAGAATAAGAACACGCCCGGTGGAAAATCGCTGACTGTGGAATATACCAGAACGGATGGCAGCAAGGTACAATGTACTTATATGCACCTTAAGGAGGTTACTGTAAAGGTCGGTGATGTAGTACAAGCCGGTGGGAAGCTCGGCACATCGGGCAACACAGGTACACGTACAACGGGCGAACATCTACATTTCGGCGTGACAAACTTCTATGCAGACGGAACAAAGCGTGACATCGACCCTGCGGCTTATCTGACTGAAATCGCACAGAAAGGTAATATCAAATTGGAAGTGTTGCACAACGGGAACAGCCTGCTCACCCGATATAAAGGAACAGAAGAGAATGCCGCCGGCAAAAACCTTTCGCCCGACGGATGGATGAAGAAGTTGCTTTCGTCAGAGGATAGCGGTGTGGGAATGTCAGGATGCAATGACCCTATAGTAGAGATGGCGATGACAGCCTTTAGTTCCCTTATGCTATTGGCCGTACAAATCGACAACAAGAACGAGGAGGAGCAAAAGACTGCCATATCCAAACAAATGGATAGTGGACGCATCAATCTGAAATCATTATTACCGGGCATGAAAAACTGCGAACTGGCAATCAGTGAAAATGGAAAGGCTATTCTGCGAGTGAACAATGGAGAACTGCGCATGTCACGTGAGTTGACTACTGCGGAGTTAAGCCGTCTGTCGGCAACACTGAATAACAATACTCTCACAGAAGAAGCCAAAAGGATACGTGTAACCGGTATGCTGAATACGGTTATCCTCTCGGAAGCGGCTTCACAGAATTTTGAACAAGGGATGTCCCAACAGCAGGGACAGACAGAGAACCTAAAAAGATAGAAGCGTGGCGATATGGTAAAATGCGTGATGATACAGCTATGCAGATGTCTGTTCGGACTATCCTACCTTGCCTTGTATGTCCTGCTCTGCTACCAACTCTTCGGCTGGGTAGCAACGCTCATTATCGTGAGCGTTCAACTGTTCCTTGCCGGATGGCTGATCTGGGCAATGATACGAGCACCCGATTAAGAGCAATGATTTAGCAGTTCAACAACAAATCATGGCAACACAGTTGTCGGGTGATTATGTATCACATTAAAAGACAATAGAAATGATAAAATGTAATGTTACGGTATGTGGCGTTATCGGACGTGATGCGTCGATACGCACCAATAAGGAAGGGAAAACGTTCCTGGTTTTTCCTCTTCGAGTAATGATCCCTGACACTGACGGGAAGACTATGCCTATTGAGGTGGATGTCAGCAAAGATACTGCCGGAAAGGAGGTTTCCAAATATCGAAATGGTTCCCGCATCGAGGTTTCGGGGACAATGTATCTCAAACACCGTGGTGACAAACTTTATTTCAATCTTTTTATTAACGAAATTCGTACAGCTACGGCAGATGCGAAAGATACGGTCAAGGGCGAATTAGTATTTCGAGGTAAGGTCGGGCAGCATATCGAGGAAAAAAGGGATAAGAAAGACCAGCCTTACACAATGTTTTCGGCATTCAGTACGGAGAAAGTAGAGGATGGCTTTGAATACCAATGGGTACGTTTTTTCTGTTTTGGCAAAGAACGCGAAGCATGGTTACAGCCGGGCGTGCGAGTGGATGCCAAAGGTGAAATATCCCTTTCGGCATATAACGGAAAGCTGAATGTTTCATGCAAGGTGGAAGAACTTGTACAGTATGTAGCAGATTCGTCTAATTCCAATCAGTAAAGGATATGGCCGGATATAAAAAACAGCACACGGACGGGCCGAACAGCGAAGATAAAGCATTAGACCTCTTCGCTGAAATGATGATTGAGAAAATCGAGAGTATCCGTAAGGATTGGAGAAAGCCATGGTTCACGGAAGAAGCGTTACAATGGCCCTGCAATCTTTCCGGACGCGAGTATAATGGCATGAATGCCATTATGTTGCTTATACATTGTGAAAAGGAAGGTTACAAGATTCCGCGCTTCTGCACTTTTGAGTGTGTACAACGGCTCAACAAATCCGATAAGGACAATCAGGAGAAACCTCGTGTTTCTGTACTTCGTGGAGAAAAATCATTCCCAATCATGCTGACTACATTCACCTGCATACACAAGGATTCTGGTGAGAAGATTAAGTATGATGACTACAAAAAACTATCTGATAACGAGAAGAAGGAATACAATGTTTATCCTAAGATGCAGGTATTCCGAGTCTTTAACGTGGCACGTGCGTCCGTAATGGTCGCGTAATAAATATCTCGATAATAAGAGATTAGGTTAGTGTTCAAAGTTTAGAAATAAACAATAGACCTATCCCCGACTGACTTACTCGGAGAGGAAACTCAAAGAGGAACACAGCACGTCAGTAAAGCGATAAGTTAGCTAATTGCCATGCTACGACTGAATTGCAAGGGGAAAGACAGATATGAGGATGAAGCCTGATTGGTTGAATGATAGTTCAGTGACAGAAGTTGAAGTTGTGGCGAAAGGCAGTTATATACGCCACATCATGGTACTACAGCCCATTGCGCGAGGGCAAGTAGCAAGAACAAGCCATGACACGACCGCAGTAAGTGGAGAAAAGAACGAAAGTCGCATCCGACAATCTGTTGCCTATCGAAAGATAGACGTTATTACGTGGTTAAACGGAGATTACCTAAATCGGAACGCCGTAAGGCTATGAGGATTTGCCTCTGAATATCCGACAAGGTAACGGAACTCCCGTAGTAGTCTGAGCAAGGGAAAACCTTGTACATGGCGAAGGGGAGTAGTTAGTAACTTTAATACAAACAAAAGAAAACGAGAGATTCGTTATGAGAAATCCAGAGATTGTATTAAACACATTATGCCAGCACAGTAAGGTCTCGGACTATAAGTTTGAGCGACTGTACCGCATTCTGTTCAACAAAGAGATGTTCTTCATTGCCTATCAGCGCATATATGCGAAGCCAGGCAATATGACTCCAGGCACAGATGGTCAGACTATCGACCAAATGAGCATTGGAAGAATTGAACGTCTCATCGAAACACTTAGGAATGAATCCTACAAGCCGCATCCTGCTAAAAGGGTGTATATACCAAAGAAGAACGGCAAGAAACGCCCTCTTGGTATACCATCCGTAGAGGACAAGCTTGTGCAAGAGGTAGTTCGGATGATTCTTGAAGCCATCTATGAGGGGCACTTTGAAAGCACCTCTCATGGTTTCAGACCTCATAAGAGCTGCCACACAGCTCTGACAAGCATTCAAAGGACTTTTACAGGTGCAAAGTGGTTTATTGAGGGAGACATAAAAGGCTTCTTCGATAACATAGACCACGATGTACTCGTCAGCATTATGCAAGAGCGTATTGCAGATGAAAGGTTTCTTCGTCTTATCAGAAAGTTTCTCAAAGCGGGGTACATCGAAGACTGGAAGTACAACAACACGTATTCGGGAACTCCTCAAGGTGGAATAATCAGTCCTATTTTGGCAAACATCTATCTTGACAGGTTCGACAAGTACATGAAAGAGTATATTTCACACTTCGACAAAGGGAAAGAAAGGGCTCACAACAAAGAATACTGTTGTCTCAACACGAAAACAGTAAACCTAAGGAAGAAATGGAAAGCGGAAACAGATGAAACTGTAAAAGCAGAACTGTTGATGAAAATAAAAGCCATGCACGAAGAGAAAAATAAGATGACATACAGACTTCCAATGGATGAGAATTATCGGAGATTGAAATACGTGAGGTACGCAGACGATTTTCTGATTGGAGTTATAGGGTCAAAAGCAGATTGTGAACGAATCAAGGCAGACATCACAGAATATATGATGAACAACCTTAAACTCGAACTTTCTGCTGAGAAGACACTCATAACTCACGCAAAAGAGAACGCTAAATTCCTCGGTTTTGACATCACCGTTAGGACATTGGATGTGTTTAAAAGGAACAGCAAAGGAATCAAAAAGCGAGAATTTGTTGGAAAGGTCATGCTTATGCTCTCTTCTGAAACAGTGAAAAAGAAGCTTCTTAGCTACGATGCTGTAAAGTTTACGAACGTAAACGGCAAAGATGTATGGAAGCCAAAATCACGGGAGAAAATGGTCGGTATGAAACCCGAAGACATCCTTGCACAATTCAACTTGGAAATCAAAGGCTTCTACAACTATTACTGTATAGCCAACAATGTTTCGTCAACATGTGCCGATTTCGGCTACATTATGGAGTATA
>ENA-OOVJ01000544-OOVJ01000544.1-human-gut-metagenome-genome-assembly--contig:-NODE-544-length-10227-cov-2.813901_pt1 | contig 10227 bp, 6 predicted proteins | sample MGYA00241553_ERZ501288 | MGnify/ENA primary metagenome ERZ501288 (study PRJEB25962, sample SAMEA2042363) | human gut metagenome | biome: human gut; feature: human-associated habitat; material: faeces... | reverse complement strand
CTGCGCGGCGACAGCCAGTATTGGACGCTGATCCACCTCAAGTACCAGCGTCACCAGTTCGCGGAGGACGGCGAAGGCGGTTCCGGAGCCCGCTCCTCGGGTAAGAACGGTAAGGACATCGTCATTCCCGTACCGTTGGGAACGGTCGCCAGACGGGTGCTCGAGGACGGTACGACGGAATATGCCGGAGAGGTGACCGCCGACGGCGAAGAGCTCGTCCTGCTCAAGGGCGGCCGGGGCGGACTGGGAAACTGGCATTTCAAGACCTCGACCAACCAGGCTCCGCGTTACGCGCAGCCTGGCGAGGATCGTCAGGAGGGAACTTTCATTCTCGAACTGAAGGTGCTGGCCGACGTGGGACTGGTGGGCTTCCCGAATGTGGGAAAAAGCACCTTGCTGTCGGTGATTTCGGCGGCACGTCCGAAAATTGCCAATTATCATTTCACGACGTTAAACCCCAATCTCGGCGTGGTCAACGTGTTTGAGGACAGCTTTGTGGTTGCCGACATACCCGGACTGATTGAGGGCGCGGGCAGCGGAGCGGGACTGGGCTTCGAGTTTTTGAGACACATAGAACGCACCCGAATGCTTGTGCACGTCGTCGATATGAGCGGAAGCGAGGGCAGAAATCCCGAGGAGGATTTTTTGCTTATAAACAAGGAGCTTGAAATTTACAGCAAGGATTTGACCAAGCTTAAACAGGTTGTTGCGGCAAACAAAATGGATTTGCCCTGCGCGGAAGAAAATTTGCAGTCTTTCAAACGGAGATTCAAGGACGTTTGCGAGGTTTTTCCCGTATCGGCAATGAGTCGGGAGGGCGTCAGGTCGCTTCTCGAATACGTTTCGCGCGCCCTGAAAGAAATTCCTCCCGTCGCTCCGTTGGAATTCGAGCCTTTTGTATATGAAAGAAACGACGGGGACAGCTTCGAGATTGTTGTCAACGACGACGGAAGCTTCGAGGTTGTCGGAGCTCTTGTTGACAGTCTCGCCCGCAAGGTGCTGCTCGACGACTACGACAGTTTGCGCTATATGCAGAAAACTTTGAAGAACAAAGGGGTTTTCGCCGCACTCAAAAAGGCGGGAATGAAGGACGGCGACACCGTCGTCATCGGCGGAGTGGAGTTTGACAACGTGGAGTGACAACCGCATCGAGCTTGCGGCGTAAAAAGCGTTCGCGATTCAAATCAAAAAAAGTTATTTAGAATTATTTCAATTGCTGTTTTAAATTGATTTCAAATGTAAAAAAATGCGGAAAAACATAAATGTCTGTCGAATAATGTCCGACAGACATTTGTTGTTTTGGGGAAAGTATTGTGGCTGAAAACTTGACTTTTAAGCTTTAAAATGGGATAATAGTTCTAATTAAATTTAAAGAATATTTTGCGCAAATAAAAAACTCTTTCATAAAGAAAGAGTCGAACGCACCTCGTGCGTAACCGTAAAAACGGCGTCTTGGAAAAACTTTATTTGAACTAATGGTGCAACTTCAAAGGGTAGTCAAGCCTTTGATTGATATTATTATATACCGAAAGACAAGGAGTGTCAAGCAATATGAAACAAGATTATTACATAGGTTTGGATATGGGAACGGAATCTGTAGGTTGGGCGGTTACCGACGTCGATTACAATCTCATTAAAAAACGCGGACAGGATTATTGGGGCGTTTATTTATTCGACGAAGCGCAAACCGCGCAAGGTCGCCGCGCTTTTAGAACGAATCGCAGACGCCTTGCAAGAGTAAGGCACCGTCTTAACCTTTTGCAGGAATTGTTTGACAGCGAAATAAGCGCAAAGGATTTCGGATTTTTTTACAGACTTGAAAACAGCAAATATTTTGATGAGGACAAGCCTGAAATTGCGCGGGGAAAATTTCTTTTGTTCAATGACAAGGACTTCGGAGACAAGGAGTACTATAAAAATTATCCTACGATTTTTCATTTGAGAAACGCTTTGAGAACGCAGGAAATAAAAGACGTACGCCTGCTTTATCTTGCCGTGCATCACATTTTGAAAAACAGAGGTCATTTTTTATTCGGGGAACAGGATTTTAATGTCAACGACGCGTCGGACGTCAGCGGCGAATTTGAAAAAATAAACCGTTTTCTGAGCGAGAACGACGGAGCGGGATTTGATAGAGAAAAAATACCCGAAATATTCGAGACGCTTTGCAATGAGAATTTGGCAAAAAGAGAAAGAAAAGAAAAAATACTCGAATTGGCGGGAAATTCAAAAAACAAGCTGCTTGGCGAAGCCGTGAACGCCGTTGTCGGGCTTAATTTTTCGCTGTCAAAGATGTTTGGAGAAGACAGAGATTTTCAGGGTGAGAATAAAATGTCGTTTACAGACAGTTCTTTTGAAGAAAAGCTTGCAAAGGCGAGAATGGCGCTCGACGACGACGAAGCGGATTTTTTAGAGACTCTTAAAAAAGTACAGTCAGTTGCAAGCCTGCACAATATCCTGCACGGAAAGGAGTTTATTTCCGAAGCAAAAACGGAAGCTTACGAAACCCACCGCAGAGATTTGTCCGAGCTGAAAAAATATGTCCGTGAAAATTGTCCGGAAAAGTACGCGCTTGTTTTTCGCCGTCAGGTCAAAAAGGGCAAGAAAAATACGTCGGGCGCGGACGAGAATGAAAAAGACGACAAAAAAGTCAACAATTATGCCGCTTACATAGGCATGGACAAGGGAAAAGGGTTTGAAAAATGCAAAAAAGAAGATTTTTACGCTTTTCTTAAAAAAGAGATTGGTATTAATGACGAAAGTTTACTCGCAAAGATAGACGAGGGAATATTTTTGCCCAAACAGATTTCTGCGGAAAACTGCGACATACCTTATCAGGTGCATCTGGCGGAGTTGAAAGCGATACTTGCCAACGCCGAAAATTATTTTCCTTTTTTAAAACAAAAGGACGAAAACTGCGAGATGACGGTGAGTGAAAAAATAATTTCGCTCATGAAATTCCGCGTGCCTTATTATGTGGGACCGTTCACCGATAAAGAAACCCGTTTCAGCTGGATGATAAAAAAGGAGGGGTTAAGTACGCAAAAAATTACGCCTTGGAACTTTGACGACGTCGTGGACAGGGACGCCTCCGAAAAGAAATTTATCGAGCGTATGACAAATTTCTGCACTTACCTGACCGGTGAAAAGGTGCTGCCCGCGTCGTCTTTTTTGTACAGCGAATATGCGTTTCTGAACGAATTGAACAATCTGAAAGTCAACGGAACAAAGGATTTGCGCGTAAAAAATATTCTTTTTGATTTTGCAAAAACAAACAAAAAGCTTACGCTCAAAAAGTGCTGCGAGCAGCTTGTAAAAAATGGTTTGCTGCCCGAGGGTAGCAAGGCTCGGGACGTTTTTTCCGGTACGGACGGAGATTTCAAAAACTCTTTGTCTTCTTACATAGATTTCAAAAGGATTATCGGAGACAAAGCCGACCTTTACAGGGATATGTGCGAGAAAATCATTTTATGGATAACCGTAATATCCGATAAAGAAAGATTGGTAAAAATAATCAAAGACAAATACGGAACCGTTTTGAGCGACGAGGAAATCAAAGGTTTAAAGGCGCTCAATTATACGAAATGGGGCAGGCTTTCCGAAAAACTGCTTGACGGAATATTTGAAACCGACTCAGAAGGCGAGGTCGGAAACGTATCTATTATCGAAAAAATGCGGACAGATACGGAAAACTTTATGGAGCTGCTTTCAAATAAACACAATTACAAAAGAGCGATAGAACTTGCAAATTCCGAAAGTATTGTAGATGAAAGGGTGACTTACCGCGCGGTGGAGGAGCTGTATTGTTCGCCCGCAGTCAAGCGGTCGATTTGGAGCGCGTTGAAAATCGTCCGTGAAATCGTGAAAGTGCAGGGGCATTCTCCCAAAAAGATATTTGTAGAGACGACGCGCGAAAAGCCCGACGTAACGCGCAAGGGGCAACGCACGGTATCTCGAAAACAGCAGTTGCTGGATAAATATAGAGAAAATCTGCGCAATGAAACAGAGTTGATTAAAAAAATTGAGGAAACAGAGGATTCAAAGTTCAACAGCGACAAATTGTTTTTCTATTTCACGCAAATGGGCAAAGACGCTTATACGGGTGAAAAAATAGAATTCGACGATGTGTTCAAGACAGAAAAATATGATATAGACCATATTTATCCGCGCTCCAAAATCAAAGACGACAGCTTGGACAATCGCGTCCTCGTCAGAAGGAAAATCAATCAAAGCGTGAAAAAGGACTCCTATCCTTTGTCTGCCGAAATCAGGAACAGGATGGAGGGGTTATGGCGTCAACTCAGAGACAAGAAACTCATAAGCGATGAGAAATTTTACAGACTTACGCGAAGCACGCCTTTGACGGAAAAAGAATGCGGCGATTTTATCAACGCTCAGCTTATCGCCACAAGTCAAAGCGCCAAAGCCGCAATTCAGCTTTTGAAAAGGATGCTGCCCGAATCGGAAATAGTTTATTCCAAAGCCGGCAATGTAAACGAATTCAAAAAAAGGCTGGAATTCGTGAAGATAAGAGAACTGAACGATTTGCACCACGCAAAGGACGCTTATTTCAATATCGTGGTGGGCAATGTGTTCAATACCAAATTCAACCATAATCCCGCAGTTTTTCAACGGAGTAACGGTACAGGCAATTATGATTTTGAACGCCTTTATGATTTTGATATTACAAATGCATGGAAAAAGGGAGACGAAAACAGGATACGTTCTGTTGCCGAGAAAAACACTTGCCGTGTAGTAAGATTTTCCAAAACGGAAAAAGGGCAGTTTTACGACGCTACCATTTATCCCGCAGGAAAAAACGACAAGCTTGCGCCCGTAAAGGGGAAGGCGCCGCTTAATGACACGTCGAAATACGGCGGATACGACAAAGAGACAACAGCCTATTTTATGCTGGTAAAGAGCAGGGACAAAAAGAAAAAGGACAAGACTTTGCTTTCTCTGGAATGCGTGACTGTGCTTGCGGATAAAAATTTCCGCACTGCGGAAGATAAGTTGAAGTATTGCGAAAAAGAGTTGGGACTCAAAGAGCCTGAAATACTCATAGAAAAAATAAAATTGAACACATTATTCAAAATTAACGGCTCTTACGCCTGGATTCGCGGAAGAACAAACGACAGATTGGTACTTTGCAATGCCAATCAGCTTTGGCTGGACAACGGGAGCGCAAAGGAGCTCAAAAAAATCTCAAATCATTTTCGGGACGTTAAAAAATACAATAATAAAGATTTACCCGTCAGAGAAGAAGAATTCAGCAAAGAGCAAAATCTTGCTTTGTACGATTTGTTTACTGAAAAGTTGGGCGGAAAAATATATGCGGGACTGCCTGTACAGGGACAGATAAAAAATCTTGAAAAAGGCAGAGACAAATTCGAGGCTTTGGAATTGAAAGACCAATTGTTTGTGCTGATGGAAATATTGAAATTTATGCAATGCAACAGTATGACGAGTAATATCAAGCTTATCGGCGGCGCTGAAAATGCCGGGAAGAATCGTATCAGTAAATTAATACAAGACTCCGACGTTAAAATGATATTCTGTTCGCCTACCGGCTATTTTTGCAAAGTCGTGGACTTCAAGCGGTTCCTATGAGCTGGCGGGTTGTAGTGGTAAGGGGACGTTGCAAGCTGGAATACAAGCTGGGATATCTCGTCTGTCGCGGCGAAGAAGTCAAAAAGTTGTTTCTTAACGAGATATCCTCGCTTGTGGTGGAGTCTACCGCGGTTTCTTTGACGGCTGCTTTGTTGAGCGAGTTAATCAAAAACAAAGTCAACATTTTGTTTTGCGACGAAAATCACAATCCGGTTTCACAGCTGTTGCCGCTTTACGGAAGACACGATTGCAGCGGAGTTTTGCGGCGGCAGCTCAATTGGAAAGAAGAACATAAAAGCGCGGTGTGGACGGCGATTGTCCGTATGAAAATAAAAAAGCAGATGGAATTTCTTTCCGAACTTTGCTGTCCTCAGAGCGAGCTTTTGAAAAGTTATGTCGACGGTACCGAATTGAATGACAGAACAAACCGTGAAGGACACGCGGCAAAGGTATACTTCGACGCATTGTTCGGATTGAGCTTTAAAAGAGGAGACAAAACCTTTCTGAACGGGGCGTTGAACTATGGATATACCATTTTGCTGTCTGCGTTCAACAGGGAAATCGCGGGATTGGGTTTCAATACACAGCTCGGATTGGCGCACAAAAGCGAGTTCAATCAATTCAATCTGAGCTGTGATTTGGTGGAGCCTTTCAGGGTGATTGTGGACAAAGCGGTGTTCGGAAAGGATAATTGCCAATTTACGCCGGATTTCAAACGATACCTTTGCGATATTCTCAACAGAGAAATAAAGATAGACGACAAATATTTTGTTGTAAACGATGCAATCGGTATATACGCCAAGAGCGTTTTCAACGCGTTGGAAGACGGGGATACGTCAAAAATAAAGGAATATGAGTTTTAGGTTTATGCGGGTAGTGGTTTTTTTTGATTTGCCTACGGAAACGGCAGAGGAACGACGCGATTACAGAAGGTTTCGCGCCGCGCTTTTGAAAAACGGTTTTTTCATGATGCAGGAATCCGTTTATTCCAAAATAATACTGAACAACACCGCCGCAAACGTGATAAAAGAAACAGTAAGAAAACTCAAAACGGGCAAAGGGCTGATTCAGATGCTTACCGTTACCGAAAGACAATTTGAAAATATGGAATTTGTTCTCGGAAAGAAACAATCGACGGTTGTAGACACCGCCGAAAGGTTGGTGGTTCTGTGATTCTGTCTCATTTTGACTTGGAAAAGCCGTTGGAGCTGACGCCTGCCGTAGTAAATGTTCTTGTAGTGGAAAACGAAAACAAGTTTTTCGATTTTTGCAAAGAATTTGCACTGCAATCCAAAGGCAATTCGGGGAACTTTGTTCTTTTTGACGGCGATACCAAACTATCCTTAGTCAAGGACGTAAAATTGCTGTATGATTTTTTCAATTTTGATTTGGGAGACAAACGCGCGCGGGACGGATTGTTAAATTGTTTGGTGCAAATTGCCGAAAACAACTTTGCCGTCGAGTATTCGGAACTTGTTGAGAAGATTTATGCTTTTTTTGAAAAACTGAACGGAGAAACGGATTTTCCGATAGATTTTGATACGGAAAGCAGTTTGACTCAGCTTTTAAAAGCATACGGAGTGCGCTGGAAGGATGAAAAGGACTGTTTGTTGGAGTCTATAGTTTCTTTTATTCATTTTAATGCGCGGATTTTGGGGATAAAATGTTTTGCGTTCTTTAATCTAAAAAACTTTTTAAACGAAAAGGATTTGAAAAGTCTTTACTATGAGGCGCAGCTGGAGGATGTTTGTCTCTTTCTTTTGGAAAATACTTTGAAAAATAAAACAGACGAAGAATTTGTCACTTTGATTGACAAAGATTTGTGCGAAATCATTGTCTGAATAAGATTTTATGCTATAATATAAATAATTGCATTCTGTCCTTTGAATTGATGCGTGTGGTGCGTAAAAATACTCTGATTTGAGGTTTGAGGTTTGAGTATGGTGCAATTTTAAAGGGTAGTCAAACAATAGTGCTTCGTGTGACGTCGTCTTTTATGTTTGAGTATGGTGCAATTTTAAAGGGTAGTCAAACTATTCATGGGATTTATCAAGTTTTCGTCACGTTTGAGTATGGTGCAATTTTAAAGGGTAGTCAAACACGCCCGAAAGAACATATTTACGCCTCATTGTTTGAGTATGGTGCAATTTTAAAGGGTAGTCAAACTTTGAGCTTGCTCGGCATTAAATGAATTTTGTTTGAGTATGGTGCAATTTTAAAGGGTAGTCAAACTAGTCGCTTTAATTTGAGTCATTCTGTTAAGTTTGAGTATGGTGCAATTTTAAAGGGTAGTCAAACTATTTCGACGGGAAATGCTCGTACGTCTAAGTTTGAGTATGGTGCAATTTTAAAGGGTAGTCAAACATATTTTAAAAATCTCTTATACAGGTCGTAGTTTGAGTATGGTGCAATTTTAAAGGGTAGTCAAACTCCAAAGAAAAAAAGAAATTCCGTAGTCGCGTTTGAGTATGGTGCAATTTTAAAGGGTAGTCAAACTATATCCGAGCGGTACAACGCCGCCGATAAGTTTGAGTATGGTGCAATTTTAAAGGGTAGTCAAACAGTAGAGCTTCGCGCGGTAGTCGAAGTTCCGTTTGAGTATGGTGCAATTTTAAAGGGTAGTCAAACTCTAAATCTGGCGAAAGTCAAATTTTTGGGGTTTGAGTATGGTGCAATTTTAAAGGGTAGTCAAACGAATATCTCACCACTTTCCTCGTTCATTGTGTTTGAGTATGGTGCAATTTTAAAGGGTAGTCAAACTGCACGTCAATACCATTTAAGGCAGCATGTGTTTGAGTATGGTGCAATTTTAAAGGGTAGTCAAACTTTTTGGCGTCACATCTCCCGACGCTCGTTGTTTGAGTATGGTGCAATTTTAAAGGGTAGTCAAACCTGTCGTCTAAATATTCATCATTTACAGGCGTTTGAGTATGGTGCAATTTTAAAGGGTAGTCAAACAGCTGGCGATTATAATCACGTTGACCGGTCGTTTGAGTATGGTGCAATTTTAAAGGGTAGTCAAACCTTCATCGATACCACCCTCGACGAAACAAGGTTTGAGTATGGTGCAATTTTAAAGGGTAGTCAAACTTTTTGGTGTCACATCTCCTGATGCGCGCTGTTTGAGTATGGTGCAATTTTAAAGGGTAGTCAAACAAATCGCGTTGTCAGTTAGAACTAAAATAAGTTTGAGTATGGTGCAATTTTAAAGGGTAGTCAAACGGGCAGTATGATTTTTATTTGCCTACTTTGGTTTGAGTATGGTGCAATTTTAAAGGGTAGTCAAACTTATAAACGCGCTTCCCGTCTTTCGGCATAGTTTGAGTATGGTGCAATTTTAAAGGGTAGTCAAACAGCGCAATGGCTTTTAAACATTGCCTTAAAGTTTGAGTATGGTGCAATTTTAAAGGGTAGTCAAACAAGCAGTAGTGCTCTCGCCCATAATCTGTTGTTTGAGTATGGTGCAATTTTAAAGGGTAGTCAAACTTGGGAATGAAAAAATGATAGACATCCAGGGTTTGAGTATGGTGCAATTTTAAAGGGTAGTCAAACGATTTACGAGAATATGAGAATAACCCGCGAGTTTGAGTATGGTGCAATTTTAAAGGGTAGTCAAACGCAAAGAGCGATAATGAATCCAAGCCTCGTGTTTGAGTATGGTGCAATTTTAAAGGGTAGTCAAACGGAAATGAGTCTGTTTTTGGCGGTTGGTTTGTTTGAGTATGGTGCAATTTTAAAGGGTAGTCAAACTCGTGTGACTGGTGCTAAAATGAGTTCAGGGTTTGAGTATGGTGCAATTTTAAAGGGTAGTCAAACTATGCGATTATGATTTTTTGTTCTTGCTTCGTTTGAGTATGGTGCAATTTTAAAGGGTAGTCAAACTTCATTCCTGTATCATATCTAACGACATATGTTTGAGTATGGTGCAATTTTAAAGGGTAGTCAAACAAAACTAAGGGCATGACCGACGAGCAGCGGGTTTGAGTATGGTGCAATTTTAAAGGGTAGTCAAACCGTGAAATTATCAGCAACGGCAATTGAAAAGTTTGAGTATGGTGCAATTTTAAAGGGTAGTCAAACTGAAAAGCCGCTTGTAAAGCGGCTTTTCATTTTATTCGGCTACTTTGATTGTTTCCTCCAAATCGGTTTTGAAGTCGTCGGGGATTTTGCCGTCGCCCTCGACCTGAACAAACGCAAGACACACGTTCATAAAGTCTTTGTCCCTGTTGCGGAACAAAAATGCGGTGTTTGCCAAACATCTCTTGGGCAGGAAACCGAAGCTTTTTATGTCGTCGATTATTTTTTTGCCGTTGGTGTACAAGGCTTCTCCCGCGAGAACCTCCTTGTACTTTGTCATCACAAAGCGCGCGTTTAGGTCAACTTCCATCTGACGGTACTTGCCTTTCAGTCGGTCGGACACTATGCAGGCTCTGTTTATTGCAACGGGCTGGGTGACGGTTTCCAGCGTCGAAAGGTCTAGCTCCGTTATTATGCTCTGCGGAAAATTGTCGGCAAGCAGCCTTGTGTAAGGCTCGCTTTCCGTGACCAGACAAAGGTCGGGGAGCTTAACCAAACGGTAGGGCTTTTTGCCGAAATCTCTCAGAAACTTTATCTTGC
>ENA-OOVJ01000541-OOVJ01000541.1-human-gut-metagenome-genome-assembly--contig:-NODE-541-length-10253-cov-2.370367_pt1 | contig 10253 bp, 8 predicted proteins | sample MGYA00241553_ERZ501288 | MGnify/ENA primary metagenome ERZ501288 (study PRJEB25962, sample SAMEA2042363) | human gut metagenome | biome: human gut; feature: human-associated habitat; material: faeces... | reverse complement strand
CTTAAATAGAGATATACATAATCACGTAGGGCGTTGCCCTACGCTATGTAATTTCAGGCTTTCAGCCTTATAAAATCCGCGTTCGTCAGCCTTTAAAAATCTGCGTTGCGTCATCTGCGGATGAAAAATTACTTGTATGCCGAAAGGAAATCTTGCTCCAGCGCTACGCTGGTAAATTATCATTTATCTAATAATAAATAATATACAATCATGAAATTAATAAATAATCCGGATAGATCACAGTGGGCGGAGATACTGAAACGTCCGGTGATGAATACTGAGAATCTGTTCGATACAGTGCGGGGGATTATAGACCGCGTGAAGTCGGACGGTGACCGTGCGGTGCTGGAGATGGAGGCAAAGTTTGATAAGGCGGAGCTGACATCGCTGGCGGTGACGGAGGCGGAACTGAAAGAAGCGGAGACGCTGGTGGATGAAAAGCTGAAGGCGGCTATCCGTCTGGCTAAACAGAATATAGAGACTTTTCATGCTGCACAGCGCTTTGAGGGCAAGAAGGTGGAAACCATGCCGGGCGTGACGTGCTGGCAAAAGGCGGTGGCTATTGAAAAGGTGGGATTGTATATTCCTGGAGGAACAGCTCCTCTGTTCTCTACGGTGCTGATGCTGGCTGTGCCTGCAAAGATTGCGGGTTGTAAGGAGATTGTGCTTTGCACACCGCCGGATAAAGAAGGACGGGTGCATCCTGCTATTCTTTTTGCTGCACAGGTGGCAGGGGTGAACCGGATATTCAAGGCAGGTGGCGTACAGGCTATTGCTTCGATGGCTTACGGAACGGAAAGCGTGCCGAAAGTTTACAAGATATTCGGTCCGGGAAACCAGTATGTGACGGCTGCGAAACAGTTGGTCAGTCTGCGTGATGTGGCGATTGATATGCCTGCCGGTCCGTCGGAAGTGGAAGTGCTGGCGGATGAAACGGCGAATCCGGTATTTGTAGCTGCGGACCTGCTGAGCCAGGCTGAACACGGTGTGGATAGTCAGGCAATGCTGATTACCACTTCGGAGGCTTTGCAACAGGCTGTGAAAGAGGAGGTGGAACGTCAGCTGGAACTTCTGCCCCGTAAGGAAATTGCGGAGAAGTCTCTTGCCAACAGTAAGCTTATTGTGGTGAAAGATATGGAAGAGGCCATCGAACTGACAAACGAATATGCGCCCGAACACCTGATTGTGGAAACTGCGGACTATATGCAGGTGGCAGAACGTGTGGTGAATGCGGGCTCCGTTTTCTTGGGATCGCTCTCTCCGGAAAGTGCGGGAGACTATGCTTCGGGAACGAATCATACCTTGCCGACGAACGGATATGCAAAAGCTTATAGCGGTGTGAGTCTGGATAGTTTTATCCGGAAGATTACGTTCCAGGAAATCCGCCCGGAAGGTATGAAGAATATCGGTCCTGCTATTGAAGAGATGGCGGCGAATGAACATCTGGATGCGCATAAAAATGCGGTAACAGTGAGACTTAGTAAGTTGAGAGTTGAGAATTGAGAGTTGAGAGTTCAGGTGACTCCAATCGTAAATCGTTAAATCGTAAATTAAGAAGATGAAAACATTGCAAGAACTGACCCGTCCGAATATCTGGAAGCTGAAACCTTATTCTTCGGCACGTGATGAATATAAAGGTGTAACGGCATCGGTATTTCTCGATGCGAACGAGAATCCGTACAACCTGCCGCACAACCGCTATCCCGACCCGATGCAGTGGGAATTGAAAACGGAACTTTCCAAGATAAAGAAGGTGTCTCCCGAGCATATTTTTCTGGGCAATGGTAGCGATGAAGCTATCGACTTGGTCTTCCGTGCTTTCTGTGAGCCGGGAGTGGACAATGTGGTGGCTATCGATCCCACTTACGGCATGTATCAGGTGTGTGCTGATGTGAATAATGTGGAGTATCGCAAAGTCCTGCTCGACGAGCATTTCCAATTCTCGGCAGATAAGTTGCTGGCGGCTGCGGATGAACGGACAAAGCTGATTTTCCTGTGCTCGCCCAATAATCCTACGGGAAACGATCTGTTGCGCAGTGAGATAGAGAAGTTGCTGCGTGAGTTTGAAGGGCTGGTGATACTGGATGAGGCGTATAGTGACTTTTCAGAATCTCCGTCGTTCTTGCTGGATTTAGATAAATATCCGAATCTTGTTGTGTTTCAGACTTTTTCTAAAGCATGGGGCTGTGCGGCTATCCGCCTGGGAATGGCGTTTGCTTCTACGGAAATCATCGGTATCCTGAGCAAGATAAAGTACCCTTATAATGTGAACCAACTGACTCAGAAACAGGCAATAGAGATGTTGCATAAGTACTATGAGATAGAGCGTTGGGTGAAGAGGCTGAAAGAGGAACGCGAGGATTTGGAGAAACGTTTTTCCGAACTGCCGTTGACGGTGAAAGTATTTCCGTCTGATGCCAATTTCTTCCTGGCACGGGTGACGGATGCGGTGAAAATCTATAATTATCTGGTAGGAGAGGGGATCATCGTCCGCAACCGTAATTCTATATCGCTTTGTGGCAACTGCCTGCGTGTGACGGTAGGAACGAGGATGGAGAATGATAAACTGATAGAAGCATTGAAAAGCTATGAGTAAGAAAGTATTATTTATAGACCGTGACGGGACTTTGGTGATTGAACCGCCCGTAGATTACCAGTTGGATTCGCTGGAAAAGTTGGAGTTTTATCCCAAAGTGATGCGTAACCTCGGCTTCATCCGTAGCAAATTGGATTTCGAGTTTGCGATGGTGACCAATCAAGATGGGTTGGGCACGGCTTCTTTCCCGGAAGAAACTTTCTGGCCTGCGCATAACCTAATGATGAAGACGCTGGAAGGTGAAGGGATTACGTTTGATGAAATCTTCATCGACCGTAGTATGCCGGAAGATATGGCACCTACCCGGAAGCCGCGCACAGGGATGTTGACGAAGTATCTGAATAATCCGGAGTACGATCTTGCCGGAAGTTTCGTTATCGGTGATCGTCCTACGGATGTGGAACTGGCTAAGAATCTGGGTTGCCGGGCTATTTATTTGCAGGATGATACAGCATTGCTGAAACCGGAATCAGAAGGTGGAACTGCCGCTTGCAAAGGTCTGGAAGAGGTGTGTGCCCTTGTTACGAAAGATTGGGATAAAGTTGCCGAATTCCTTTTCGCCGGAGAACGCAAAGCGGAAGTACGCCGCACAACAAAGGAAACGGATATTTTCGTGTCTCTGAATCTGGATGGTAATGGTGCTTGCGACATCCATACCGGACTGGGTTTCTTCGACCACATGCTGGAGCAAATAGGCAAGCATGGCGGTCTGGATCTGACAATCCATGTGAAAGGTGATTTGGAAGTGGATGAGCATCACACCATAGAAGACACTGCGATTGCATTAGGCGATTGCATCTATCAGGCATTGGGAAACAAGCGTGGCATCGAGCGTTATGGCTATGCCCTGACGATGGATGACTGCCTTTGCCAGGTTTGCCTGGACTTCGGTGGACGCCCCTGGCTGGTATGGGATGCAGAATTCAATCGTGAAAAGATAGGTGAGATGCCGACAGAGATGTTCCTGCATTTCTTCAAATCCCTGAGTGATGCTGCCAAGATGAACCTGAATGTCAAAGCGGAAGGTCAGAACGAGCACCATAAGATAGAAGGTATTTTCAAAGCGCTGGCCCGCGCTATAAAGATGGCGGTGAAGAGGGATATCTATCACTTTGAATTGCCGAGTTCGAAGGGAGTGCTTTAATATTTAATTCTTTTTCTCACTGCTATAACCGGATAATTTCATAACTTTGTCAAATAGATATAGAAAATAAAGTCTAAGGGCATTAAGAGTTATATTGGCATGGCGCATCTGATTATCAAAAATATTGGCCCCATAAATGAAGTGGAATTTGATTTGAATAAAATCAATATCTTCATGGGGCCGCAAAGCAGTGGAAAAAGTACAATTGCTAAGATTGTAAGCTATTGTGCGTGGCTGGAGAAACGCGTATCTCTGGAACAGTCCTTCGTAAAATACAAAGATGATAAATTTGTGGAACGTTTAATTTCGTTTCATAAAATGGAAGGATATATCCGCGAAGATTCATATCTGGAGTATGAATCGGATGTTTATAAGGTGGTATATAAAGGTTTGGGAACTTCTCCGGATTTTGAACTGAAAAGTACGAGATGGGGGTACAAACTGGAGAAAATAGCCTATATACCGGCTGAGAGAAATATCATTTCCGTGCTGCCACAGTGGAGTACTATAAAGATGTCGGACACCAGTACTGCTAATTTCATGGAGGATTGGGGGAATATGCGTGAACTATTCACAGCTGACAGACCCTTGAATATCCTTTCTCTGGGGGTTAAATACTATTATGATAAATCAAGTAATAAAGATTATATCCGTTTGGATAATGGAACACAGATTCAATTGTTTTCCTCTTCAAGTGGGGTGCAATCGGTAGTTCCGCTATTATTACTTTGCCATACGCTTCTGAATGATGATTTGAGAGATGAACTGGATTCTCATGTGTCTTTTGATAATAAGGTGATCTACGAAGAGCTAAAAGAAATTATTTATCGTGATAGATTCCGTGTAAATGTAAGGAGGAATCCGGATATAGATGCTGCTTCGGAAACTTTCCATGAAGGTGAGGGCGTAAATGAGCATTTCAGAGTTTTTCGGCCGGGAGAAAAAGATTTGTTTTATCAGACTGTTGATCATTTTACCAAAACTCAGTGTTGCGATCTGATTATAGAAGAGCCTGAAGAGAACTTATTCCCTGATATACAACAAGACTTTACATACTATATCATTCGCGAAATCCTGAAGAAAGAAGGGCATAAATTATTGATCACCACACATAGTCCTTATATACTTTTTGCATTGAATAATTGCCTGATGGGAAAATTGGTGGAAAAGAATATTCCGGATGAAAAGAGAAAGGAATATCCTTCGAGCAGTGCGTGGATTGATCCTAAGTTGGTTTCCATCTATGAGATTCACGAAGGCGCTTTGAAGTGCATTCAGGATAAGGATGGCATTTTGGAAGATAACTATTTGAACCAGGCTTATAAAATGAATTCTACAGAGTATTTGTCATTGCTTAATTATTACGAGGATGAAGAATAGAATCTGTGAGGTTTATTCGTTGTGTGAAGTGGCTACTACTGAAGCAGAAAAACTTTATATCATTGATTTTACGGAACGAACCATGTCTGCAAGAAAAGTGGAAATACACACAAAAATCCCTTTTATTCCCGAAACTACGACAGAAATGGATGGTCTGACATTGAATAATGCAACATCATTGTCTGTCGATCATGTTATTTTTGATGATTGCCAATTTAAGGATGAAAAAGGATTGCAAATAGAACATTGCGAATGTTGCCTTTTTCCTTCGTCCGGTAATGAGGGATGCTGGATTATGTTTGTTGAGATAAAGGACTGCAAACCTAAGAATATTGCAGTTTATAAGGAAAAGTGTAAATCTCAGTTAGTTTCTACTATTCAGGACTTTAGAAAGCATAATCTGATTTCAGACACAAATAAGGTACATGCCGTAATTTCTTTTCCCCGCCGGAATAAAACTGCTTTTAATGAAATGATAGTAGGAGATTTGATTGAGCAGACCCGTTTATTCAAGGAACATAAGATCTATTTTGTAGCAACAAATAAGATGGCAATAAGAGATTATCAGATACTGGAGCCTGTTTTGTAAAAAGAAGATGTCCATTTCTGAACATACTTACTGTCCGATAATGAACACCCACCCCTGCCCAGAAGCATCCTGACGCTTTGGCACGCTCTTTGCTTTTCTGTTTACAACTATTTTTTGATAAACATGAAAAGGAATATTTTACTCGCAGCTTGGATGCTATTTCCGTTCGCCGCTTTTGCACAGAACGATACATTGACAAACGAACGTGAACGTCTCATCACTTTAAATGAAGCGATAGCTTTGGCACGTACCCAGTCAGTGGATGCCGCCGTAGCGCTGAATGAATTGAAGACTTCATACTGGGAATATCGTACTTTCCGTGCCGACCTGTTACCGGAAGTGAATCTGAACGGTACTTTACCCAATTACAATAAATCTTACAGTAGATATCAAAACTCGGATGGTTCCTACTCATTTGTGCGTAACAATACGCTGGGACTTTCCGGAACGCTCTCCATAGACCAGAACTTATGGTTTACGGGCGGTAAACTGTCACTGGCTTCTTCTCTTGAATATATCAAGCAATTAGGATCCGGAGGAGATAAACGGTTTATGTCCGTCCCCGTCAGCCTGGAATTGTCGCAACCTATCTTCGGAGTGAACAATCTGAAGTGGAACCGCCGTATCGAACCGGTGAGATATGCAGAAGCAAAAGCTGCCTTTATCACTGCTACGGAACAGGTGACGATGAAGACAATCACTTATTTCTTCAATCTGCTGCTGGCAAAAGAAAACTTGAAAACTGCTCACCAGAATAAAGTGAATGCTGATCGCCTCTATGAAGTAGCAGTGGCAAAGCGCAAGATGGGGCAGATTTCTGAAAATGACCTGTTGCAGTTGAAACTGAATGCTTTGCAAGGTAAGGCGGATGTGACGGAAGCGGAGAGTAACCTGAATGCGAAAATGTTCCAGTTGCGTTCGTTCCTCGGTTTGTCGGAAGATGAGAATCTGAATCCGATGTTGCCGAATTCTGCACCGGATATGAAAATGGAATATAATCTTGTATTGAGCAAGGCTCTGGATCGGAACTCGTTTGCACAGAATATCCGTCGTCGCCAGTTGGAAGCGGACTATGAAGTGGCTACGGCCCGTGGGAATCTGCGTAGCATCGACTTGTTTGCCAGCGTGGGATATACAGGGCAGGATCGTGATTTGACTTCCGCTTACAAGGGGCTGCTTGATAATCAGATTGTGCAGGTGGGTGTGAAGGTGCCTATTCTGGACTGGGGAAAGCGTCGCGGAAAAGTGCGTGTGGCAAAGAGTAACCGTGAAGTGGTGCTTTCCAGAATCCGGCAGGAACAGATGGACTTCAATCAGGATATCTTCCTGCTCGTAGCGAACTTCAATAATCAGGCACAACAATTGGGCATTGCACAGGAAGCTGACGGCATTGCCGAGAAACGTTATAAAACCAGTGTGGAAACCTTTATGATCGGACAAATCAGTACGCTGGATCTGAACGACGCACAGAAATCAAAAGATGAAGCAAGGCAGAAACATATTTCCGAGCTCTATTATTATTGGTACTATTTCTATCAAATCCGCAGTCTGACACTTTGGGATTTTGAACGGAATTGTGAACTGGAGGCAGACTTTGAAGAAATTGTGAGAGACTGAGTTTGAGTTATGAGTTATGAATAATAACTTATAACTCATAACCGTTTTTCGCTTGTTATTGAAAAAAACAGTGTTATTCTGTGCTTTCTGTGTGAAATCGTTTATTTTTGCAAACCATAAAACAACGAAATCTTATGATACTGATAATCGACGATGATAGTGCCGTACGTTCTTCCCTCAGTTTTATGCTGAAACGTGCAGGATATGAAGCGCAAACTGTTCCCGGACCGCGCGAAGCAATGGATGTGGTGCGTGCCGAGGCACCTGCCCTCATTTTGATGGACATGAACTTCACCCTTTCCACAACGGGAGAAGAGGGGTTGACTTTGCTGAAACAAGTGAAAATATTCCGCCCCGATGTACCTGTTATCCTGATGACGGCGTGGGGAAGTATACAACTTGCCGTGCAGGGTATGCAGGCGGGCGCGGTCGGCTTTATCACGGAGCCGTGGAACAATGCCGCTTTGCTGCAACGTATCGAGACAGCCCTTGAACTGACTGCTGTCCCAAAAGATGCACCGGAAGAACAGAGCGAGACGCTGAACCGCAGCCATATCATCGGAAAATCTCAGGGATTGATGGAAGTGCTGAATACGGTGGCACGCATTGCGCGTACCAATGCCTCGGTACTGATTACCGGTGAGAGTGGAACAGGTAAGGAATTGATTGCCGAAGCCATCCACATCAACAGCCAGCGGGTGAAACAGCCGTTTGTAAAGGTCAACTTGGGCGGTATCTCGCAGAGCCTTTTTGAAAGCGAAATGTTCGGTCATAAGAAAGGGGCCTTTACGGATGCGACAACAGACCGCGTAGGACGCTTTGAACTTGCCAACAAGGGTACTATCTTTCTGGATGAAATCGGTGATCTCGATCCTTCCTGTCAGGTGAAACTGCTCCGTGTATTGCAGGATCAGACGTTTGAAGTGCTGGGTGACAGCCGTCCCCGCAAGACGGATATCCGGGTGGTATCCGCCACCAATGCCGACCTCCGCAAGATGGTATCGGAACGTACGTTCCGCGAAGATTTGTTTTATCGTATCAACCTGATAACCGTTAAGTTGCCTTCCCTTCGCGAACGCCGTGAAGATATTCCTTTGCTGGCACGCCACTTTGCCGACCGCCAGGCAGAGCTTAACGGACTGCCCCGCACAGAATTCTCGGCAGATGCCTTGAACTTCCTTTCCCGCTTGCCTTATCCGGGAAATATTCGTGAATTGAAGAATCTGGTAGAGCGTACAATTCTCGTCAGCGGAAAGTCGACGCTGGATGCTTCGGATTTCGACGCACAATATCTGCGTCCTAATGAACCGGTGAAGGCTTCGGACGCATCGTCTCTGGCAGGCATGACGCTGGATGAAATAGAGCGTCAGACTATTTTGCAGGCGCTCGATCGCCATAAGGGAAATCTCAGTCAGGTAGCTATGACGCTCGGCATTAGTCGTGCCGCGCTCTATCGCCGACTGGAAAAGTTTAATATAACAGTCACAGAAAAGTGAGAATAAAGTTCTATTTCTCCATACTTGTCCTTTTCCTTCTGGGTTTAGGTGGTGTGCTTCTCTACTTGGCGAAGGGGATGAAGCCGTTGCACCTTTACATTGTAGAGGGAATCATTGCATTTATCCTGGTGTTCCTGTTTATCTTCTATCGTAAGATTGTGAAACCGATGAATATTATCGGCAGCGGTATGGAATTGCTGCGCGAACAGGATTTCAGTAGCAGGCTCAGCAAAGTAGGGCAATACGAGGCGGATCGCATTGTAAATGTGTTCAACCGTATGATGGAGCAATTGAAGAACGAACGTTTGCGTCTGCGTGAGCAAAACCATTTTCTGGACTTGCTTATCCAGGCTTCACCGATGGGGGTTGTCATTACCACACTGAACGGTGAAATATCCCAGCTTAATCCGATGGGATTGAAGATGATGGGAGTACGCCTGGAAGAGATTATGGGAAAGAAAATTGAGAATATAGACTCTCCTTTGGCTGAAGAACTGGCGAATATCTCAAAAGATCAGACGGCAGTGGTGCGTCTGAATGACTCGAATATCTATAAATGTACCCATTCCTCCTTTATCGACAGAGGTTTTCATCACCCTTTCTATCTGATAGAGAAGATGACGGACGAGGTGATGCGTGCTGAAAAGAAAGCGTATGAGAAGGTGATCCGCATGATTGCGCACGAGGTGAACAATACAACGGCGGGTATTACATCTACCCTCGATACCGTGGAGCAAGCTCTTTCCACTGAAGAGGATATGGAGGATATCTGCGATGTAATGCGCGTTTGTACAGAACGTTGCTTCTCTATGAGCCGCTTTATCACCCGTTTTGCCGATGTCGTGAAGATTCCTGAGCCCGCCTTGGTTACGGGCAAACTAAATGAACTGGCTTCCATGTGTAAACGCTTTATGGAGGGTATGTGCAACGACCGGAATATCCTTCTCTGGTTGGAATGTGATCCGAAGTTGGAACCGGTACGCTTTGATGCGGCACTGTTGGAACAGGTATTGGTGAATATTATCAAGAATGCTGCGGAAAGCATCGAACATGCACCCGAAGGAACGATCCAGCAGGGTAGGGTTGTAGTCCGTACAATCGCTCCTACCACGATTGAAGTGGTAGATAATGGCCCCGGTATAACAAAAGAGACTGAAGCAAAGCTCTTCAGTCCCTTCTTTTCCACCAAACCGAACGGGCAGGGAATCGGTCTGGTGTTTATTCGCGAGGTGCTTACCCGTCATGGGTGTACGTTCTCTTTGCGCACGTACAGTGATGGGTTGACACGGTTCCGCATTATTTTTCCGTAGTCTTTTTCCACGCCTTTGCGTATTCGTCAAGAATCCGCTTGATGCCCTGGCCGATGACCACATAGTCCTTTTCGTTCAGGTTGGCAAGCGAGGCGCGTATGCTCCATTCCGGACCGTCGAA
>ENA-OOVJ01000526-OOVJ01000526.1-human-gut-metagenome-genome-assembly--contig:-NODE-526-length-10444-cov-1.913177_pt1 | contig 10444 bp, 9 predicted proteins | sample MGYA00241553_ERZ501288 | MGnify/ENA primary metagenome ERZ501288 (study PRJEB25962, sample SAMEA2042363) | human gut metagenome | biome: human gut; feature: human-associated habitat; material: faeces... | reverse complement strand
AAATCATACGGAGACGTTGTCGTCGTTCTGGAATGCAACGGAAAGAAGCACGAACGCTACTATACCACGGACAATAATCCGAGCGCAGGCAAGGGTACCGTGCTTGATCTTTCGCTGGCAAAAATCAACTTTGACATTGCTCTCTTCCCGAATGTCCTGTCCTATAAGCCCGAGGAGAATAATTACTTCAAGATTCTGGTATCTGCTACGGATCAGAACGAGAATAAGACATTCTCTGTCGCAAACCTTGCCATGGACTTCTATTCTACCGACAAGGGAGGAAAATACATCCATATCGAGGAAGCAACCGACAGTACATTTGAAAACGGAGTTAGAACGCCATTTATCCGTTCCCAGCAAGACAGCGAAAACGACTGCGGTACCAAGTATTACGAGTTATTCAATACGCCATTCAGTGCTGTCTGTGCTGAACTTTATCTGGACGGAAAGTCTTATCCATTTGCCATCATTCCTAGGTGGGACAAGTCTGAGCCGTCCGAGAAGAGGTTCTCTTACGCTATCGATCTTGGTACGTCCAACACTTATATCTCTCGTCGTGAATATGGTAAAATGACAGAGCCTCAGCAGCTGAAGATGGAGAAGCAAATTGTCAATTATCTTCATGCTAAGGAAGAATCAGCCCAAAAGAGCCTTATCTCAAGAATCGAGGGTAAGATTCCGGAAGAATTCAAGAAGCTGGTCAAAACGGAGTTTGTCCCTGCGCTTATTGACGATAAGACCTACAGGTTCCCGATTCGCACGGCTCTCTGCGTGACTGGCGATGATACCAGGAGACCTGTCCTCTTTGACAACAGCAATATTGCTTTCTTCTACGAGAAGTTCCGTAGTGCCGGCAATCAGACCGTCATTACAAACATCAAGTGGGCAGAAGATGAAAAGAATCTGCGGGTGTTTATCCGCGAAATTCTGCTTCTCATCAAAGCTGACATACTTCAGGAGAACGGTGTCATCTCAGGCACTGAGGTTATATGGTTCCGCCCGCTTAGTTTCAAGGAAAGCATCCGTCGTAACTTTGAGAAGATTTGGAAGGAGGAAGCCTCCAATATTCTTAATCTTGACTCCGCAGAGCAACAGGTGAAGTGCTATACTGAATCTGAGGCTCCCTACTACTACTTCGCCACGAAGGCAGCTTTCCAGAATGTCGAATCAGTTGCCGTGATGGACATTGGTGGTGGCTCTACCGATATTGTCTATTATGCAAAAGGTGAAGCAAAGATTGCCAACTCCGTCCATTTCGGATGCGATGTTCTCTGGGAGAATGGCTACAATCAGTTTGTGAACGCTCGGGACAATGGTATTTTCAAGCATTACAAGGACAAAATTCATTTCGACACCAACGAATTGAAGGAGCTTTATGAAGCAATGCTGAAGTCGAACCATACCTCGACTCGTGACATTATCAATCTGTGGATCAGCAATGACAAGGAGACTGAGATCTCTAAGAAACTGAGGGCTGACCATATATCAACATTCGTCTATCACTACACGGCGTTGGTATATTATATGTCCGCCATGTTCAAGGCGAACGGGCTTCCTTATCCGAGAACTATTATTTTCAGCGGTAACGGCAGTAAGTATATTGATAACTATATTACTGATTCCAAGACTTGCTTGAAACAGATTACCGAACTAATCGTGTCGAAGGTATATGAAACGGAAATATCTGACATTGAACTCGTTCTGCCTACGGAACGTAAAGAAAGCACCTGTTATGGCGGCCTCTACCACCGCGCAGAAGCAAAGGAACCGAAGCCAGTTGTTTACCTGGGCGATGGCAGCAATAGTGAATACAAAGATGTTGAGGCAGTCAACTCAGCATATTCATCTGGCATGAAAAATAAGCTTGCTAATGAAATTGCTGCGATGAACAGTATCTATAAAGAAGTTCTCGATGTCCTCATCCAGCAATCTGTCATTGAGCAGGTGGATTCTGCTAGGATGAAGGAAGTCGTGGATTCCGTGGTCAATGACGCCCTTGTTTCCAAGTTCCAGACTGAAATTCTTGACAAGTATATGCGTCAGGAACCTTTCAACGATACACTATTCTTCCTGCCGGTTGTAGAAGCAGTGCTTCAGCTGACGGGCATATATAAGAAATAAACCATGAATTTTTTCCAGTTTCTCGACACATATCCTTGGGTAACTGTCGCTGCTTTTGCAGCAATACAGCTTGGGTTCTTCTTCAGCACACATATAAAGCTGAACGAATTAAGTCGCTTTTTCCCGTCCAAGAAATGGGAAACGAATGGCGATGAGGAGCATTTGACTTTAATAGCAGTACCTGAAGAATCCAAGAATGCCCAGGAACTGGTCAGCGAGATCAACAACTACATTACAAAGACAAATGGTGCGGTAGAATATGCCTTCATCAAGGATAAAACCGAGCGCCGTATAGATTCTCTTTACGAGTTCGCAACGTCTAAGATTTCCTTCCCGACCCACCTTGGTCTTATGGGGACTTTCTTCGGCGTTTATATTGGCTTGAAATGCTTCAATGCCGGTCTTGGACAGGGTGATGGAGGTATAACCGACCAAATGATCAAGGAACTTATCGGCGGCATCATCGTTTCAATGGTGACGTCGTTGGTAGGTCTTGTTCTGATGACTATCAGCAATATCCATGCGAGCAACGTACAGAAGAAAGTCGATGCTCAGAGGGATGAATTCTTCGAATTCCTTCAGATGTCGGTTATCCCGACCCTGGGAACTAATGTGTCTTCCGCTCTCAACAGACTGAGAAGCACTATCGGGAACTTTGAGCCGTCCTTCCGCGCCGTCATTGAAGAATTCAAGACTGCTTTCCGTGATTGTACGGACATGTTCAAAGGGACGTTTGCTGAGAATGCCGAAGTTCTCACGGAGTCAGTTGCCGAGATGGGTAGCAATATGACTCTCATCAACGAGAACATTCAGAAGCAGGATCAGCTGCTTGCCACCCTTAGGCAAAGAGAGATGATCGTTACTTTGGATAAGTTTGTCTCTGCGGCCAACAGTTTTGATTCAGTGACCACATCCATCCAGAAACTTGAAGAAGCCAAAGAAAGAATCATTGCATCCACCAACACACTTACAGAGAAACAGGAATCTTATAACCAGTCTCTTGAGATTCCTACAAGACTCTTGCAGCAAGTTAATGCCATTCTCGATCGAGTCACCACTTTCGAGAAGAGCATCAATGCCCTTGGCGTGAACATCGCACAAACCCAGTTGCTTGGCAATACTCAGATTAATGCGATTGAAGAGCAGCTGAATGCGCTAAAGACCAAGCATAGCCTTGTATGCCGTTATCAGGATACAGAGGTCGAAGAACTCGAGAAGATATATGAAGAGCAGTCTAAAACCGTCATGGATCTCTCGGATGCCTTCAAACGAGTAGTCGCCCAGAACAAGGATGACATTGAAACCGCTATGGGAGACTTCAAGAAAGCTTACGATGAGGTTGTGCGAACCTGCAAGACTGGTGTTCAGCAGAAGCTTGATGAATTCATCGAAGCCCTTAATAAGACTCTGGATGTCGAGGATGCAAACCGCAAACTTTCCAACCTGGATCGTCTTCAGGCTCTTGAGTCCAGCCTCAGTGACATCAAGGCTGCAATAGCAGACAAATCTGCTCTTACTGATGTATCCAAGGCCGTCCGGGAAGGAAACGCCAAGATTGAAGACCTTGCCCGCCGTCCGATTGTTGTCCAACGGGCCGTATCCTCTTCCGACGGGAGCTCAAGTAGCGGAAAAGAGACAAGTAAAAGAGGTATCTGGCCGTTCAGACGCAAATAGGTTCGAAGATGCGAAAGAAAGGCGACAAAGAATCCTTCTGGCCCAGCTACGTGGACATCGTCACCACCCTGTTTGCTATCATGGTGGTGCTGTTTGCGATGTCATATAGCCGGTTCCGCGTAAAGGAGGCAGAGTTGAGGAAAATCGCTGACAAGTATGAAGAGATTAAGAAAATCTACCAGACAGTAGAGAATATAGACTCTAACTACTTTGCGTATGACTCAACCTACGTGAAGCATATATTCAAGATCCAGGTCACTTACCAGAAGGGCGAATTCGATTTGTACAAACTGATGGCAGATCGAACGAACCGTGCTGAGGCGGACACGCTTCGTAAACGTATTATTGCCGCAGGACAGGAGATTCAAAGAACAGTTCAGAATCTTCAGAACATGCATGACAAGAAGCAAGACATTAAGTACTTGGTTGTTATCGAGGGACAAGCGTCGGCGGACGGGTATTACGTTAACCCCTACTTTAACAACGACGTCCTTAGTTACCAGCGTGCTCTTGAACTTCACAGATTCTGGAAAAAGAGCGGCATTGATTTCTCCGTCATGCCGAAGTGCGAACTGGTCATAAGTGGCAGCGGTGAAGGCGGCGTTCCGAGGGACACCACACGTGAGGAATTCAACCAGCGATTCTTGATTCACATTGTTCCGGTTATCGGTAATATACGAATGGACGGCAAACAGAAGTCCGTTATCAGCAGGTAATGCCCAGAATGTTCACCATATGTACCATCTTTATTTGCATTCTTCAAGCGATTGTAGGCTGCATCAGCTATCCAGATGCCGGCAGCGGGGTCTGGGTGGGGCTTCCGGCTCACGCTGATACAGATTGCATCATTGAATACAATGGTTATACTGTCTCATACGATGAGGCTGCACGTATTCCGGCTTGGGTTGCTTATGAACTGACATCTGAGGAAGTCAATGGTACTATAAGTCGCAGCGGCAAGAATTTTCGGCCTGATGATAAAGCCAAAGTGATCCAGGCAGACAATTATGACTATCGCAGTTCTGGATGGTCGCGTGGGCATATGGCTCCTGCAGGCGATTTCAAGTGGGATGACGGAGCAATGTGGGATACATTCTTTTACACCAATTGCTGCCCTCAAAATGGAAAAATGAATAACGGCAGTTGGAATGTCCTGGAGAATAAAGTCAGAACCTGGGCGAGACAATTCGGAAGCGTTTTCGTCGTTACCGGCCCGATTGTGGGTCAAAACAAGAGTGGCAAGATAGGCACTCACCAAATTACTGTTCCTGATGCTTTCTTCAAGGCGCTCCTGGTTTACAAAGATGAGTCATATCACGGTATCGCATTCGTGATGTTCAACAATCCTACTACGCAAAGACTTTTAGAAAGTTGTTTGAGCATCAATGAATTGGAAACAATATCTGGACTTGATTTCTTCCCGTCGCTGGATGATTCCGTTGAAGAGGAAGTTGAGGATGATGTGGACCTGAAATTCTGGAATATACGATGAATAAGAGCGACCGTAAAAAGCTGCAGACAGGCTTGTACATAGGATTGGCGATAGCGCTTATCCTGTGCCTATTTCCGATGCCGTATGGCTTCTACCAGTTTGTCCGGTTCGCTGCAATGGCCATTTTTGCATACCTGGCATACTCTGAGTGCAAAAACGGTCATATGGATAGGATGATCCTATTCATCGTCCTAGCTATTTTCTTTCGGCCATTTGCCAAAATTGCATTCGACAGGGTTATTTGGAACTCTGTCGATATGATTGTGGCTGGTTATCTGATATGCCTCGTAGTAAAGAATAACAAATAATGATTATGAGACTCACTCGATTTATCCTCCTATTTCCGGCCTTGGTTCTACTGGCTACTTGCTCCAGCTCCAACATTCCTCAAAAGCTGGATTCTTTTGTTGACAATGCTGAATTGAAAAGCAATGACTATGATGCTGAGGATTGGCAGAACTCAATGCTTCAGCATGAAGAATTAGTTGAGGAGCTCAGTAACTCCGGAAAGGAGTATTCAAATGCTGAGAAACAGATGGCCGCGAGAGCGATGGGGCGTTATCACTCCCTTCTCATCAAGAATGGGATTGAACAGTCTGCCGCGTATCTCAAAGAATTGGAATCCATTCTTCCTTCATATCTGGAGGGGCTGATTGATGGACTTGGTGAAAACTCAGAGGTATTTGGAAAGACACTGGAAGGGATTTCCAATAGCGAAGAACTGGAAAAGGCCTTTGATGGATTAGGGAACAGGTTGGAAGAACTCTTCGGAGAAATCGAAGAAACGAAGTAATGCACTAATAACTAACCCTATTTGTTGAGAATATAGTTGCACCTGGGATAATTGGAGCAGCCGTAGAACTGCCCGTATTTCCCGTTTCGAAGGACCAGATTTCCGCCGCATCGAGGACACTTTCCGCGGGCTACAGCTGAGTCACGGCGCTCTTTGTTGCGATAAACATTATCGAGATGTTCTTTGCGATCAGATTCTGATGTTGTGATAACCTCCAGAAGCCGCCGGCGGTAGTAGTCCATCTGCTCTGAGGACAGGACGTTTTCACGGTATTGCTTGATGTAGGGTACCACGTTGTACATATTCAATACCGGCTGCGAGACTGTGACATTGATTTCAGTATCGCTTGGGAAAACGACTATTCCATAGATCGGGACATTGTTGCCAAACACGAGTTCCCTCAGTGTTTTAATATGCCCGTCATTCTGCCAAATGGGATTCCTCAACTGATGCGCTTGGGTAAATCCGTAGCGCTTGTATCCAGTGTCCGGCAAATACTGTTTCCAAAACTCAGCATTACCGCCGCCATATACCTTCCCGTGGACATTTTTTGTCTCCAACACAAAAACGCCGTAGCGTGAGATAACAATATGGTCAACCTGTGTGGTGTAATTGCCGTTCCGAATTAAAAGGTCATTGTAAACCCTATAGTCTTCGCAGTCCAGATTTTCCAGGAATGAAGATACTCTCTTTTCCCCACGGTCACCAATGGCCTCTGCCCGGCTGCTATATTTGAGCGTGAATAGTGAAGCCCAGAATCCATTTTCCTCTTTAACAGCACTTCCGGAGAACTGAGTCTCACGGTTCTTTTTGCGAAATTGCTCACGCTTGATGCTCTCTACGACAAATTTGACTATCAGGTAGAGGACAAATGCACCTATAGCAGCAAGACCTACATATATGAGGAATTCATTCAAGGTAACTCCGCGTGTTTGATCGTACAGAACAATGTTGGTGTGAACCAATTGCTACTTCAGCAGACTCTCAAGGTCAAAGAACATTAGGACGGTTTCGTCATCCTGCTCAGGCTGGACGAGCAACTTAAAATCACATTTCTGATAGAATCCGACAGCTGAAATATACGCATCGACGGTAATGAAACGACAACCGGTGGAGGGATTTGACGTACAACGGGTCTGGATGTAGTTGATGATTTTTGTCCCGATATCCTGGCCCCTCATTTCATTACTGACAGCGAGACGGCCAATCTTCAGTGCAGGATAGGAAGACCTGCGCTTGGCATTGGGAATCTTACGGGAAAGGTTGTTCCAGATTCTAGGATCAGCAAATTCCCTGTCAACCTTGTCGTTGAGCAGGCTGAAATAAGCGGCTATCTTTCCGGTATCCGTATCCTCCAGGACATAGGTGACAGCCAGAAGTTCTTTGGCAAAAAAGGTTGCATTGGGTGTTCCAGTGGATGTTTCAACTAAAAAACCGTTCAAATCTGCATCAGAGCAGTCGAACGGCTTTGTAGTATCAACTCCTGGACGGAATTTTCTCAGTCTAAGGTTCATAGTACATCAGCAGCACACCAACTACGAACTTCTTCGTAGTTACGGAAGATCTCTTCCCGTTTCTTTTCAGAAAGGGGAACGACATTCTGAGCCGCCATCTCGAAGCGGTAGGCATCCTCGTCATAAAGGACGGGTGTTTCTTTGATTGGCTTTGCCATAATTCGGTTCTCCTTTTTAATTTAACTATTTCTGCATAAGGAATGCAGACCCGTTTGCAAATGTAGCAATTTATTTTCAACGAATTGCAAAAAATGTGCTGAACCTTGTATGCCGAACAGTTTCCTAGTCTTTAAGATTCTTTTTTACAGTAACCATAAAACTGGTACTCAGCAGGCCATTCCCATATCTGTAATTCAATGTTACGAGAGCTTTTCCTGTCTTGCCGGGAGCAACCAAATTGAGGTCCTGATCGACTGTAGCGATGAGCGGATCGGCAGAAACAACTGTAATCTTGCTCTTGTCCAAGGTGAAATTCGTCTCAATGTCAGATTCGATGTTGATTTTTTTGGACAATGACAAAATCACCATATATGACGTTTTTTTCATTGTCATCGTGACATTATCAACTTCGACAGGACAGGTTGCAAATTTCCCCTCCAACATAGCCCGTATTTCGGCACTGCCGGCTGCTACAGCCGTCACCTTGCCTTCCGCATTCACGGTAGCGACACTCTCATTGGTACTTAACCATTTGATATTCTGATTTGTAGCATCACTTGGCTGCACATGCGGAATAAGAGAATATGTATCTCCGACAGGCAATTTCAATGAAGACGGCTCTATAGTGATTCCGGTCACCGGAACTTCCTTTTTCTCTACAGTGATCTCACATGACGCGCTGAACTCACCGTCTTCGGTCTTTACTGTAACCGTGGCCTTTCCTGCCTTTCTTGCCTCCACATAACCGTTGCTGCTGCCCGATGTACTGGTCACGCTGACAACATCAAGATCACTGGTCCACCATTCCACATTTTTATTGGTCGCATTTGCAGGCTCTACCGTAGCTGTAAGTGTTCCTTTATCCCCCTCACGAAGTGTCATAGACGCAGCACTCAACTTGACGCCCGTCACAGCGATGACCTTCTTTTTCACAGTCACTTCACATGACGCACTGAATCCGCCGTCATTGGTCTTCACGGTTATCGTCGCCTTTCCTTCCCCGACAGCAGTCACGAGGCCTTCCTGACTTACGGTAGCCGCACTTTCATTACCGCTTTCCCACACGACACTCTTGTCAGTAGCATTCTCCGGCATCACGGTAGCAACCAGGGTCTCAGTCTCTCCTTCAATGAGAGTGGTCGAGGTCTTGTTCAATCCGACTTCTGTCACCGACACGCTTTTAACCTTTTCCTTTTTGCAGGAATAGGTGGTAATCAATGATATGCTCAGAAGGATTGTAAATAATGCAAAAAATTTGTTTTTCATGGTTATTACTTCTATTACTTATTAACTCCGCCAAATTTAGGATTATCACAGTACCAATCCAAACAAATCATCTACGTAATTTTACGTATTTTTTGGCTTTTCTATGCGAAAAATCACCATATCCGCCCCAAATCCGACAAAATGCGCCCGAGTTCAGCGGTCTTCGGCATCGCCTTCGCCTGAAGGAAATTTTTGTCATGTAAAATTAAAAGCCTAACTTTATGAGTCTTGTGAAGACAACACATAACGGCCAATCAACATTTAAAAACCAAATAACATCTAACAGACAGACAATGAAAAGAATTTTATTTTCGGCAGCATTGACCTGCATCCTGGCAATGGGCGCGACAGCTCAGGAAATCACGAAAGAATGCAAAGAGCGGGCAGCCAAGCTCGTGGAGCAGATGACTCTCGATGAGAAAATCGACTACATCTCAGGTGCCACGGACGGCTTCCACATCAGAGCCATTGACAGGCTCGGCATCCCTGAAATCAGGATGGCTGACGGCCCTCAAGGCGTAAGGAACAACACCAAGAGTACACTTTTCGCCTGCGGAGTAGCTGCTGCAGCGACATGGAACCAGACATTGGCATACCAGATGGGTGTATCATTGGGCCAGGACTCAAGAGCTCGCGGAGTGCACATTCTGCTCGGTCCGGGAGTAAACATCTATAGAAGCCCGTTGTGCGGCAGAAACTTCGAATATATGGGAGAAGACCCGTACCTCGCAGCCCGCACTGCTGTAAATTATATAGAAGGTGTTCAGTCCCAGGGCGTCATGGCCACCATCAAGCATTTCGCTCTGAACAATCAGGAATATGACAGACACCACGTCAGCTCAGACGCAGACGAAAGGACCATCAACGAGATTTACTTCCCTACTTTCAAGGCCGCCGTAGAAGAGGCCCACGTAGGTTCAGTAATGACCAGCTACAACCTCGTGAACAATGTCCACGCTTCAGCCAGTCTGTTCCTCATCAGAGAAAACCTGAAAGGAAAATGGGCATTTGACGGATTTGTAATGTCAGACTGGACCTCAACATATTCCACCCTCGAGTGCATCAAAGGCGGGCTTGATCTCGAAATGCCGGGTGCCCAGTACTTCAAGAAGGAACTCATAAAGCCTCTTATCGAGAGCGGTGTCGTGACCGAAGCCGAAATCGACGAGAAAGTCTGCAACATACTCCAGACATTGATAGCATTCGACTTCCTCGATAGACCGCAGCTCGACAAGAACATTTCCGAGGACAACCAGTACTCACGCGAAACCGCCTACAAGATGGCAAGCGAATCTGCTGTTCTCCTGAAAAACGACGGCATTCTCCCTCTCAAGCCGGGACGCAAGACCAAGACCGTCATACTCGGCCCTAACGCAGACGTTATACCATGCGGAGGCGGCAGCGGAAAAGTAAGCCCGTTGTATT
>ENA-OOVJ01000521-OOVJ01000521.1-human-gut-metagenome-genome-assembly--contig:-NODE-521-length-10519-cov-4.101395_pt1:2500-10519 | contig 10519 bp, 8 predicted proteins | sample MGYA00241553_ERZ501288 | MGnify/ENA primary metagenome ERZ501288 (study PRJEB25962, sample SAMEA2042363) | human gut metagenome | biome: human gut; feature: human-associated habitat... | reverse complement strand
AAAATCTCGGCTTTCTTTTCTTTTGCCCTGTCATTTGTTATGCCTGCACCTTGAAGATGCGAATCAAGCTTTGCAATCATCTCCATTGCGTAATCGTTATCCGTCATTGCACGGTCGAGATCAACACCGTTTGTCATATAGAACCAACCGAGCGAACCCATAACATATAGATTATTCACATCAAGTCCGCAGTAAACGGCAATTTTCCCGTCCTTGTACTGACCTTTTTTCATCGACATTTTTGAATAGCCCTTGATTATACTGTAACCGAGCTTCATTCCGTCCTCGCTGATATAGCCAAGGTCAAACGCCGCTGCACTTGTGCATGAAAAGCACGCTCCGCCGATGAGCATTGCAAATACGAGCAATATTGAAATCACCTTTTTAGAAAATTTTCTTTTCATAAAAAACACCTCCATTGGTAGTATCACCGAACGGAAGTGTTTTATTTTGATTTATTTACTTTTATTTGACTTATTATTTTTTCTTTCTTTTCAATTGAGCGCTTTTGAATAGGTTCTCTTATTTCAGAAATTCCCATATAATCCTCCTTGTAAAAGGCTAATATAACAATATTATATTGAGCAATGAGAAAAAAGTCAAGAAATATGAAAAAGAATTCATATTCTATTGACTTTTTGTAAAACTATATTATAATAATAGAAGAAATGTGAATAATAATTCATATATATGAAGGAGTTGCGAATGAAAAAGTACAAATATAATATAAATAATTTAGACTGCGCGAATTGTGCAAGAAAAATTGAAGAGATTTTAAACAAAAATAAAGAATTAAAAAATGCAATAGTAAATTTTAATACTTCAAAAATTTCTTATGAAGCCGAAAGGGAATTTTCCATAAAAGAGTTAAACGATATTATAAAAACGGTAGAACCAGATGCATATGTTACAAAAGAAGAAAACAAAACAAAAAAAGAATTTCATCTTTCTATTTTGATAATTGCATTGGCAATAGGATTATTGGGCTATTTTATGAGACTAAATAATACAGCTAAAATGATTTTATACATTGTTGCTTATACCTTATTATTGTATAGAACAGGCATAAATGCTGTAAAGTTATTATTCAAAAATAAAACGATAAATGAAAATATGTTAATTACTATTTCGTGTATAGGGGCATTAGCAATAGGAGAAGTAGTAGAAGGAATGCTTGTAATTGCTCTTTACACAATAGGAAAAATATTAGAAGAAAAGGCTGTTAATAATTCAAGAAAATCAATAAAAGACTTAATTGATATAAAACAACCATATGCTAATCTTAAACAAACTGATGAAATAAAAAAAGTTGATGTAGAGGAAATAAAGATAAACGACATACTGGTTGTAAAAAAAGGAGAAAAAATTCCTGTTGATGGTATAGTTATTACAGGAGAAACAATGCTTGACACATCAGCTCTTACAGGTGAATCAGAATTAATGCAAATAAAAGAAGGCGACCAGGTTTTGTCAGGAAGTATGAATATGGGAGAAATAATAGAAATAAAAGCAACTCAAATAGCAGAAAATTCAACAGTGTCAAAAATATTGGAACTCTTAGAAGATGCTACAGATAAAAAAACAAAGACAGAAACGATTGTTTCTAAAATAAGTAAAATATATACGCCAATAGTAATTATATTAGCACTTCTAATTGTAATTTGCTTACCTATAATATTCAATATACCTATGCTAGAAGCTATACATCGTGGACTTACATTTTTGGTAATATCATGCCCATGTGCAATAGCTATATCTGTACCACTTTCATATTTTACTGGAATAGGAGTTGCAAGCAAAAAAGGAATACTTATAAAGGGAAGCAATTATTTGGATGCATTGGATAATACAAAAAATATTGTATTTGACAAAACAGGAACTTTAACAAATGGGGCATTTACAGTAACTAATATAGAAATATTTGATAAAGACTATACAGAAAATCAAGTTATAGATATTTTGATAAAGGGAGAATCATTTTCAAATCATCCTATTGCAAAATCCATAATGAATTTAAAAAATGAAAAAGTGAATAACGATGATGTAAAAAAATATCAAGAGATAGAAGGCAAAGGAATTACCTTTGAATTAAATGATAAAAAAATATCTATAGGAAATAAGTTAATATGTAATTGTGAGGAAGATGCAATACTACACTTGAATATAGATGGAAAACACATAGCTTCTGTTTTTATAAATGATGGTATAAAAAACGATGCAAAAGAAACCATAGAAGAGCTAAAAAAACAAAAAATAAAAACTTTCATGTTTACAGGCGATAAGAAAGAAACAGCACTGAACATAGGAAAGAAATTGAACATAGATGAGATTAAATATGAAATGTTGCCAACAGATAAGTTTGAAGAGTTTGAAAAAGTTTCAAGCAAAAATGAACTTACAATATTCGTTGGAGATGGAATAAATGATGCACCAGTTTTAAAAAGAGCAGACATAGGAATTTCTATGGGAGGAGTTGGAACAGATTCTGCAATTGAAGCTAGCGATATTGTACTAATGTCAGATGATTTAAAAAAAATCCCAGTAGCAATACAAATATCAAAATATACAAAAAATATAATAAGGCAAAATTTGGTCTTTTCTATTTCAATGAAAATAATTATTTTATTGTTAAGCGTTTTAGGATTTGCCAATATGTGGCTTGCAGTATTTGCAGATACTGGATTAACATTATTAACAATACTAAATACATTAAGGATAATGAAAAGGTTTGCTTAAAAACAAGGTTGAAAAACAATACTGTAGTATGTTATAATTAGCATGCTACAATTTATTTTTTAAGGAGGAAAAATGTTTACTTTTGATAAAAGATTTTTATATATAATAATGGCAATTATAATTATAAGAGGATTAATGCCATACTTTACAGATGTAAATATGTTAATAGGATTATTAATATCGTTGCCGGCTGTGCTTATAGCAATTACATTTCATGAATTTGCACATGCTTATGCGGCAGACAAACTGGGGGACGAGACACCAAGGCAACAGGGAAGACTAAATTTAAATCCATTATCACACATAGACCCAATAGGATTTATTCTTTTGATTTTTGCTGGATTTGGATGGGGAAAACCTGTACAAATAAATCCAAGAAATTTTAACAGAGATATGCCAATGAAAAAAGCAGAAGCAATTGTTGCAGCGGCAGGACCAATAATGAATTTTATACTTGCAATTTTATTTACAATAATAAATCTTAGCATTATAAAATTTTTCAATGGATTCTATAATCTACAGATAGGAATGATAACAGTAGGTATTATAGAAAATTGCGTAATAGTAAATTTGGGTTTGGGAATATTTAATCTTATACCACTACCACCACTGGATGGCTCAAAAATATTGAGTAATTTCTTACCGTATAAAGCAAGAGAATGGTTTGAAAGCCGTGAGCAAATATTTTATATTATATTTGTAGCTATATGGGTTACAGGACTTGCAGGTACAATAATATCACCACTTATAAATGAAGCTTATAGAGGTTTAACATACATAATGGCGAAAATGTTTAAAATAATATAATAAATAAACTTAATCCTGTTGTGGATGTAAATGGTCTAAGGAAGGAATGATGAGCGTGAAAGAAAACATAATTACATTGGGAATTGAATCAAGTTGTGACGAAACTTCTGTTGCCGTTGTGAAAAATGGCAGAGAAGTTCTTTCCAATGTTATAAATTCACAAATAAAAATACATGAAAAATATGGAGGAGTTGTTCCAGAAATAGCTTCAAGAAATCATATTGAAGCTATTTCTGGAGTTACAAAACAAGCGTTGGAAGAAGCAAAAATAACATTTGAAGATATAGACATAATTGCTTGTACATGTGGACCAGGATTAGTTGGAGCACTTTTAGTAGGTGTATCTTATGCAAAGGCTTTAAGTTATGCATTAAATAAACCATTAATTGGAACAAACCATATAGAAGGACATATAGCGGCCAATTATATAACGCATAAAAATTTGACACCACCTTTTTTATGTTTAATAGTTTCAGGAGGACATACTCACTTAGTACATATAAAAAACTACAATGAATTTGAAATTTTAGGAAAAACCAGAGATGATGCGATAGGAGAAGCGTTTGACAAAGTAGCAAGAGTAATAGGACTAGGATATCCAGGTGGTCCTAAAGTAGATAAATTAGCTAAAGAAGGAGTTGCAAATATTGAGCTTCCAAAGCCACATATGGAAGGCTTGGACTTTAGCTTTAGTGGAATAAAAACTGCAATAATAAACTTACATCACAAAAACCCTGACATAAATAAAGCAAATTTATGTGCAAGTTTTGAAAAAGATGTAACTGAAATATTGTTAGAAAATACAATTGAAGCGGCCAAAAAGTTAAATATAAACAAAATAGCCTTGGCAGGGGGGGTATCAGCTAACTCATACATAAGACAAGAGTTTTTGAAATTACAAGCCAAAGGATATGAAATTTATTATCCAGAAATGATACTTTGCACAGATAATGCGGCAATGATTGCATCAGCAGGATATTATAACTTTATGGCAGGCAAAGTATCAGATATGTATTTAAATGCAATACCAAACTTGAAAATATAGGGGGAAAAAATGTCAATATATGCCATAGGAGATTTACACTTATCTTTAGCGAAGGATAAGCCAATGAGTATTTTTGGGGAAAATTGGAAGGAACATGAACAAAAAATAAAAAAAAATTGGCTAGAAAAAGTGAAAGAAAACGATTATGTTATACTGCTTGGGGATTTTTCATGGGCAACATATTTAGAAGAAGCATATGATGATTTTAAATATTTAGATGAACTGCCAGGTAAAAAGATTTTGCTAAAAGGCAACCATGATTATTGGTGGACAACGATTACCAATATGAAAAATTATTTAAAAGAAAATAAATTTAATACAATCGATTTTTTGCATAATAATAGCTATTTCATTGAAGATAAGATAATAGTTGGAACACGAGGATGGAATTTGTTAGAAACAGAAAATAGCGAAAAAATGATAAATAGAGAAAATAATAGATTAAAATTATCAATTGAAGATGGAATTCAAAAGTTTGGAAAAGAAAAAGAAATAGTAGTATTTATGCATTATCCACCAATAACCATAAACAATGCAAATTCGGAATTTGTAAAAACTATGAAACAGTATGAAATAAAGAGGTGCTATTATGCACACTTACATGGAAATTCTCATAAAGATGCAATAGAAGGCATAAAAAATGGAATATATTTCAAATTGATTAGCGCAGATTACTTGAAATTCGACTTATTCGAGATTTAAGTATTGCAAAAAATAAAAAGTGTGATATAATTGAAACGTTAATTATCAGAGAATAGAAAGGAATGTTTAAACAAAATGAGTGTAAAAGTAGAAAAAACAGAAAATACAAACGAAGTAAAATTAAGCTTTGAAATAGAGGCAGAAAAATTTGATGAAGCAATGAAAAAAGTATATTTAAAAACGGCTAAGTATTTTAATGTACCAGGATTTAGAAAAGGAAAAGCACCAATGCAAATGGTAGAAAAGCAATATGGAGCTTCAATTTTTTATGAAGATACATTTAATGAATTAGTTCCAGAAATATATGATGAAGCAATAAAGGCAAATAATGTGGAAGCAGTAAGCAGACCACAAATAGATATACAACAAATGGAAAAAGGAAAAAATTTAATCTTTACAGCGATAGTTCAAGTGATTCCAGAAGTAAAGTTAGGAAAATATAAAGGTATAGAACTAAATAAAATAGAGTATAATGTATCTGACGAAGACATAGAACACGAATTAGGACATATGCAAGAAAAAAATTCAAGAATTGTTACTGTAGAAGATAGACCAGTAGAGCCAAAAGACATAACTGTAATAGATTTTGAAGGATTTGTAGATGGAAAAGCGTTTGATGGTGGAAAAGCAGAAAAACACGAACTAGAAATAGGAAGTAATACATTTATACCAGGCTTTGAAGACCAAATAATTGGCATGAGAATAGAAGAAGAAAAAGACATAAATGTAAAATTCCCAGAAGAATACTTTTCAAAAGATTTAGCAGGAAAAGATGCTACATTTAAAGTAAAATTACATGAAATAAAGAAAAAAGAATTACCAGAATTAGATGACGAATTTGCGAAAGACGTTAGTGAATTTGACACACTTGAAGAGTTAAAGAATAGTATAAAGGAAAAAATTCAAACTGAAAATGACTCAAGGGCAAAATACGAAACAGAGGAATCTGCAATAAAAGCTGTTTGCGAAAACACAACAATAGATATACCATCAGCTATGATAGACAATGAAATAGAAAATATGATACAAGACGTTAAAACAAGATTGTCTTACCAAGGACTATCAATAGAACAATATTTAAAAATGATAAACAAGACAGAAGCAGATATGAGAAATGAGTTCAAAGAGCAAGCCGAAAGATCTGTAAAATCAAGATTGGTTTTAGATGCAATTGCTAAAGCAGAAAAATTAGAAAATTCAGAAGAAGAAATAGCAGAAAAGATAAAGGAAATGGCTGAAAATTATGGAAAGAAAGAAGAAGAACTTCTAAAAAATGAACAATTGAAAAACTATTTAGAAGAAAATATGAAAACAGAAAAAGCTATTAAATTTATCGTTGAAAATGCAAAAATAAAATAAAGGGAGGAAAAGCACATTGGAAGAAAATAGTTTAGTTCCATATGTAATTGAACAAACAGCTAAAGGAGAAAGGTCATATGATATATTTTCAAGACTTTTGAAAGACAGAATTATTTTTTTGGGAGAAGACGTTAATCCAACTTCAGCTAGCCTAGTAATAGCACAACTACTTTTCTTGGAATCCGAGGATCCAGATAAAGAAATATTTTTATATATAAATAGCCCAGGAGGTTCAATTACTGATGGTATGGCAATAGTTGACACAATGAATTATATAAAATGCCCAGTATCAACAATATGCGTAGGAATGGCAGCAAGCATGGGAGCTGTACTTTTGGCATCAGGAGAAAAAGGGAAAAGATATGCTACTCCAAATGCAGAAATTTTAATTCATCAACCATTAATAGCAGGTGGAGGATTATCTGGACAAACAACAGAAATTAAAATACACGCAGACCATATGGTTAAAACAAGAGAAAAATTGAATAAGTTATTAAGTGAAAGAACGGGTCAACCATTAGAAATAATAGATAGAGATACAGAAAGAGATAACTATATGACAGCAGAAGAAGCTTTAAAATATGGACTTATAGATGGAATAATGGATAAAAGACACTAAAGTTGCTAAATGATTTATGCTTTTAGAAAGGAAAGAAAAGTTAACATGGCAAATAAAAATATAAAGTGTTCATTTTGTGGAAAGTCGCAAGAAGGCGTGGATAGAATAATTGCTGGGCCAGGAGTGTATATTTGCAATGAATGTATTAAAGTATGCTCAAATATATTAGAAGATGAATTATACGAAGATAGCGAATTAACATATACATTGGACAAAATTAACAATTTACCTACACCAGCGGAAATAAAGAATATATTGGATTCTTATGTAATAGGACAGGAGGAAGCTAAAAAAACATTATCTGTTGCAGTTTATAATCATTATAAAAGAATCAATAATAAAAATAATGTTGAATCTGACATAGAAATACAAAAGAGCAATGTGTTGCTTTTAGGCCCAACAGGCTGTGGGAAAACACTTTTAGCGCAAACATTAGCAAAAATATTAGAAGTTCCGTTTGCAATAGCTGATGCTACAACCTTAACAGAGGCGGGCTATGTTGGAGAAGACGTAGAAAATATTTTGTTGAAATTGATTCAAGCCGCAGATTATGACATAGCAAAAGCAGAAAAGGGAATAATATATATTGACGAAATAGACAAGATTTCAAGAAAGTCAGAGAATCCTTCAATTACAAGGGATGTAAGTGGAGAAGGTGTGCAACAGGCTTTACTAAAAATAGTTGAAGGCACAACTGCATCTGTTCCACCTCAAGGAGGAAGAAAACACCCACATCAAGAATTTTTACAAA
>ENA-OOVJ01000519-OOVJ01000519.1-human-gut-metagenome-genome-assembly--contig:-NODE-519-length-10552-cov-3.024769_pt1 | contig 10552 bp, 9 predicted proteins | sample MGYA00241553_ERZ501288 | MGnify/ENA primary metagenome ERZ501288 (study PRJEB25962, sample SAMEA2042363) | human gut metagenome | biome: human gut; feature: human-associated habitat; material: faeces... | reverse complement strand
TTTTATTCTTGTTATAATATTATTCATATAATAGATTTTTGTCTATTGCAAGAATCGTGCGGTAATAGATTCTACAATATTAATAATCTTCAAATAAATAGTGCGATTGATTATATGCTTAAGTATGCTGATAATAAAAGAGCATTTCCTTATATAGAATATGGGGATTGGGAAGGTATAGTAAAAGAATTGAATCACGAGTTGTTGAGGTTGGATAGATTATATAAAGATAAAGAATGCAAAAGATACAATGTAGGATATGTTAATGCATTTGAAACCTTTGAGTATCTTTTGAAATAAATATAACAAATGGATTTTGTGGTGATGTTAATAATGCAAATAGCTCTGTCTCTATTGGCGATGCAAATATCAATTGAGGATTTCCATCTTTTGATAATAAAAACAAAAGATGTTTGGAAACAATCAAATTACATTGCTTTATTTTGTTCGATTGTTATTTTGTGTATATTTCTTAATGACTGTGTGAACCAAGGATTTGTAATTGTCATAATAGCTAATGTCTTTATGCTGATGATAGCCGTTGTTTGTTGTTGGGGACTTGCCAGAATGAATTATAGATCTTTTGCAATGGTTTTAATTTCAATTATTACATTGGTTGGGATGGTTTATTTTACTATGTATGTTATTGATTTCTTTATATTTTCACCTTTTGCAATATATGGTTTTTATTATCGTAACTGTCCGTTTGGTAATCTTTATGGAAAACGTTTTCTTTTATTTCAAGGTGATAAAAAGGTTAACAGGAAAATGGAGGCTATATGTACAGAGGTCAATGTAGAGTCAGAATTGATAGATTCACTTCCTGATTTTTCTTCAGCTGGATATTCATATAAAGATGAACTAGAATTGCCGCTATACGATGTAATGAAGGAAGGTATTGTGCCAGATACGAATATGGATGTATTGGAAAAAGTACAAACCCTTATAGATAAAGTAGGGAGAGCTGGTGGCGGACGGGTGTATTTTCCTCAAGGCAAGTATCTATTCAATAAAAATGAAAACAGCAAGGCCTTTTTGCAAATAAACTATTCGAACATAATATTAGAAGGAGAACTTGATAGTGCTGGAAATCCATTATCAGAATTAATTAATTGTAATAATACGTTGAATGATGAGAAGTTTCCTTGGCTTTCTCCATTTTTCATTACTACGGGAGAAACATTGCAACATAGTAATATCTTTTGGGGTGTTCAATTCAAGAATAAAAAGAAGATAATAACGCGAAGTGCTTCATTGGCTGACCCGGGGTCAGATGGTATAATATTGACTCCTGATTTTATTACTGGTGTAGCGAATAATGCTGCTAAGGGTGAGCGTGTATTGAAAGTTATAGATGCTTCAAAGTTGCAAAACATAAAATACATTGTTCTTGCACTCTTTAATAATCCTAATGGAGATCTTGTACATGATATATTAGCAACAGAGATATTGCGTCCAGAATGGGGTACAGCATTAAGAGCTGGTGATGAGATGGCTCCTTCATATCAAGATTTGATGGAAATAGAATCTATTGACGAAGTAAATAATATTGTTGTCCTTACTCAACCGTTGCGTAGGGATGTAGAGCTCAAGAATACTCCAGGGCTATATGCCGTAGAAATGCTTGAGAATGTTTGCATTTGTAATATTATGGTGAGTAGTCGTTGGAATGGGTTATTTCGTCATCATGGATTTCCCGTTTATTATTCGGTTAAACAGTCTCAGGAGATGGACTATGGATGGAATGGTATTAATATGAAACGTGTGGCGCATGGACGTCTTGAGAATGTGATATTCAAGAATCTTACTAATCCACTCTATGTGATGGATAGTCGCAATATCACGGTTGAAAATGTATTATTCGTTGGATACGATGGGCATCAAGGCATTAAGGTTTATGAACATGCCTGTGATAATCTTTTCCGTCATATAGAATTTCGTTGCCATTATGCCGATATGATTGGAGGAGAAGGTAATGCTTATGGTAATGTATTTACTGATGTACATTACACCAATCCTTATTTTAAACCAGTGGATTTCGATTTTCATGGTTTTTCAGAAGGACCAATGAGTCCACCATCCTATAACCTTTTTGAATGTATATATGGCTTTACTCATATTAAGGCGGCTGGTGCTCTTTACAATCAACCTGCTTGTGGAAGAGAAAATATATGGTGGAATATTAAAACAGAGTATGAACGAAAAGGAGATAATTTATTTATCAGTCTACCATATATGCCCAAAAATAAACTAATGAAGAATATATCTGCTCTACGTCATGCTTTGGTGAAAGCTATACAGAGAAAAACAATTACAAGAAAATGTATACTAGATGAGTATCGTAGTAGACTGAGAGAAATGAAGGCAATATATATTCATCCAAATGATCATCATATACTATTCCCTAAATCTATTGTTGTTGGTGTGAAGACTCAAAGTGTTGTGAGATATAATAAAAGATCTACAGTTCAACTGTATCATATAAATAAGACGGTTAGTCCAATATCTGTTTATGAATATCAATGTAATAAGTGTGATGAAGAGTAGAGTGTATTTTTATCCTTCAGCGTCACGAGGTGGATATCTCAATCCTTATTGTCCCAATTACAAAGAAGCATTGGCAAGAAATTATAAAGTGCTTGATAGGGATAATAAGCCGACTAAAATGCTAAGTTTTGCATTCTTACTATATTCTTTTTGTGCTGATATTTATGTTATTAATTGGTTGGAAAGTGTATGCTTTTTGCGATTATCTTTTTTACAGTATCTTTTTGCGCGTTTGGGATTATTAGTTATTCGATTACGTCGGAAAAAAATTGTTTGGATGTTCCACAATATCCATCCACATGAAGGGAATAATCAATATTCGAAGATACTGCAGAGAATTCTTTTTAAAGACTCATCATTAATTATATCTCATTCACAAGAGGCAGCTGAATATGCAAGACAAAAAACATGCCGTAAAGTAGTGTATCGTTGTCATCCGGTTAAAGCGATGGAGTGGCGGCCAAATATGCATGTAGGACATTGTGATATTTTAATTTGGGGAGCGATTTTGCCATACAAAGGAGTTGCTGAATTTTTAAAGTTACTTAACGATAAGGGTGCTAATTTTCGAGTAAATGTTATTGGTAAATGTAAAAATCGAGAATTGGAGAATAAAATCAAAGTAGAATGTAATGAACGTATTTCATTCCAAAATATACATGTAGGATTTAGTGATTTGGCTGGTATGATATACAATAGTAATTATGTTGTATTTCCGTATGTCGGTGATTGTGTTTCGAGTTCAGGTGCATTAATAGATACTATTGTTATGGGAGGGACCGTTGTAGGACCCAATCGTGGGGCTTTCAAAGATTTAGCAGATGAAGGTGTTTGCATTACCTATGATTCTAATGCAGAATTGCTGAGAATATTGAGTGAAGAATATCATTTAGATCATGATAAACGTAAAGTTTTTATAGAAAATAATTCATGGGAAAAATTTGAGACATTTTTTGAGAAGATGGTAGACTGATTTATGATATTTGTGTAATAAATGTGAATGTATTAGTGTTAAGACGGCAATAAGAGTGTAGCTGCATGATTTTGTCGTACGTATTTAAATTTATCAATTTATGAATATTGCTATTGTGGGCACAGGTTATGTAGGTCTTGTGTCGGGTACATGTTTTGCGGAAATGGGAGTGAATGTTACTTGTGTGGACGTGAATGAAGAGAAAATCCATTCATTGTTGAATGGTCAAATACCAATTTATGAACCAGGTTTGGATGAAATGGTACTTCGTAATTATCAAGAGGGGCGTTTGAAATTTACGACAGACTTGGCTTCTTGTCTTGATGATGTTGATATTGTTTTTAGTGCCGTTGGTACCCCTCCAGATGAAGATGGCAGTGCAGATTTACAATATGTATTGATGGTAGCTCGAACGTTTGGTCAGTATATCAATAAGTATACAATTTTAGTAACTAAATCTACAGTTCCTGTGGGGACAGCTAAAAAAGTGAAAGAGGTCATTAAAGAGGAACTGTCTAAACGTGGTATTGATATTCCTTTCGACGTGGCAAGTAATCCTGAATTTTTGAAAGAGGGGGCTGCTATTAAAGATTTTATGTCACCAGATCGTGTGGTTGTTGGTGTTGAGTCAGACAAAGCAAAAGAGCTTATGTCTAAATTGTACCGTCCGTTTCTATTGAATAATTTTCGCGTTATTTTTACTGATATTCCATCTGCGGAAATGATTAAATATGCGGCTAATTCCATGTTGGCTACACGTATTAGTTTTATGAATGATATAGCAAATTTGTGCGAATTGGTAGGTGCTGATGTGAATATGGTGCGCAAAGGAATTGGATCGGATAGTCGTATTGGAAGTAAGTTCCTGTATCCAGGATGTGGTTATGGTGGTAGCTGTTTTCCTAAAGATGTGAAAGCTTTGATAAAGACTGCTGAAAAGAATGGTTATTCAATGGGAGTACTTAAAGCTGTTGAGGAAGTGAATGAAAATCAAAAATATGTCCTTTTTAATAAGCTTTATAGATATTATAATGGCGAACTTAACGGAAAGGCTATTGCTCTTTGGGGACTTGCTTTTAAACCAGAAACAGATGATATGCGTGAGGCGACTGCTCTTGTTACAATAAAGCAACTTTTGGATGCTGGATGTATAATCAAAGTTTATGATCCTGTTGCCATGAATGAATGTAAGCGTAAAATAGGTGAAGCTGTGATTTATGCTACAGATATGTATGATGCAGTGCTTGATGCAGATGCATTATTAATATTAACAGAATGGAAGCAGTTTCGTTTGCCTTCATGGGGGGGTGGTAGGTAAAAGTATGAAAAAATGTTTGGTCATAGATGGACGTAATATTTATGATGCGGAAGAAATGAAAGGGAATGGTTTTGAGTATTATTGTATAGGTAAATAAACCATGAATTTGTTACTTCTAACTCAAGTATATCCTGATGAGATAGGATGTGAAACATTGCGTTCTTCTTCTGTATGTCATTATTGGACTAAAGAATGGGTTAAGGAAGGACATGATGTAACTGTGGTGTATTTCTATCCTAATTATCATCCAGTATTTCATTGGATAGCTAGTCTGTGTCCTCACTTTATAGCTCAGTTTACTAATGCTACTTTACCCCAAAAACAAAAAAAAATAGTTGAGTATAAGAAAGATGGTGTGAAGATTTTTAAAATTCCGATGTATAAGTTATTTCCTAAAACTAGATATTCAAATAAGAATATCAGAAAGGTCGTAAATAATACATTGGGTTATATCAAGGAGAAGCAAATATGTATAGATATTATCTTTAGCCATTTTGATAATCCAATCCTTGAAATAGCTGGAAAGTGCAAGGATGCTTTAGATGTTCCATTATCATTTGTTTTACATGGGTATGCCAAAGATATAAAACGACTTTATCCGAATAGTTATGAAGAACTAATAAATAAAGTTGATGCGTGGGGATATAGGTCGATTGCTATAAAAAGAGATTTTGATAATTATTATGGATGTAGAAATAATTTTTTTATTTGCTATTCCGGAGTTCCTGATAAGTATATCTCTAGTGTAGGAAATAACCTAAATAAAGAGAAAGGAAAAATTTGTTATGTGGGGGCACTTGTGAAACGGAAATATCCAGAAAAAATTTTGATAGGGCTATTGCCCTTCTTGAAGTCTGGTAATTTTACTCTTTGTTATATTGGAGTTGGTGCTTTGGAGAAGGTGATCTCTAGACTTGCTGGACGATATAATATATCAAAAGTGATAAAACTGTTGGGATATATTGATAGAGATGCTGTCCAAAAAGAACTTGCTACGGCAGAGTATTTCGTAATGATAAGTCGGCATGAAACGTTTGGTATGGTTTATCTTGAAGCGATGGCTCATGGATGTATTACAATTGCATCTAGAAATGAGGGCTTTGATGGTATCATAAAACATGGGGAAAATGGTTTTTTATGTGAAGCTGGTAATGCGGAAGATTTATATCGGGTGATGTGTTATATAGATGCACTAAGTGATGAAGAAAAAAACTGTATTAAAATGAAAGCAATTGAAACATCACGTTGTTTTACGGAATCAATAGTTGCAAGGCAATATTTAAAAGATGTTCTTTCGATAATAAATGATGGGTGTAATAAACACAAAGGAAAGACTTTATGCTGTTGATTTCATTGAATTGACCAACTCTATTCATAATTCAATAGAACTGTATGAAAGGTATTAATTGAGCACTAATAATATAAAAAGTCTACAGGAATATTCTGTATTCTCAGTGTTAATTTTGATGTTTATTTGAAATAACATTAATATTTTGAATTATGTTAGAAAGGAGTAAGTTTATTATATCATATTATTTAGTTGTGAATAGGTAATATATTATGTCCTTGTTGCCGTGTTGTTAAATGGCGTTTTGTCAACTAACTTGTTAGTAATGGTTTGTCTATATGTTTTAATGCGTGATGCAATATATTTTATTCTTATTGAATAAGGATGATTATATATAATGAAAAAAACAGGTGTAAGTATTGAACTTGATATTTAATCGTTTCTATGTTTTTTTTTGTATCATTTTTTTGTGTTATATCCTTTTGTTGTGTTTTGACTATATGGTATTAGAATTTCATGTTGAGAGGTAGTCGGCTTTCTTAAAATAGGTTGGCTATACTATATGTTTGTGTTTTATGTGTAAATTCTTTATTTTAATAACGCGGCTATCATCTTATGATTTTTATAAAATACTGAAAGTGTAATTATCATGGTTAGATTTTCCGTTTTAATGTCTGTTTATAGAAAAGAAAATCCTGTTTTTTTACGTAAAAGTTTAAATAGTGTTTTTTCTCAGACTTTACCAGCAAATGAGATTGTCTTGGTTGAAGATGGTCCATTAACAGATGAACTTTATGAAGTTATTGATGAGTTTCGTGAATCACAATCTACTCTTAAGATTGTTTCTTTAGAACAAAATCAAGGTTTAGGTAATGCTTTAAATGAGGGGATGAAGCATTGTTCTTTCGAGATTATAGCTCGTATGGATACTGATGATATTTGCTATCCAGACCGATTTGAAAAGCAAATATCTTATATGGAATGTCATTTTGATGTAGATGTAGTGGGGTGTTGGACGCAAGAGTTTTATGAAGACTTGGAAGGTCATAAAGTGATCACAAGCTTAAAGAAGTTTCCTAACACAGTGTGGCATAATATAAAATATTGTACAAAGAGATGTCCTGTTGAACACCCTGCTGTGGTACTGAGAAAAAAGGCTGTATTAGCGGTAGGGGGGTATCAGCATTGTTATTTGTTTGAGGATTATCATTTGTGGGCAAGGATGTTTGTTAATGGATCTAAATTTTACAATCTTCAAGAACCGTTACTGTTTTTTAGAATATCTAATGAGTCATTTAAGAGGCGTGGTGGTTATAGATATGCAATGAGTGAGTATAATGCATTGAAAGAGTTTTGTAGAATAGGTTTTCTTTCTAAAAAGGATTTCCTTTTTGCTGTAATTACACGTTTTCCTGTGAGACTATTACCTAATGGAATAAGGAAAGTATTTTATAATTTGTTTTTGAGAGGGTAATCAATATATCTGATAATATGAGAATCACGATTATTGCTATAATATTATTCTGTTTTTGTGTTAATAGTGCTAGGACTCAAAATTTGTATGGAACTACGGGGCTGTTACAGATGCCAACTGCTGAAATGCAGAAAGATAAGACTTTTATGTGTGGAGGTGGGGTGTTGAATCCTGAAATTATGCCTTCTAAGGAGTGGTGGGGGAATTATTATACATTTAATTACTATGTAAATATTACGATTTTTCCGTGGTTGGAGATAGGATATAATTGTGTTTTGGTGAAAGCGAAGCCTAATATTTACCATTGGGTACCTTCTACGTATGGGAGATTTGTGAACCAAGATCGTTCTTTTCATGGTCGTTTGAGAGTGTGGAAGGAGGGTTGGTGGAGAGTATGGACACCGCAAGTAGTCGTTGGTGCTAATGATCCTACAACGGGTAGTTGGGAAGGGGGATCTTCGAGTGACGACCAGCGATATAATGGTTTTTTCTGCCGTTATTATGTTGTAGCCACAAAACACGTTGAGTTTACTAATGGTTCTTGGGGTGTCCATGTAGCTTATGTGTTTAATAAAAAAGAAGTGAATCATTTGAATGGTCCGGCTATTGGAACCAACTACCGTTTCAGTTTACCGAGGACTTCGTTTATCAATAAAGTGTTGAATGGGGTTAATCTGATAATAGAATATGATTCAAAGCAAGTAAATATTGGCGGATGCTATTCTCTTTGGAAAGATCATATCAATATATATGGAGAACTTTATAAGTGTAAGCATCCTTCTCTGGGCCTGAATTTTAAGATTGGTTTGAAATGAATTGGACCATGAAAAGTAGCATGTTATTCAGTTGAATATGTGTTGAAACTAGTATTACAAAATAGCCATTTGAATGATAGAGACAATGGTAAAATATGCATGCGAAAAATCTAAAGAAATTACGTGCAGAAATATTTTTTGCAATAGTTATATCTGAAAAGTATCTACCTCTTCGCTCTCTTTTTTAATAAAATAAATTACTATGAAACCGCTGACTTCTGATCGGGCAGAATCTATCCGCGACGTCGCCATACTTGGTGACTTTCTGCTGTTAAACTTCTCGATGCTGGCAGTATATTTTCTATTGAAAATGGTAAATGTGCCGGCTGTTGCTTTTCCATTTAAAACCTATCTGGTAATGTCAAATCTGTGTTACGTACCTTGTATTTCAATTTTTAAAGTGATTTTGCATTATCGGATTGTTCGTCCTGAACAAATTGTAGGTCGTTTGCTAGGAACTGTGACTTTGCATATCGTAGTGTTTTTAACAGCGCTGGCTTTAATAAAAGTTGGAAATTTTTCCCGTATTTATCTTTTGTCTTTTTATCTGTTGTTCCTGCCTTTACTCGTCGGCTGGAGATTGACTCTAAGACATATAGTGAAACTTGTTCGCAAACATGGAAAAAATGTACGCACGGTTGTACTGGTAGGTGGAGGTGATAACATGGCCGAACTTTATCAGGTACTAAGTGATGTGACTTATGGGTATAGAGTAAAGAAAGTCTTTTTTGCGAAGGATGGGGTAGAAGGAGACACATTGTCTGAATCTTTCTGTCGAGCAGAAATGCAAAGGTTGAAGGAATGGCTTTCTGAGAATGAAGTTCAGGAATTATATTGTGGTCTTTCTGCTGTGTACAAGGATGATATTTTATCCATTATTCGTTATTGTGAAAATAATCTGATCCGCTTTTATAGTGTACCTTCTCTTCGCAATTATGTGAAACGGCAGTTGCAGTTGACTTTACTGGGGGATGTGCCTGTGCTGTCTATTCGATGTGAGCCTTTGCAGAAACCAATGAACCGTTGGATGAAACGGTGTTTTGATTTACTATGTTCTTCTTTGTTTCTGATAACTGTCTTTCCGATATTATATATTGTTGTGGGAACGATCATTAAAATCACTTCTCCGGGACCTATCTTTTTCAAGCAGGACCGTAACGGTGAAAATGGGGAGATCTTTCAGTGTTATAAGTTCCGCTCGATGAAAGTGAACAAGGATTCTGATAAGATTCAGGCTACGAAGAATGATCCGCGCAAGACAAAATTCGGTAACTTTTTAAGAAAGAGTAATCTAGATGAGATGCCCCAATTTATCAATGTCTTTAAAGGGGAAATGTCTCTTGTAGGTCCTCGTCCCCATATGTTGAAGCATACAGAAGAATATTCCCAGCTGGTGGATAAATATATGATGCGTCATTTGGTGAAACCCGGCATTACGGGCTGGGCACAAGTGACAGGCTTTCGCGGAGAGACTAAAAAGGTATCTCAGATGGAAGGACGTGTGAAACGTGATCTTTGGTACATTGAGAATTGGACTTTCTTGCTGGACCTTCGTATCATGGTGATGACAGTGGTGAATATGTTCCGTGGAGAAAAGAATGCTTATTGATATGAATTATAAAGAAATAGATACGCAGCGTATCATTGACTATATAGGGGCGTTTGCTAATGGAGTTTCGGTGGATGATATCATTTTGCACTCCGGTGCCGATAAATTAAGGGTATATCCTGCTCTGTTTGAGCTGGAGCAAAGCGGATGGCTGGAAGTGTTGGAAAGAGAAGAACTAGGAGCTCCCTCAATAGTCCGTAAGAAGAAGGTTGAAGAGAAGAAAAATGACAGGTAACAGCGGTTACTTTGTTTTAGGCGGCAGCCGGGATTGCTCTATAAAAGGAGTGGTTCCGGCTGTTTGGGTAATAATGGACTATAGAAATTGGAGTGAAGCGATAAAGATTGAAACTAAGAACCTATATGATTACTGATTGATTTATTGTTACTTACAACTTTTCTCAGAAAAACTGCTCTCGATGTCTTTTTTCTTTCTTTTATTAGAGATTTAATCTTCACCTTTGCATCATCGTTGATCAGCGAAGTGAATAAAAACAGAATTTAAATCTCTAAATGAAAAAAGTATGAGTG
>ENA-OOVJ01000512-OOVJ01000512.1-human-gut-metagenome-genome-assembly--contig:-NODE-512-length-10726-cov-4.368850_pt1 | contig 10726 bp, 7 predicted proteins | sample MGYA00241553_ERZ501288 | MGnify/ENA primary metagenome ERZ501288 (study PRJEB25962, sample SAMEA2042363) | human gut metagenome | biome: human gut; feature: human-associated habitat; material: faeces... | reverse complement strand
ATAGATTTCTTTTCGAAGAAGGAGTGTACTGGGTGTACACGACTGATGAGGAAAGGAATATAGACCGAAAAGACGAGCAAAATATTTAACGATTTAATTTGCGAAATTCGTAACCGCGAACTATATTTGTAAACTTGTTTTGATTAATATTCATCTAAAATAGCAACAATATGAAACTTAAAAATTTGTTTTTAGGTTCATTCGCATTGACAGCAATGCTTTTTGCGCAGAGCTGTGGCGATAAGGATGAGACACCATCAGGTGCTCCTTCAGTAGAGATTGCTCCGGCAGCTCTTACCTTCGACGCGACTTCTTCGACTCAGTCTGTAGAAGTTAAAGCTACACGTGACTGGAAAGCCACTCCTATGGCTGACTGGATTTCAGTAAATCCTGAGAAAGGTGCTCCTTCAAACGGTACCAAACTCGAAGTTACTGTCCTGAGCAACGACGGCGCAGACCGTACGGGCGTTGTGAAAGTGACTATCGGATTCGATTCCAAAGAACTGAAAATTTCCCAGAAGGGTACAGGCGCGGCAACAGCAGCAGTCGTATATCACAATGATTTCGATAAAGAACTTGCAGTGAAAGGTGAGTCTGGTTGGAAGACATACCTCGACTCTTTTGACGGTTGGAAGAATGAGACCGGTTCAGGCATCTCGACTGTGGAGTATGCTTTCAGCGGAATGTCTGCCAGAACTAATTCCTCTGGCACATCAAATAGCCAATTTTCTGACTATCAGGGCTCCGGAAAGAACTATCTCTGGTTTGCAAAAGATAATTATTTCCATGTGAAGAATATCACTCTTCCTGAAGGTAAGACAAATTATACTATTTCATTCGGTTCGGAAAGAAATCTGTATCAGGCTGCTGACAACACGTTTGTTCCTGAAGAGTTCCTGGTTTATGTCAGCAATGACGGCAGCAAGTGGGTTAAACTTGAGTATGCATTCCCTAACGGATTGAAAAACCGTCGTTGGGATCTTGCATCTTCTACCTTCACAGTTCCTTCAGGAACCAAGTCTCTCCACATCTACATCAAGGCGACACTTGCCAGTGCATATCTGATGGATGACCTCGACCTTAGCGTTGCTGCTTCTGCAGGTACTGCTATCGACTTCTCCAAGGGCATTGACCTCGGAACCGGCGGCAGCACAGGCGGCGGAGAAACTCCAGACCCGGCAGGAAACACCATCGCTGCAGTTTGCGCAGCCGCAGCAGGCTCAGCCGCAGACCTCAAGGATGTTCTGGTTACAGGTGTTACCACCCAGAGCTATGTGATTACTGATGAGACAGGAAGTGTGCTTGTCTTTGTAAAAGCTGACCCTAAAGTTAAAGTAGGTGACAAGGTCAATGTTGCCGGCACGACAGGTGAGCACAACGGCCTTATTCAGATTACTGCCCCTACGACTACAGTGGTTTCCAGCAATAATACTGTAACATATCCTGCTCCACTTGAGTTCACTGAGGCTAACTTGGCAGATACTCCTAAGAAAGTCACTTATGTCTCTTTCACCGGAAATGTTAAGAAGAACAACCAGTACTATAATATTTACATCGGAAGTGTTACCGATAAAGATCTTTCTTTATCTTATTATACTGGCAACATGGATGAGTTCGTGGACTGCGATATCAAAGTGAAAGGATGGTATGTCGGTGGCGGCACACACTATCAGATAGTTGCAACTGAAGTAGAGAAAGTGGAAACAACCGGTCCTAAGTTCTCTGTAAGCACTACCGCGCTCACAGCAAAGGCTGGTGATACTTCTGCTTCTTTCGATGTAAAGGGCAATGTAAAGTGGACAGTCGCTTCTGACAATGCTGCATATACAGTATCTCCTGCATCAGGCGATGGCGCAGGTACAGTGACTGTCAAGTTCGCTGCCAATGAAACTGAAAAGGATGTGACTGTTAAACTTACTGTTTCTACGACGGAAGAGGTTGCGACCAAGTCTTATACTGTAGTGCTGACACATAAAGGAAAGTCTGCTGCTGGAGAAGGCGAAACTAAGACAATAACAATTGCTACGGATAAAGATTGGACTGCAGATAATCATAAAGATTATGGAGCCGGCTTCTCTTTCACCAAAGATGGCGTGAAGTATGGATATTATAAGTCTTCTTCTAATAGTACAATGGTGGCACCCTCGAATGATCTATTAGAGTATACAAAAATGCAGTATTAGAGATTGTTCCTCCAGCAGGAAAAACTATTACCAGTGTCGTAATGAACACTGTGCATCATGCGGATAAGTGCTATAATATGAAAGTTTTAGGGAGTGCAACTGAAGCTGTTGCCGATATAAAGGCTTTTACAATTTCTTGGTCTGGCAACTCGGATAAATTTGTTGCGCAGGCGGTGCATGGACAGGTCCGAATTACAGGTATAACTGTTACGCTTAAATAGTCCAACGACTTAAATACCAGACATAAAAGGGTGCCCGGAAAACCGGGCTGCCCTTTGTCCGTCTAAAAGAGCCGGCATCGGCGCGAGCTGGTTGTGTGGCTGTAAAACATTGATTTCTAGTGAAAAAAGCATTGAATCAAATAGCTAAATTGGCATTGGCACTTCTGGTGTCAGTGCCTTTTGTGTGTTCTTGTAACAATAAAACTGACAGCTCCGTCCCTCCGGAACTTGCGGTCGTGACTAATCCGATGGGACCTGGGGGGAATAGCCAGTTTCTTCATGTGCAGGCGTCCGGCGATTGGTCGATAACCATAGAATACCCCGAGGACCAGCCGGCGGAATGGGCTTCCGTGACACCTTCAACGGGTACTGGCAACAAGTCGGTTCCGCTTAAAGTCAAAGCGAATACAAGTGAGATGGCCCGCACGGCTGTTCTTACATTGACATCGGCGTCGGGAAAAGCAGAATTGACACTCACCCAGAGCGGTCAAGAAATTGGAGGCGGCGGCACCGGCGGCAATACCGGGGCACAATCGGGAGGAAATCTTGCTTCTACGACAGGGTGGATGGAATTGCCGGCGATGCCGAAGGATTCCAAATATGGACACTTTACCCACAGTATGAATGTCGGCTCGGTGAAAACCAGAAATTATTCATTTGCGTGGGACTATGATAATCTTGTAGCGCCGTGGGTGGCTTATCATCTCAATTCCTGGTCTATCGGTTCCGGAAAACGCACCGATGCCTGGGGATTGGACCCTCTCCTTCCCAAGAAGTACCAGCCAGTCCTATACAAAGGCTTTGGCGGCGGTTATGACAGAGGACATCAGCTGCCGTCTGCTGACAGATTGAATTACGCAGCAAACGTAACGACGTTCTATGGCACGAATATGACTCCGCAGCGATCAGAGCTTAACCAGCATTCCTGGGCGAATCTCGAAAGCAAGGTGCGTTCGTGGGCCAACAGGGCCGATACCTGCTATGTGGTAACCGGATGTATTACGAAAGGCAGCACGAGGACCGCGAGGGATAATGAAGGAAAGAGCGTCACCGTTCCGACTCATTACTACAAGGCGGTTCTGCGATACAGCAGAAACTCTACAATCGGTCATTCCGGTTATTCAGCCTGCGCGATTCTTCTGGAGCACAAAGGATATGGCGACAATAATAACTTCAAGCCTTATGCAATGTCTGTCAGTGACTTGGAGAAAGTAACAGGAATCACCTATTTCGCAAACCTTCCTGCCAAAATCGGCGAGGATGCGGCGGCGCAGGTCAAGTCCGAAGACCCTAAGACCATCAACTGGTGGTGGAACTAGAACGCAATAACACAAAAACATTGATAATGAAAAGAATACTTTACGTGATCCTGACGCTTGTGCTGATGTCTGTGGCGACAACGGCAGGTGCGGGCGGCCCGAAACGCTATGTATTGGGCTTCTACAATGTCGAGAACCTTTTCGACACTTACCATGACGACGGGAAGAACGACTATGAATTTCTTCCGGACGGCAAGAACAAGTGGACCGAGCCGAAATACGAGAAGAAACTCCATAATATCGCTACCGTCATCAGAGCTATGGCTGATGAGAACAAGGCATATCATGCAGTGCTCGGACTCAGCGAGGTGGAGAACCGCCACGTTCTGGAAGACCTGGTGAACCAGCCGGAAATCGAGGCGGCGAACTACCAGATAGTGCATTACGACGGACCGGACAGACGAGGCGTCGATGTGGCATTGCTCTACAGACCGGAATATTTCACGGTAGAAGAGAGCAAATCCATACCGTTCGACTTCAACTCCAAGACCATCAAGTTCACCATGGACAAGGAAGGCCAGGACTATTTCCGCACCCGTGACATCCTGATGGTCAGGGGATTGCTTGACGGCGAGATGTTCGCATTCTTCGTTGCTCACCTTCCTTCACGTATCGGCGGCAAAGGACAGGACCTCAGAAGCCGTGGCGCGGAAATCATCTACGAGCACTCACTGGAACTGATGAAACAGTATCCTGGCATCAAGATTATGGTGATGGGTGACATGAATGACAACCCTACCGACGAGAGCATGGTAACATACATGCACGGCAAGGAGACCATCGCCGAAGTCGGCGAGCAGGACTTCTTCTCCCCGTTCTTGTCAATGCTCAAGGCAGGTTACGGCTCACTCGCCTACAGGGGCACCTGGAACATCTATGACATCATCCTTGTAAACCAGGCGATGGCCAATGCTCCTAAGGGCACTCTGAAGATCCAGCCTATCGTGAAGAAGAAATACTACGGCCGCATATTCAGCCAGCCGTTCATGACACAGCAGGAAGGACAGTACAAGGGTACGCCGTTCCGGACATATTCATCCGGCTCCTACGTCGGCGGCTACAGCGACCACTACCCGACCTATATTGTCATTAGTAACAAGTAGTTACTTCGGTCGCTTCGGCACTTCGACAAGCTCGGTGACTGAAAGTGCAGTGACCGCAGAGGCTCGGTCACTGAGTTTGTCGAAGTGACCCTCCAAATGGATAAATAGTTAATATTCAATAAATATGAACAAAAGAATATTCCTTGCCGCATCGGCTCTGTTTCTGGCTCTGACTTTATCGGCCCAGAACTACACCGGTGGCGTGAAAGGTACGGTCGTCAGCCGCTTGAGCAAGGCGACCATTGACGGAGCGGATCTGATCCTGTATTCAGAAGGAAAGGAAGTCGCCCGTGTGAAGGCCGGACAGGACGGAACATTCCAGATCGGGAACCTGAAGGACGGAATGTACGACCTTGTCATCGAAAGCCCGGACTATCTCCAGTCCAGAGTGAACGTGACCGTCAACGACGGCTATGTCAAGAACATGTTCAACCTGTCCCTGACCCCGGTGGCGAAAGTCGCCGAGGTGGACGACGCCAGTTTCTCTGAGTTCGACATGGACGATTCCGGTTACCAGGACAGCCCTACCATCCTTTTCGGCCAGAACGATGTGTTTAACAACATGGCCGGCTACAATTTCAGTTCCGTGCGCTTCCGTGTCCGCGGCTATTCCAGTGAGTCACAGGATGTCTATCTTGCTGGCGTGAGGATGAACGACGCGATCACGGGCTACACGCCGTACTCCCTCTGGAGCGGTCTCAACGAGGCCACCAGAAGCAAGGAGTCCGTGAACGGAGCCGAGGTTTCCGATTTCGGATTCGGCGGCTACAACGGCCTCACGAACATCATGCCGATGGCCTCTTCCGTCCGCACAGGCTGGAGAGGAAGCGTGCTGACCAACAGCGCTCTGTACAGGCTCCGCCTGATGCTGACCTACGCTTCCGGACGGTTGGACAACGGCTGGTCCTACGCTTTCAGCGCATCGGCGAGGCTTGGCGGAAATGATTGGATAAAGGGTGTTTTCTACCGCTCGTTCGGCTACTACGGAGCCGTGGAGAAGAGGTTCGGCGAGGAGCATAAGCTGGGATTCACATTCATGGCCGCCCCTGGCGAGCGTGGGGCGCAGAACGGTTCCACTCAGGAGGTCTACGATCTGATGGGCGACAACATGTACAACTCCAACTGGGGCTACTATAACGGCAAGGTGCGCAACGCCCGCGTCCGCAAGACCCACGAGCCGATCGCCATCCTCAAGTACGACTTCACACCGGAGTCCCAGAAGTTCTCGGCCTCGGCCACAGTGCTTTACAGATTCGGCAAGAACGGCTACACGGCTCTTGACTGGTACGATGCCCCGGATCCTCGTCCTGACTACTACAGGAACCTTCCGAGCTATTTCTACATGGACAACACGGACTACAACCGTCGTAACTTCGCCAAGTACGCATGGGCGAAGGAGGCTTGGAAGACCGACCTCTCATCGACCACCCACATCAACTGGGATCGTCTCTATGCCGTGAACTCCTTGAACTCCACCGCCTCAGGTAACCGTTCGAAGTACGTGATCGAGGAGAGGCGTGTGGACCAGAACGACCTCAACTTCGCTGTCAACGCCAAGTGGAATCCTGTCAAGTTCCTGACAGTCAACGGAGGACTCTCCTACAAGTGGAACCGCACGGAGTACTACAAGATTCTGGACGACCTGCTCGGCGGAGACTACTATGTCAACATCGACCAGTTCGCCGAGAGGGATTTCGCCGCCTATCCGACGATGATCCAGAACGATCTGGACTACTATCTCAGGAACGGAGCCGCCCAGACCCTTGCCCAGGGTGACAAGTACGGCTACGACTACTATGCCCACGTCCGCCGCGCGGAGGCCTGGGCCTCAGGACGTTTCACGTTCGGCGGCTTCGAGGCGACGGTGGCCGGAAGGCTGGGATATTCGAAATTCTGGAGGGAAGGTCTTTTGAGGAAGGGTCTTTTCCCGGGACTTGACGACAACGGCAACCCGTTCACCTACAATGGGGAAGTCATCACCAAGTACGACCAGATCGACGGCAGGCCGATCACCTCGAAGGGCGAGTCCGACAAGAAGGACTTCCTGACGGGATCCGGAAAGATCAACCTCGGCTACTTCATCAGCGGAGGCCACAGGATCTACGCCGACGCAGCCTACATCACCGAGGCCCCGACATTCAACCAGGCGTTCATCTCCCCGAGGACGAGGAACACCATGATGCCTGACCTCAAGACCATCAAGACATTGACGGCGGACATCAACTACGCCTACAGCAATTCCGGCTACGATGTGCGCGTCACCGGATTCTACACCTCCATCAAGGATCAGACGGACGTGATGAGCTTCTACGATGACTCGCAGAACTCGTTCACCAACTTTGCGATGTCCGGAATCGACGAGAGGCACGTCGGAGTCGAACTCGGCTTCAAGGTGCCGACCCCGGTACCGAACCTTTCCCTTCAGGGAGTGTTCACCTACGGCCAGTACATCTACACCTCCAACCCTACGATGTACCAGACCTTCGACAACAGCGCTGAATATGTCGCCGGAACCTACGGAGTGACGATTCCTTACTGGAAGAGCCATCCTACCGTGGACGGAAAGACCGTGCAGCACTATGTGCCTAGTACCCCGCAGCTTGCGACCAGCCTTGGTCTCGCGTGGAACAAGAACTACTGGTTCATCGACGCGGATGTGGATTTCTTCGGGAACTCCTATCTGGACATGAACCCTCTCTACAGGACGGACATGGCCACAGCCGGGCCTGACGGCCAGGTGACCGCCCAGGAGATCGAGTACATGGCCGCGCAGGAGAAGTTCAAGAACTTCATGCTCGTGAACGCCAGCGTGGGCAAGTCATGGTATATTCAGAGAAAGTACCAGCTCGGCTTCTCGATGCAGGTGAAGAACCTCCTGAACAACAGGGATGTACGCACCGGCGGCTACGAGCAGACCCGCCTTGTGGACAACACCGTCAGCAAGGAGAGATTCTACAGGTTTGATTCCAAGTACTTCTACATGAGCGGAATCAACTACATGTTGAACATTTATTTCAGATTCTAAGGATTCCAAGGTATGAAAAGAATATATTTCGCGCTGATCGCCGCCATTTTCGTCCTCGCCTCCTGCGAGGAGTGGGACCAGGTCTTCACCACGGACTACGGCAAGGCTGATGTCTACGAGCCTGTGACGATGACCCCCAACACGACCATCGCCCAGCTCAAGGCTCTGTACAAGTCCGGTCCGGTGAAGATCGAGAAGGACATCGTCATCGGAGGACAGGTGGTCTCCGAGGACCGCAGCGGCAATGTTTACAAGAGCATCTACATCCAGGACGCCACGGGCGGCATAGAGTTGAAGATCGGCAAGAACGCCCTCTACAACGACTACAAGCTCGGCCAGTGGGTCTATGTCAAGTGCGGCGGCCTCACGCTCGGCGCCTACAACGGAATGATCCAGCTGGGCTACGCTGATCCTACCGGTGAATATGAGACCTCTTACATCGAGGTTCAGTACATCATTGACACTCACATATTCAGAGGTAAGATTGACACTCCGCTGCAGCCTAAGAAAGTCTCCGCCGCCGATCTTCTGAAAGAGGAGAACATCGGCTGCTATGTCGAGCTTGACGGCCTGACCTACGCCCACGAGATCTTCTGCCTGATCTACATAGACTCCTACAAGGACAAGAAGTCCTCGTCCAACAGGATATTCCTATCCGGCACAGGCAAGGACTACAAGCCGGTCGCGGATCCGACGTGGGGCATAACGACCTGGGCGATGTCCAAGCAGGGTTTCATCGGCTACCTGAATTCCGGAAAGTTCGATGACGCCTATTCCGCTGATTATGCCAGACAGGTTTCGGATCCGGAACTCAAGGCCACGCTTCTGAAGAACGCGTCGGCGTATTCCGTCAGCCAGTACTTCAATATGGGCAGCCAGACCGTGCAGATCCGCACCAGCGGCTATTCCCGCTTCGCAGACACCCAGATTGACGAGGCCATCCTCGGTGGCGCCCCGATCAACGTCAAAGGAATCCTCACTATCTATCAGGGTAAGGCTCAGTTCACCTTGATAGACCTTGATGGAGTTGAGAAAGTGATCTAATAAGATTGTGAACTTTGAAAGCCTCCGTTCGGTCATTCCCCGTGCGGAGGCTTTTTCAATGAAAATATCAAATGTCTGTGAGTGTCAAGGCTTTGTTCCTTGGGAAAAAAGCCTTATCTTTGAGAGTTGAGTTAGATTGAATTATGGAGGCCGGATTCAAAAGATTCCCTATCGGGATACAAACATTTGACAAGATCATCGAAGGTGGTTATCTGTATGTCGACAAGACAGGATATGTGGATGATCTTGCCAACAAGTATCAGTACGTGTTCCTGAGCCGTCCGCGTCGTTTCGGTAAATCCCTGCTGTCCTCGACTTTCCGTAGTTACTTCGAAGGAAAGAAAGAACTTTTCGAAGGGCTCAAGGCCGGAGATATGAAGAAAGAATGGACGCGGCACCCGGTCTTCCATTTCGATATGTCCACGGCCAAGCACGTGAATGAGGATCAGCTGTTGCGCCAGCTCGACTATAAACTTGCTGAATATGAAAGAGTTTACGGCAAAGGTGAGAATCTGGACAAGATGGATGTCAACGCAAGGTTGGAGTTTCTGGTAAAAGAGGCGTTTGCCAAGACCGGGGAACCAGCAGTGCTGATCGTTGATGAATATGACGCACCGCTGCTGGATGTGATGAACGACAAGGTCAGGCTTCCGTCCCTGAGGCAGATAATGAGGAATTTCTACAGCCCGATAAAGAGCCTTGACCCTTATCTGCGGTTCGTATTCATCACCGGGATCAACAAGTTCGCCCAGCTCAGCATATTCAGTGAGCTGAACAATTTGAAGAATATTTCGATGGAGACTAAATACTCGGCGATTTGCGGTATTTCTCAGAAGGAACTGGAGGATAATATTCAATATGGTGTGCAGGCGCTTGCCGACAGGCAGAAGATTTCCTACGATGAAGCTCTGAAATTGTTGAAATATAACTACGACGGCTATCATTTCTGTGATGAGTCTGAGGATATTTACAATCCTTTCAGCTTGCTTAATGCCTTGAGTGACCGTCGTGTCGGCAGCTACTGGTTTGATTCCGGCACGCCGACCTATCTTGTAGAAAGGCTGAGGCGTAACCCGATTGACGAAACCACATTGGACAACATCCCACTGGTTCCCCAGTCCGACTTTGACGTGTCTCCGGAACTCTCCGACGACTCCTTGCCGATGCTCTATCAGACTGGTTACCTGACCATCAAGTCCTACGATGAGCGGATGCAGCTCTACACCCTCGGCTACCCGAACAGGGAAGTCAAGATAGGCTTCACCCGAGGACTTCTCGGTGAATATCCGAGCAAGACAGGAACAGCCTCCGGATTCGTGGCGCATTTCTATGCCGCGATGGACTCCCAAGACATCGACCTTGCGATGGAGAAGCTTCAGGCCTACCTTGCCGGAATCCCGAATGATTTGGAGAACAAGGCCGAAAAGCACTATCAGACAATCATATACCTGATTTTCTCGTTGCTGGGATTCTATATTCGCACCGAGGTCAAGTCCGCCATCGGACGAGCCGACGCCGTCTGCTACACCGACAACAGCATATATGTCTTCGAGTTCAAGGTTGACGGCTCTGCAGAAGACGCATTGAAGCAGATAGACGAAAAAGGCTACATGCTTCCTTACAAGTTAGAGGACGGCAAGACCCTCGTCAAAGTCGGCGTCAACATCTCCTCCCGGACCCGCACCGTCGAGAAATGGGTTGTGGGATAATCCGTATTCCCGTGTTCGGGCATATTCATTGATTTGATGGAATATAATGGATATTAACATATTAAGCAACCTTCAAAAAATAACCTGCCTCATCTTAAGGAATCTTTTCGGTCTATATCTGT
>ENA-OOVJ01000479-OOVJ01000479.1-human-gut-metagenome-genome-assembly--contig:-NODE-479-length-11135-cov-6.051264_pt1 | contig 11135 bp, 7 predicted proteins | sample MGYA00241553_ERZ501288 | MGnify/ENA primary metagenome ERZ501288 (study PRJEB25962, sample SAMEA2042363) | human gut metagenome | biome: human gut; feature: human-associated habitat; material: faeces... | reverse complement strand
TACGCGCTGCGCGCGCCCTATCCGGGTGAATGGCCGCCATGACCTGCCGGCACCGGAACGCAGAGGCTGTGCTATGCATAAAAAATCCAAGCCGAAATCTGATTATCATAAGTTTGCAAACTGCGTTGGGACTATCTTTGCGCCCGAATTTGTCCGATATGCTTGCATCCTTATTGACATCCTTACTGATAGCGTCCACTCCGGTGACAGAGGTCAAAGATACGATCGCCGGTTCGGTCGTGACCTCTTCCGTGAAACGGTCGGCCTCAATCACAGGGGTGACCTCCATCACTTCGTTGACTATGAGGAATATGGAAGAAAGAGGAATCTCGTCTCCCAAGGATCTTTCATCCGTGATTCCGGGGTTGAATATGCCGGACTATGGCACTTCGATGACCTCGACGATCTATGTCCGTGGCCTTGGTTCCAGGATGGACAATCCGGTCATCGGACTCTATGTGGATGACGTGCCGATTCTGGACAAGAACTGCTACGATTTCGCTTTCTCCGACATCCGCAGGATTGATTTTCTGCACGGACCTCAAGGAACCCTCTACGGACGCAACTCGATGCTCGGAGTCCTTTCCATCGAGACACTTTCTCCAACCGCATACCAAGGCACGAGAGGCACCATTGAATATGGCAGCGCATCCTCTTTGTCCGCGAAACTCTCGACCTACAAGGGCCGGTTCGGGTTCGCCGCCGCCTACGGACACACCGACGGTTTCTTTATCAATGAATATGACGGATCCAACTGTGGCCTTTCGGACTCATTCTCAGCCCGTGCGAGATTCATCAGCGGAATCGGTAAGGTCTCCTTGGATAACATCTTGACAGTCTCGTACATAGATCAGTCAGGTTACCCTTATCGAAAATGGATGCCTGACACAGGAGAACTTCTCCCTGTGGATTACAACGGCAAAAGCGGCTATCGTCGCTTCTTTCTTATGGACGGATTCCGTCTCAAGACCGAATGGCGCAACTGGAAAATCAGTTCCGTCACAAGCCTCCAGGCTCTTTTCGATTCTATGGATATGGATCAGGATTTTACACCGAAGTCAATGTTCACCTTGAATCAGGATCAGAAACAAAGTGCTTTGACTCATGAGTTTATATTCATACCAAAGGCGCATCCTGTTTGGTGGGACAGCCAGACCGGACTGTTCGCGATGGTGAAACTGAACCGGATGTCCGCTCCTGTGCGTTTTCTGGAAGACGGCATAAAGTCGTTGATTCTGGACAACGCCAATTCCGGAATACCGCAGGAATTGGGAAAATTGAATATTCAAGAAGAGAATTTCTTGATTTACAGTGATTTCAATATCGCTCTTGGCAATGTGGCTGCCTACCACGAGTCGTATTTCAAGACTGGCCGTTGGACATTCACTGCCGGATTGAGACTTGACTTTGAGGCCGGCCGGATGCGTTATGATTCCGGCTCGGACATCCATTTCATCGTCTCGCCTGCAATGTCTGAATATATCCCTTTCAGCACAAGGAGCAACGGAACGGAAACGGTGCGTTATGCCCAATTGCAGCCGAAGTTGTCGGTTTCGTATGACGCCACGTCCGAGCGTATGCGGTCCAAAGGTTTGAATATGTCTTTACTTGCATCCGTCTCGGAAGGTTACAGGTCTGGAGGCTTCAACACGCAGATCTTCTCGGACATCCTGCAGAACAAGATGATGTCAGGGATGATGGAAAAGTTGGGAATACATCTGGACGGACAGAAAGACCTTTCCGGTGCGATGATGACATACAAGCCTGAGCGATGTCTTGACTATGAGATAGGAGGCCGGATCGATCTTGATGCCCGTGGACACCGCCTGGAGGCTTCCTTGACAGCTTATCGTGTGGATTGCCGGAACCAGCAGATGACCGTATTCCCTTACGGAAATGGAACCGGGCGTATGATGGCTAACGCCGGCAGATCCCGTAGCCTTGGGGTTGAGGCGGAAGCTTCGTGGATGTGGAAAGGCCTCTCCGTATCGTTCGCCGGAAATCTGATGGACGCCCGTTTTGTTGACTATAATGACGGCCGTGAAGACTGGTCCGGCAACCGGATACCATACTCTCCGGCTTCAACCCTGTACTTGAGGTGCGGCTATAAGTTCTTGACAGGTGGACGTTTCCTGCGTTCGGTCTCCTTGAACGCCGACATCAATCGCAGCGGAAGAATCTACTGGAACGAAGCCGGAGACATAAGCCAACCGCCATATTCTTTGATAGGCACGGATGTTCGTCTGGCCACATCAAAGGCGGAACTTTGGCTAAAAGGGCAGAATCTCGCCGACACTGAATATTCCGTTTTCTATTTCAAGTCTGTCGGCAATTCTTTCTTCCAGACCGGGAAACCTCGTCGGTTCACAATAGGATTATCAATCAATCTGTAATGAATATGAAAAAAATCTTTATGCTTTTGCTGGCGGTCATGCCGCTGCTGACAATGTCCTGCTCCAAAGAGGATGGTGATGTGGAAAATCCTTTGCTTTCAGGGAATTATGAATATTCAGGAAAAATGACCGTGACAGCGGACGGCATCGATAATGTCTCAGAGGAAGTCAAGGTGGAGGTTCGGATAGATGAGACTGCCAAGACCCTTGACATTATGTTTTACAAGGTGAAGTTCGTCCCTCAGATGCCGGTTTCACTGGACGTGTCTGTCCCAGGAGTCGGATTCGAGGTCAAGAACGGTACCATTGAACTTTCGGCCGATGGGATAGTCCCTCTCTCAGGCGGAACCTTGCCGTTCCCTAAGTACACAGTCACAGGCCTTTCCGGCACATTGACCGATTCCGGAATCTTGATGAAACTGAATTTCGGGGAATATCCGGTCGCCTACGAGGGGCAGAAACTTGCCGACTGATATTCTTTAAGTCCACAGTCGCAAAAAGGAAAGAAAACGCACCTGTCATGGTTCAATTTGATCATGAGTGTATCACTTTGGCTTGGAAATGTTCCTCTCGTAAATCCGAGTATGCGTCCTTCCGGAAAAATCGCTATCTTTGAGGCCGTTTTGAAAAGGACAATAATTAAAATTTAATGAATATGAGATATTCGGAAATCGTGAAGCGTGCGGTGTCTGCGGTGAGTCTGACACTGCTGCTCTCAGTCGGTACGATGGCGGCTGATGTGAATGGGTGGCATAATCCACTGACTGAAAGGACAAAAGGACCGTTCGGGACCTGCTGGACATTTGACAGGGGGAACATTGATTTCGGGACCAACGCTCCGGAGATCAAGGTCCGGTACGTGCTTGAGGGCAGGAATATTCCTAAAGGGGCTACAGAGATGGCTTCTCTGGGAGTTGACCTCTATGACATCGACAACGACGGCGGATTCCACCTGTTGAACGGGACTTCCGATCTTGGGAAGGCTGCAAGTGACACGATAACATTTTGTTTCCGTGTTGATTATGGAAAGTCAGCCAAGAACGGTAACGAGTTCAGGCTTTATCTTCCGCTTTACAACGAGGTGAAGTGGATGGAAATTGGAGCCGATGGCGGAACCTATTTCCATTTCGAGCCGGTGCCGGTTGAGAAGGCCGTGGCGTTCTACAATGTCCCGGTTGAGGCTGTGGACAGGCCTTCCAAGGCGGTAAGGAACATCATCCAGAGAAAGGCTGACTTTCCTGTGAAGGTCGTAAGCAAGAAAGAAAGCAAAAAGTCAGGCTATTTCATCGCCGTGGACGGGGCCAAGGCTGACACGGTGGCCACACTTGAGGCGATCTTCAACGCTCTCGGCACAACGGCCAATCTGCCTGATATTCTGAAACCACTGAGACAGCGCCGCGATTTCACTTTCTATGATTGGACCGAAAGACATTCCAGAGTCCTTTATCGTGAAAGGCACATCGCCCCGAATCCGGAGATCGTGATGATCGGCAACTCCATAACCCATTACTGGTCGGGCGAACCGAGCCACAAGACCTGGCACGCTGGCGTGGATTCGTGGAACGACATATTTGCTGACCGAAACGTCATCAACTGCGGCTATGGCTGGGACCGTCTCGGGAATATGATGTGGCGTATGATGCACGAGGAGCTGGACGGCTTCTCCGCCAAGCACATCTTCGTGATGGCCGGCACGAACGACATCTACAGCCGCACTGAGGAAGCCATTGCCGAAGGAATGGTCGGACTTATTGAATATATCCGTGTGAAACAGCCGGCAGCCCGCATCCACATAGTCCACATCTATCCTCGCAGAAAGGCAATCGATAGGGTTGACAAGGTCAACGCCACTGTGGATGAACTGCTTAAGTCAAGCGACCTCACGAACTACGACATCGTGGACGTGAAGTCTGTCCTCACCAAGGCTGACGGCAAGTTAGACGAATCCCTCTTCAGGGACGGACTCCATCCGAATGAAGAGGGATACCGCAGAATCGCGGAAGTCTATCGTAAATATATTCAGAATTAATTACTTTCCGTACATCTCCTTGCGGTTCGCTGATCCGCTCGGAACCGGAGCCTCAGGGTCGTCGATTGTGGAATCCACAGTTCTGGCGACCTTTCTCGTCACATTGGTTTCAAGGAAGCGGATCTGGTCTGCGAACGTCTCCACCATCGAATCCGCGATCTCGTGCTTGTGGTCCTTGAAGCGGAAAGCGTTATAGACATAACCGTTTTTCTTGAATATCTTGACGAGCTTGTCCGTGCCGGCGAACACCCAGTTGAACACCCGTATGTTCCCGTAGTTCACGACCTTGTCGGCCGTGCCGTGGAAAAATGCGGTCGGAGCCGGAGTCTGCGAATATTTCGGCATCCCCTCGCGGGACAGGATCGCCCCCGAGAACGACATCACTCCGGCGTAACGGAATCCTTCGGGCAGAGCCTCCGTGGCTTTCCCGTTGCAGAGCATCCACTCGGTCTCAAGAACGGTTATCGCACCGGCTGACGATCCGCAGATCACCAGATTGTCCGGATTGACTTTCAGCGTCTTGGCGTTGTCGATGATGTACTTCGTGGCGCTGAACAGATCCTCGCTGGCGATTCTGACAGAGTGGTAGAACTGCTTGACCGAGCCTATTCCGCCCTTTGTCTTCACGCCTTTCATCCCGAGGCGGTAGTCGATGGTGAGCACCGTGTAGCCTTCGTCGTTGAGCATCTTGAACCAGGGAACATATTCCTTGTGGCTGCGCTCTCCGCCCTTGAATCCGCCTCCGAAGACAAATACGATCGATGGTTTCTCGTTGCCGTTCAGAGTGGTCTCGCTTCCGGCTGTGGCGAGATATTCATCGAGGAAAAGTGAGTTCCCGTCTTTCACGGCGAATTGATAGGTGCCCGACGGTGAATATTTTTCCTGAGCGTTAGCCTTACCGCTTGTCAGGAATCCGGTGATGATGGCGACCAGCGCCATAAATTTCTTGAAGATCGTGTTCATATTCATTAAGATTTTTGTTCGTCATCCGTGGCTGCGATAAGTCTGCGGATCGGTTTGAGTTCGGAGAAGAATCGTGCCGCTATCACTCTGAGCACTGTGTAGGCCGGAATGGCTACCAGCATTCCTATGATTCCGCCGAGATGCCCCGCCATCAGCAGCACTATGAATATCTCCAGAGGGCTGGACTTGATGCTGGTCGAGTAGATCAGAGGCTGGAACAGGAAATTGTCCACCAACTGGGTGCAGATGAAGACGGCCAATAGTGTGATTATCACCATCATAAAGTCTGGATAGACTCCGATGGCGGCGGCGCTGCTGTATTTCAGAACGATACCGAGGATGGTTCCGATGGCTCCGCCGATCCACGGCCCCACGTAAGGGATCACGTTCAGAAGACCGGTCATAAAGGCGATTCCGACGGCCGGGTAGAATCCGATCCTCGCTATCAGCCAGAGTCCGAGGAAGTTGAGAAGAGCCACGCCGAGGACTTCGACCATCAGTCCGACAAAATAGCGGGTCAGAAGATGCTCGATGTCTCCGATGGCGCTGATGGCCGTTTTCTCGACCTTGTCAGGCACAAGCGAGCCGACAATCCTGCGGAAAAGGGTCTCGTCTTTCACGAAAAAGAATCCGATGAACATCACCGAGAACAGACCGATGCCGAAGGAGCCTAAGGCTGAGGCCACGGAGCCGACGACTGAGGTCACGGAAGAAAGGTCGAAGGCGTTCTTGATCCAGCCAAGCACAGCGTCTTGGAGTTTGAAGTCTCGTCCCATGGATGGCAGCCTGTCGATCAGCCAGACGTTCACCTTGTCGAACCAGACGGTGATCTCCGAAGCCTTGAAAGAGGCGGACTGGAGGTTGCCGGAGACGTTGGTTATGATGCTGGAGAATACAGGGATGATCTGAGTCACTATTCCCAAGAATATCACCAGAATCAGGAGGAGTGAGACTATCGCGGCCAGCCAGTCCGGAGCACTTTTGCCTTTTATCCTTATGTGCTTCAGACCTTTCATTATCGGCCTTCCCAACAGGGAGACCACCGCGGCTATGATAATATAGACCAGCACGCTCCTGAAATACCAGCAGAAGGCTGCGGTCACGGCCGCCGCCGCAGTCCAGATTATGTAACGGGCAAGTCTGTCCGTGCTTCTTTCCTCGTTCATTGTCGTTCTTTTCTAGTACATAAATATAACACTTTACTTTAATCTAGGAACATCAAAAGCAGAGATTACTCTTATTGCACCAGACGAAAGACTCTCCTTGACGTCATATGCCTTGTATTGATATTCTTCTATCTGCAGTCTCATATCCTATCAAAAAGTCTCTTCAGCAAGTTGCCGGCAAGTTGAAATCAAGTTACCGGCAAGTTAGCCGTATGCCTTGCAGTGCCTTCTGTTGGCGTTTTAACTCTTCCTCTTCCTCAGAAATCAAGTTGCCGTCAAGTTAGATTACGCCCAAGCCGGAATGTATTTCATATATCGTGGTGCAGTGTCCGGATCAAAAGGTTTGACAAGCCCTTGTCCTACCGCTTCTTTGATAAGTCTCGATATGCTTCCGCTCAATGAATCCTTGACACCGAACCTCTTTCTTAGTGAAGCATTGGTCAGACCGTCACCTTGAATATACATCAGGCAAGCGTGCAGATAGCAAGACCATAACTTATCCTCCATCGGGATATTTGCGAACTCCATCCGTGAAAATAGGGTTACTTTTGTGGAATCTGTGAAGATCTCAATGCGAGGAGCCGGCATATATAGCATCTCACAAGCCAAAACCATTCTGTCCCAACCTCTGCCAAGTTCCTCGCACATCTTGAGTCTCCGCATCAATGACGCAAGTCTCTCGTTGCGAGACTTAGGCGGATTATCGACAATCCTCTTGATGTCCACCAAAGGAATTCCAGGATTTGTCACCTCAATGCGGTTCTCGAATATCTCCACCATCGGACCTGCTCCGGAAATGTAGAAATCTTGATGAATGAGAGCATTGGCTATAGCCTCTCTGATGACTGGAATCGGAAACTTGTTCTGCATTGTCAGCAGAATCGCGGAGATGTCCTCCTCGCTCGGCAGAAGTGCGCTAACATAACGCACTGCGTTCTCGAATCCTACGGCATATCCAGTGCTGAAAGTCTCCTCCTTCTGTATCGCCAGGCGATTGACGCCAGCATACTGCACAACCCTCAGTGCTTTCCTCCCAAGTCTTGAAAATTCGTTCAGATCCTTAGAGAATAGCAATGCTCCGAGGTTGGTGATCGAATATAGCCCGTTATCCAGTTTCGCAATAATCCCGTCTTCCAGAAGATAATGCGCAATGCCGTTTTCGTCTAACGGTTGAGGTATTCCAAGCAGAGAGAAGTAAGCATCGATGTTTATCAGTCTTATTACATCAGTGAAATGCAGGTTCTCCTTGATGAAAACATCCTCGAACTGGCTGTGCCGAAGTTTGTCCCAAAGCTGAGTCCTCAACGCCGGAAACTCATAGAGTTTCTTCGTATAGCTTCCACTTCGTATGTAATCCACGTTCTGGAATGCCACAGGCTCATTCATCGCCTTATGGATTTTCAGGACCTCAATGTGCTTCCCGTCTATCTCCGTGTTCAAGAACTCAAAATCTGCATTCTTTGACAATAGATATCGAAGCCAATTCTCCAGTTCTTGGCCTCCTTTCTTCTCCTGTGGGAGTCTGACGGTCGTGCCGATGATGTTGTGGCTGTCATCCTCGATGCCCCAAATCATATAAGCGCAGTCGTGGTCAAGCAGGGTTGCGCTGTTCGCCAAAGCACTGATGTCAGCTCCGATCATCATAGGGTCGCAGTTGTTCTCCTTGAACTCTAGCCAACCTGTCTCAGCCGGTAGTTTGCAGAGCTCTTTTACGAGCAGATCAATGTTCTCTCCCATATACGCTAATTGTTTTCGTCATATACTTGAGGTAAATCTGATGGCTCATTGCCAATTATACTGAATTCCACAGCCCAACAGGCTGCCAAGTATTCAAAAAACCTGATAGAGAAACTCTTATCAGGACTTGATAATGTCAGGGATCAAACCAGAATCATTGCTGTCAAATTCAACATAATAGGTGCTCACTGACACGGCGAAGATACAACTAAAATCTGACAACATCAACCCTTTCGGTGGACTTTTCTCTATCCTTGACTTCCCTTGTCATTTTTGTCTTGTCACAAATTTATGGTAATTTTGTGACAGGCATAAGATTCGTATAATGCGATGCGTTTATGCTGAAATATAACATTTATGGAAATAAGAATATCCGACGAACTCAACGACATAATCCGCTACGCCAGAGATGAAGCCATGCGGACCGGCAGTTACGGCATAGGCCCGGACCACTTGTTCCTGGGGGTCCTCCGGCACGGCGACAACGCCGCCTTCAGGACAGTGACAGGCCTGGGAATTGACGCTGACAACTTCAAGCGGTTCATCGACAGTCATATATTCACAAACGAACCAATCCCTTATGCGGAATCGGACAAGATCTCGTTCACCCGTTACGCCCAGAACGTCTTGAGCATCACCGTTCTGGAGGCTTCCAAGCAAGGCGTTACCGAGGCGAACTCCCTGCATCTTCTTCTGGCCCTTTGCCGCACGACCGAGAATTATGGCCAGGCCTATCTGCGGCAGCACGGAGTGGATTACGGTCGTCTGTTGTCGTATATGCGTGACGAGGGGATGCTGGGTAAGGATCCGGAGCAAGAGGATGACAAAAGTGAGGATGACCAGCAGGAGACCAATCAGGAATCCAAACCGGAGAAGAGCGTGATCGAGGACTTTGGCTTTGACCTCACGAAGGCCGCCGCCGAAGGAAAACTGGACCCCGTTGTCGGCAGGGAGACCGAGATTGCCCGTGTCATAGAGATCCTTGGGCGGCGCAAGAAGAACAACCCGATGCTTATCGGCGAGCCCGGAGTAGGAAAGTCCGCGATAGTCGAAGGGATCGCATTGAGGATAGCCGGTGGAAGCATATCCCCGGCCTTGGCCAAGAAACGCCTGATTTCCTTGGATATAGCCTTGGTTGTCGCCGGAACGAAATACCGAGGGGATTTCGAGAAGCGCCTCAAATCGATAATCAAGGAGGCAAGCTCAAACCCGGACATAATCCTGTTTATTGACGAGTTCCACACTATTGTCGGAGCCGGTGGCGCGCAGGGAAGCCTGGATGCGGCGAACATCCTCAAGCCGGCCTTGGCCCGCGGCGAGCTCCAGTGCATCGGAGCCACGACTATGGACGAGTTCGCCAAGATTGTTGAGAAGGACGGGGCTCTTGACCGGAGATTCCAGAAGATTGTCGTGGAACCGACTGACATCCAGCAGTCCATCACGATTCTGGAGAACCTCAAGCCGAATTATGAGGATTTCCACAAGGTTGCCTACAGTGATGAGGCCATAGAGGCCTGCGTCCGTCTGACTGACCGTTACATCACCGACAAGTCTCTGCCTGACAAGGCGATAGACGCTCTTGACGAGGCTGGCTCGATGATCCGTCTGAATCTGACGAAGGACAAGAGGACGGGAAATATAGTTGATGCCGAGGACATAGCCACGGTCGTCTCGAAGATGACCGGAATCCCTGTCAACAAGGTCGCCGAGTCCGAGGGCAACAGGATAATGAAGATGAAAGGCAGGCTCCAAAGCCGAATCATAGGCCAGGACGATGCCATCGAGAAAGTCGTGCGCGCTATCCAACGGAACCGAGCCGGGCTGAAAGACCCGAACCGCCCGATCGGCACGTTCCTCTTCTTCGGTCCGACCGGAGTAGGCAAAACCCAACTTGCGAAGTGCCTTGCTGAATATCTTTTTGATTCTCAGGAGAATATGGTCAGAATCGATATGAGTGAATATATGGAAAAATTCACCGTGTCCCGTCTTGTCGGAGCGCCTCCCGGCTATGTCGGCTACGAGGAGGGCGGGCAGCTCAGCGAGCGGGTGCGCAGGAAACCTTACTGCGTAGTGCTGCTGGACGAGATCGAGAAAGCCCATCCTGACATATTCAACATTCTGCTTCAGGTGCTTGACGATGGCAGAATCACCGATTCGCAGGGCAGAACGGTGGACTTCAAGAATACCGTCATCGTCATGACATCCAACGTGGGCGCCCGGAACATCACCGATGCCGCCGCCAAGCTGGGCTTTGACGGCGACGAAAAGGGCGGGAAGGAAACTGAGGAGGCTCGCTTCGCCCGTATCCGCGAGGCGGTCATGACCGACCTGAAGCACACCTTCCGCCCTGAGTTCCTGAACCGTATCGACGAGATCGTGATGTTCGAGCCGCTGACGCACGAAGACATCGGGCGGATCGTCGATATTCAGATGAATATAGTCCGCAAACTGTTGAAAGAAAACAACATCGAGCTCGACTATACGAAGAAGGCGAAAGAGTGGATCGCCCGCATAGGTTACGATCCGTTGTACGGCGCACGTCCCGTCAAGCGTACGATTCAGCGTTACGTGGTGAACGATCTGTCGAAGCGGATTTTGGCGGGCGATGTCAATCGCGAGCATCCGATCGTCATCGATGCCGACGCCGATGGCCTGACCTTCAAGAACTAAAGGCGAAGCGCTTTTGTCAGGTAGATATTCGTATTCGTGAAAAATCCCCGCTGTTTTTACAGCGGGGATTTTTTTATGGGACAAGTCGGTTTAACGCACCGAAAATCCTTCGTCGGCTTTCATCGGCATCGGTTTGTCGCGGTAGAAGCCGCTTTCGAGCTTGTTGCGGATGGCTTT
>ENA-OOVJ01000472-OOVJ01000472.1-human-gut-metagenome-genome-assembly--contig:-NODE-472-length-11257-cov-2.961614_pt1 | contig 11257 bp, 9 predicted proteins | sample MGYA00241553_ERZ501288 | MGnify/ENA primary metagenome ERZ501288 (study PRJEB25962, sample SAMEA2042363) | human gut metagenome | biome: human gut; feature: human-associated habitat; material: faeces... | reverse complement strand
GCATTCCTTCTCTGCTTATAGGCCAGAAGCGGTTCAGGTGTCCGCCCGCCATTATGACGCAGTATTGATTATTCTTCATGTATATATAGTCTCGTGTTATTTCTACAAATATATCGGCACATAAGCGGCAGGGAAGTATCTGAACTCCACCTGGGCCCCGTCATATGTTATCGCCGCGACATCGAACCAGACCTCCAAATCTCTTCCTAAATACTTCTGTTTCATAGACATATACTTTCCGGCTGCGGCTGCGATATGTCGCTGTTTCGATGCGGTGACGGCTTCCTGCGGTTCTCCCTGCACAGGTGCGGTCCGACTCTTTACCTCTACAAAATGTATTCCATCGCCGGCCAGCGAAATGATGTCAATCTCCAAATGCCCGTACCTCCAGTTCCTCTCCAGTATTGTATGTCCGTGGTCGATAAGGTATTGGCAGGTTTCATCCTCGCCATGTCGCCCCAATGCGTTTTTTCCTTTCATGTCAAATAGTTTTTTCAGTTTAGTCGGGAGCCTGTCTGTCATTTGTCGAAGGTGACTACTGTGACGCCTGATCCTCCCAGCTGTATGCTTTCATCTTTGGCCGAGACCACGCCCGGCGTCGTTTTCAGGAACTTCTGAATCTCTTCTCTCAATGCTCCTGTCCCTTTTCCGTGTATGATTCTGACAGAAGAAACATTGAGCATGATGGCATCGTCGACATAGTGCATCACATTCTCCAGCGCTTCATTCACTCTCTGCCCCCTGACATCCAGTTCCATCTTGAAATTCAATTTCCTTTCAGATATTGAACTGTCCATCGAAGAACTGGTCTGTACCGGCTTCGGAGCCGCCTTTATCGCGCTTTTATATTCATTGGAAGAGATGCGCTCCACCTTGTCCAGCGGCATTTTGCTCTTAATGTTGCCTACGATGACCGTGACCGCCTTGTCTGACACGATGGCGACCTCGCCGACCATGCCGTTGGCCTTCACGCGCACTTTTTCGCCGACCTGCAGAGGCCCGCTGCGGAAAGCGGAGATTTTCTGCTCCATCCCGGCATTGTCCTCCTGCTGCGAATTCCCGCCGGCACGTCCGGCTTTGCGCTGCTGCTGTCTCTGCTGCCTTTCGCTGACTTTGCGGATTTTCTCCTCCAGATAGCTGTCCCGGTCCTTTTTGTCCTGCTCCTTCTTCTGTGCAAGAGCATTGACGAAACCTTGGAGATTTTCCCTGGCCTTGCGCGTTTCCGCCTTTTCGGCCTGCTTCTCGCGGATGGTTCGTATGGTGTTCTCTACCTGCTTGTTGGCCCCTTTCACGATATCCTCCGCCTCACGTTTCGCCTCGTCCAGAATCTCCTGCCGCATCTTCCGGATATCCTCCAGTTCTTTCTGGTATTTTCCGGTGATGCTCTCCAGCGTCTTGTCTGTATTTCTTATTTTCTGGATTTTCTCGTCCAGTACCTTTCTGTTTCTCGCAATCTTCCGCAGATTCCTTTCAATGCCCACAAACTCTTCACCAGCACGGTTTTCCGCGTCTTTGACAATCGTCTCCGGCAGCCCCATCTTACGTGCCAGCTCGAATGCGAAGGAGTTTCCCGGCAGACCCATTTCCAGCTTGAACAGCGGTGCAATGTTCTTGGCATCGAACTGCATCGCCCCGTTCACGACGCCCGTGTCCGCCCCTGACGCATACAGTTTCAGGTTCGTGTAATGCGTGGTGATGACGCCGTAGACTCCGCGTTTGTCGAACTCGCTGAGTATCGCTTCCGCAATCGCGCCTCCGGCGGCAGGTTCCGTGCCCGACCCGAATTCGTCTATCAGGATCAATGTCTTCGAGTCGGCATGAGCCAGCATGTCGTTCATCGAAGCCAGGAAAGAACTGTATGTACTTAGGTCATTGTCAATGGATTGGCCGTCGCCGATGTCTGCCATTATCCTGTCGAAGACCATCATTTCGGATGTCTCGGAGGTCGGGATGAGCATGCCCCACTGGAACATGTACTGGAGCAGGCCTACGGTTTTCAGACACACGGACTTGCCTCCGGCGTTAGGTCCTGAGATGAGCAGAATGTGCTTCTGCGGGGTAAGTTTCACTGTCAGCGGAACGATTTCCTTGCCGTCTTTTTTCAGGGACCTTTCCAGAAGCGGATGTCTTGCCTTGCGCAGGTCCATCTCGTTTTCTTCGGATATTATCGGCATTCCGGCCACGAAATCAAGTGATGTCTGTGCCTTGGCGATGAGGAAATCCAGTTCGCCGATGCATTTGGCGCCTTCCAGAAGTTCCGGCACGAATGGACGCACCCAGTCGCTGAAGTCATATAATATGCGTGCTATCTCGCGTGACTCCGCGAAATGCAACTCGCTGATTTCATTGGTGATTTCCACGATTTCAGCCGGCTCGATGAAGGTGGTCTTGCCTGATGAGGACTCGTCGTATACGAAGCCCTGAAGCTTTCTCTTGTTGGCCGAATTGACAGGAATGAGCATTTTTCCGTCGCGCATGACGACAGACGCGTCGCTGTCCACGATGCCTTCGCTCTGCGCTTTTTTCAATATGATGCCGATTCTTTTGGAAATGGCGCCTTCCTTGTCCTTGAGCTTCCGGCGGATGTCGTACAACTCGTCCGATGCTGTGTCCTTGACATTGCCGAATTTGTCCAGAATGGAATCTATGCGCTGATGAACTTCAGGGAACAGCACGATGCTGCTTACCATTTTCTTCAGATATGGGTAGACACCGTCCTTGATATTGCCGAAAAACATTGACACTTTCCTGAGAGTGTCCAGCATTGTCCTCAACTTTCCGAGAGAGACGAGGTCGATGTTTGCGCCTTCTTTGGAGAGAACTTCGAGGAAGCCGACGCAGTCGATGTAGCCGTTCGCTGGGAATGATTCCTCGAACATCACGATCAGCCTCATTTCGTCGGTCAGCAGCAGTCTTTTGTGGATTTCTTTCGGGTTTGTGGAAAATTTCTCCTCTGCAGTCCTGATTGTCGCATAGTCAGTGCTGCATCTGTCCGAGATGATTTTCCTTATCCTGTCGAATCCAAGTATTGCTTCAATTCTCTCCTCTGTCATAACCTTTTATTGCTTTTCCTCCTGCCCTGAAGACAATGATGCCCCGAGTTTCAGTTTGAGCTCATTGATGTTGTTTATTTCGGTCAATGTCCCTCCGTGTCCGAACGCGATTCCGCCAGTTTCCTCCGATACGACGATGACGTCGGCGTCAGTCTCTTCCGTGATGCCGATGGCTGCCTTGTGCCTCATGCCGTATTTCGCCGGAATGTCGGTCCTCTCGGTAATCGGCAGCGTGCACCTCGCGGCTACAATGTGGTGATTGTCAATGATTACCGCGCCGTCATGCAGCGGTGAGTTCTTGAAGAACAGATTCATTATGAGCCTGCGGTTTATGCTGGCGTCGATTCTGTCTCCGGTCTCGATTACGAAGTCCAGGCTTATCTGGTGGGGTATCACGATGAGCGCACCGGTCTTCTGCTCCGACATTGTCCTGCATGCTTCGGTGATTTCTTTTACCGCGCCGCTGTCCAGCGGTTTGGCTTCGTTCCCCAGGAATTTGTTCAGGAAGTTCCTGGCCCCGGCGCCGAATTTGGAACTGCTTCCGAATTTCATCAGGAAGTGTCGTATTTCCGGCTGGAATATGATGATCACCGCGAGCACGCCCACGTCAATGAATGTCCCCAGCAATGCGCTCACGAGTTTCATCTTCAATGCGTCCGCAATTACTCTCAAGACGTAGATTGAAATGATGGCCGTGAAGATGTTCATTGCCGCAGAGTCGCGTATCCATCTGAAAATGAAATATATAAGCAGGGCGACCAGCAGGACGTCCAGCATATCGGTGACCGAAAATTTAAGGAACCCGAATATTTCCAGAGGCATGACCATATATTATATGTATTCAAACTGCAAAAATAGTAAATTTTTATTCATTCCTCTAACTTCTCGCGCGGAAGTAAAAATGCCGATTATTGATTACATTTGTGGAAATCTTGGAATTATGAGGAAGTCATTGAACTGGATAATTGCATTGGCATGTCTGGTGGCCGGCGTGTGGTCTTGTGGTACGCGTCAGCGCGGGCAGCAGGAAAATTGGTATACGAATCCCATTTGTGACGGGATGGACAATGATATTTTCTATCAATATGAAGGAAAGTACTATGTCGCGCAGGACAGGGGAGGAAATATTTATGTACAGGCCTTTGACGACCCGGCAGATGCGAGTTTCGACCAGATGAAACTGGCGGTGGAAATGCGGAAAAATTATGGGCTTACCCATATATGGTACCCTCAGATTACGCGGATTGACGGCAAATGGTACATATACGTTACCGCTGATGACGGCAATACCGACAACCACAAGATGTATGTCCTGGTCAATGAAAATGAAGACCCTATGGAGGGGACGTTTCAGATGGCGGGACGCTTGAAAACCGATGAAAATGACAATTGGGCCATACACGGCCAAGTGTTCCAGTACCGTGGCAGACTATATATGATCTGGTCCGGCTGGCAGTCGAAGCGTGTCTATGCCGAGCGGCAGAACATTTATATTTCCGAGATGGCAAGCCCGACTGAACTTTCCGGGAAGAGAGTGATGATTTCCACTCCTGAATATGAGTGGGAGCAGCAATGGATCCAGCGTGACGGCGGCAGCACCGTGCGCTATCCAGTATTTGTCAATGAGCGTCCGTCCTTTTTCGCTGATGATAAAACTGACAGGATATATGTGTTCTACTCGGCCAGCGCGCATTGGACGGCGTATTGCTGTATAGGTGAGCTTTATGCCGACAAAGATGCGGATCTGCTGGACGGCGGCTCATGGTTCAAGATTCCTCATCCTGTCTTTTCCGAGAATCGTGAAGCTGGAATTTATGGACCTTCCGCACCGGTTCTAGTCAAATCTCCGGATGGGGAGTGTACATATCTGATGTATTCTGCCGCTGTCACGGAAAAGTCTCCGCATAGCAGGTCCATATACATGCAGCCTATATCGTTCTCGGCTGAAGGTAATCCCGAATTCGGGAAACCTGTTCCCCGGAATGTCAGGCTTCCTCGTGTTTCTTCAGGGAATCCACGTATTTAGTAGGGGATACGCCGTACTTTTTCTTGAAACATTGGGAGAAGTAGGAGAATGAGCTGAATCCCACCTCTTTATAGACTTCGTTGGCCAAGTATTTGCCGTCGCTCAGCATTTCTGCGGCGCGTTGGAGCTTGAATTCCTTGACGAAATCGTTTGGTGAGACTCCTGTCAGGACTTTTACCTTCCTGTAGAAGGAACTCTGGCTCATGAACATGTCTTTGGTCAAGTCCACCAGGCTGTAGTCCAGATCTGAAAGATGCTTCTCCAGCTCTGCTTTCATCTTGTTGATGAACTCCGAATCGCTCTTGGTGATCTTGGAAATCTGAGACGGATGAACAATCGGGAGTCCGCGATAGAACTCTTTGATTTTCTCCCTGTTGTCGATTACCGAATGGACTTTTGTCACCAGGAGATCCGGCGAGAAAGGCTTTTCTATGTAATCGTCCGCGCCATATTTCAGTCCTTTTATCTTGTCTTCGACGGAAGCTTTGGCGGTAAGCAGGATTACAGGGATGCTGGAGTATCTCGGATCTGATTTCATGAACTCGCATAGCTCGTAGCCGTCCATTTCCGGCATCATGATGTCGCTCAACACCAGATCTACCGCTTCCTTCCCAAGTATGTCAATGCCTTCCTTGCCGTTTCCTGCCTGCAATACCTTATAGTCGTCTTTCAGGATTTCCGCGATCATTCTTCGGAGGTCTTCATTGTCATCAATGATGAGGATGGAGCTTTCCACCATTCCGATCTCGTCAGGCTTTTCCATGTTCTCTGCCTGCTCGAAATCTTGTGCCAGAGACCTGTCGCCCGGAATCTGGACGACGAAAGTGGTCATCTCGCTGTTCGGGTCGATGGCAAGAGAACCTTCGTGACGTTCGGCGAGCATTCTTGCCAGAGGCAGTCCGATACCGGTCCCGTTCTTGCTGCCTTTGACTTGATAGAATATCTTGAACACGTTCTCGCGCTCCGCAGTCGCGATTTTTTCGCCGTCATTGCTTATGACAATGCTGAAATGATCGGGGAACTCCTCCAATTTCAGAGTTATTGTCGAGACAGCGTATTTTACGGCATTGGAAAGGATGTTGTTGAGGATTTTTTCCAATGCTTCATGGTCGACATTGTACGAATATGCCTCAGATGGTATCGTGACGTCCAGCGTTTTCCCTTCGGACTCGACTATCGGCCTGAACCTGCTGCATATTTCTTCTGTCAGGGCTCCTATAAGGCACGGGCGAAGATTCAATACGTAATAACCGCCCTCGCTTTTTCTATAGTCAAGAAGCTGGTTCACAAGATTGATGAGCGTGTCGGTCCCTTTGTTGATCATGCCCAGACTTGCCTTAGCCTGTTCATTGAGCCCGGATGTTCCCATCAACCTTTCCAGAGGTGTCTTGATGAGGGTGAGAGGCGTCCTGATTTCATGAATGATGTTCGTGAAGAAGTTGTATTTCTCCCGGAAAGTGGCTTCTTCCCTTTTTCTTCTGTAAAAATTGATTACGGCGAGACTTGACAGGCCGAGTATTGACAAATAGATGAGTATGGCCCACCATCTGGCATACACCGGATACCTCACCTTTATTTCTAGGGATGTCTCCATCGGCTCGTCATCGCCGTCGTATTTTACGGTGAAAGTATGACTTCCCGGAGAGAGATGTTCGTAGGTGGCCACGGAACTGTCATGTCGCCAGCCGGTATCTTCTCCCTTCATGTAAAAAGAGTAGTCGATGATGTCGGATGACTTGAATGACAGATTGGAGAATAATATTACGATGCGTTTGGCGCCGCTGTTTACTTTTACTTCATCGGAAACGCCCACGGAAACACCGTCGATCAGTACGTCGGTTATAATGATCCGGTCATGGTTGTCGGATGCGTTTTGCAGTACGTTGTCAGGTGAAAATGAATCGATTCCGTTGACTCCTCCGAAAAGCAGCTTGCCGTTGTCCGAGGAAAGGGCACATCCGTTGAGAAAAGATCCCGTGTTCATGCCGGATTCTTTTCCGAACACCGTGCGTCCGGATTTGTCTATGCAAACCAGGACAGAGCCTTCTCCGTACCAGATTCTTCCGTATGAGTCTTTTTCCAGAGAAGAGATGGCGCCTGAGGCCAATTCTTGATTTACAGGGGAAAACGTGTTGCTTTCATAGGAATATGTGACCAGACCGCTGGCCGTGGCAACCCAGATAAGCCCCTTGTTGTCTTCGACCATGTCGTAAGTCGTGTTGCTGGTTAGGCTGTTTGTCTTGGATATGTTGAAATCTTTCCAGATTTTCCCGTCCAGAGTCGTCCGGTACAGACCGTCGTTGCTGGACAGGATCCAGATGTTTTTCTTGGAGTCTTCGAAGAAACCGGTCACGCTTGAATGGTTGGAAGCGCGCGGTTCGGGAATGAAACCTCCGGTCTCCCTGGAATAATAGCTCAATCCCCATTCCGTGCCGACATATATCTTTCCTGCCGAGTCCTTGAACAATGCGGTCACGCAATTGTCGCTGATGCTGGAGTCTTTATATCTGTCGTACCTGTGGTTGGTGGTCTTCCCGTTGTCTAAATTGTGGATGAACAATCCGTCGTAGCGGGTTCCGATCCACAATTCACGGGAATCTGCCATCAGACATTGGATGCTCGAAATCTCCGGAATGGCAAGACTTGTCGTTTCTCCATGACTGTCAATGCGGAAAAGTTCGCCCGAAACCGTGCCCGCCCAGATGTTTCCGCCTTTGTCTTTTGCCAATGCCGTAATGTTCTTTCCTGCAAAGCGGTGCTCGAAACTGCTTGCTTTCAGGGGGCAGTAGGCGATGCCGTCGTCTTCCACGCCTATCCACAGGCCTCCGTTCTTGTCTTTGAACATGCATCTGGGGCTGGAAGCCATGCCGGATATGACTGTTTCGGCCTTTCTGTTCTTCAGGTCATATCTTTTTATCTCGCTTTGGCACCCGACAATGAAGCGGCCTGTTGTGTCAGGTATGCTTAACCTGGCTTCGTGGAACTGTCTGGATTTGTCCATGCTGACATTCCCGGACACCGAAACATTGTCCCGCGGAATGCTGCACAAGCCTTTGTTCTGCAGAATCGCCCATATCTTTTCATTGTCGGCATATAGGAACTGGATGCTGGACATCCTGACGTCATAGTCTTGTGGTGTGAAGGCTATGTTGCGCACGTATTGCCCGTCTGTCTTGAATTCGGAAATCGTGCTTTCTTCAGAGCCGACATATATCAAGGAATCCTTGTACACGGACATTGCGCTTATCATTGATGCATATTGGCAGAATTGTTCAAGTTCTTCATTTTCAGGATTGTATAAGAAGAATCCCTGTCCTGCTGTCCCGATGAAAATCTTGTTGCATACTTTGGAAATGATGGTCGCTTTCGAGCAGACTGAGACGGCCCATTTTGTTTCGACGTTGAATTTTTCGGACAGGCCGTTTTCCGTGTCGAATATGAACACGCCTTTCCCGGTGCCCAGCCAGAGCTTGCCTTGGTTGTCCGGATAAATGGTGTATATGGTTCTGCCGTCGGCGATGTCGTAGTGCTTGAAGTGGTGTCCGTCGAATCTGTCGAGCCCGTTTTCAGAGCCGATCCAGATGAATCCGGCCTCATCTTGGGAAATGCAGTTGACAGATCACGAAGAGAGTCCGTCGGCCGCTCTGTAGTAGGAGACATGGGGTAATTTTTCGGCATAAGACGTGGCGGCGAGGCCTATGGACAAATATAGTATGAGCAAGGCTATTCTTTTCATCATTTTTCAATTTGACTGCAATTTAGGAATTCTTGCCAAAACTACGAAATTTTACACGGAAGTAGTTGAAAATTAAAAATTTATTCGTACCTTTGCGCTCCGCAAAGTATGCGGAAATACGATAAAGTATTAATAAACAATTAATTATCAAACCAATGCCTGGATTAATTGGAAAGAAAATCGGAATGACTTCCGTTTTCGGTGCTGATGGAAAAAATATTCCATGCACCGTTATTGAGGCTGGTCCGTGTGTTGTTACGCAGGTCCGTACGGTAGAAAAAGATGGTTATGCCGCCGTGCAGCTTGCCTATGACGAAACCACAGAAAAACACGCCAGCGCCCCTCTCAAAGGGCATTTTGCAAAGGCAGGAACCACTCCTCATCGTAAGCTCGTTGAATTCGAGGCTGACTTCGCAGGAGAGCTTAAATTAGGCGACGTTCTGACAGTTGCTGACATCTTCGAAGGTGTTGAGTACGTTGACGTTGTCGGTACTTCTAAAGGTAAAGGATTCCAGGGAGTCGTTAAACGTCACGGCTTCGCCGGTGTCGGTGGTGCTACCCACGGTCAGCACAACAGACTTCGTCACCCTGGTTCTATGGGCGCATCATCTTGGCCTTCACGCGTATTCCCGGGAATGAGAATGGCAGGCCACATGGGCAATGAAAGGGTAAAGGTGTTCAACCTTCAGGTTGTCAAAGTAATTCCTGAGAACAACCTTCTCGTATTGAAAGGCTCTGTACCTGGAGCCAAAGGTTCTTATCTAATGTTGGAGGCTTAATTATGGAATTGTCAGTTTTGAAGATTGACGGATCAGAGTCCGGAAAGAAGGTCGTCCTTGATGAGAAAATCTTCGGCGTGGAGCCGAACGATCACGCTATCTACCTCGATGTCATCCAGTACCTCGCACATCAGCGTCAGGGAACTGCAAGGACCAAGGACAGAAGCGAAGTCTCATACAGTACCAAAAAGCAGGGTCGCCAGAAAGGTGGTGGTGGAGCCCGTCACGGTTCATTGAAAGCTAATATCTATGTAGGTGGTGGTCGTGCACACGGTCCTAAGCCACGTTGCTATGATATGAAGCTCAACAAGAAGCTCAAGCAGCTCGCTAGATTCTCAGCTCTTTCTTATAAGGCTAAGGAGAACAAGATTGTCATGGTAGAGCCATTCACAATGGAGGCTCCTAAGACAAAAGAGTTCTTGAACATTCTTTCAGCCATCAAGGCAGGCGACAGGAAAGTACTCTTCGTGCTTCCTGAAAATTCTGCCAATATTTACCTTTCATCACGTAACCTCGAGCAGGTGAAGGTCATCTCAGTTGATGAGATCAATACCTACACTATCATGAACGCACACTCAATGGTTCTCGTTGACGGTGTTCAGGATATCCTCGCCTCTAGAGTAAGACGCTAAAAAGATTGAGAGATGGGAATTATCATTAAGCCAATTGTAACAGAAAAATTGACGGCTCAGGGCGAAAAGTTGAACCGTTATGGATTCATTGTAGATCGCAAGGCTAACAAGCTCGAGATCAGGACTGCTGTGGAGCAGATGTACAACGTCTCTGTCGCTTCAGTCAATACATTGAACTACCACGGGAAAAGAAAATCCCGTTATACAAAATCCGGCATGCTTAGAGGCCGTATGAATCACTTCAAGAAAGCATACGTTACTCTTGCCGGCGAAGATAAGATTGATTTCTACAGTAATATTTAAGGGATAAGGCAATGGCAACAAAAAAATTTAAACCGGTTACTCCTGGTCAAAGGAACAAGGTAATCAGCGCTTTTGACGATATCACCGCCAAGAAGCCACAGAAATCATTGCTTGAACCTCTTAAGAGCACTGGCGGACGTAACAACACTGGTCAGATGACCATGCGTTACCTCGGTGGCGGTCACAAGAGAATGTACCGTATCATCGACTTCCATCGTGCTAAAGATGAGTGCAAGGCAACTGTCCTCACTATAGAATATGACCCGAACCGTAGCGCACGTATCGCGCTCGTACAGTACGAGGACAATGAGAAGAGATATATCATCGCTCCTAACGGACTGAAGGTAGGTCAGATCATCGAATCAGGTTCAGGCGTTGCTCCTGAGCTTGGAAACACTCTTCCTCTTGGGGAAATTCCAGTCGGTACACTCGTACACAACATCGAGCTCCGTCCTGGTCAGGGTGGTGCAATGGCACGCTCTGCAGGTACTTATGCTCAGATTGCTGCCCGCGAAGGAAATCACGTCGTTCTCCGTCTGCCTTCAGGCGAGACCAGAATGGTGCTTACAACCTGCCGTGCAACAGTAGGTGTCGTATCGAACCCAGAACACAATCTGGAGTCTTATGGTAAAGCCGGTCGTAGCAGATGGCTCGGCAGACGCCCTCGCAACCGTGGTGTCGTAATGAACCCGGTAGATCACCCGATGGGTGGTGGTGAAGGTCGTGCT
>ENA-OOVJ01000471-OOVJ01000471.1-human-gut-metagenome-genome-assembly--contig:-NODE-471-length-11261-cov-2.252811_pt1 | contig 11261 bp, 7 predicted proteins | sample MGYA00241553_ERZ501288 | MGnify/ENA primary metagenome ERZ501288 (study PRJEB25962, sample SAMEA2042363) | human gut metagenome | biome: human gut; feature: human-associated habitat; material: faeces... | reverse complement strand
GATGAAAGTCAGATGGGGCAACATGCTTACTTTCAGCAGCGAAGATATCATGCCGGAAGGCAAACTGCTCATCTCTTTTTACAAGGAAGGCAAGAAAATCGACTGGATAAATGCTGACTATGCAGCAGACGGAACAAAGTACGAGACTTCATTGAACAATTAGAAACTGCGTTGCCGTCAATGAACAATGTCGTAAGCTCCGAATCATGACTGACAATTTGTCACGACAATCACATTGGAACATTATTTGACCTTTCATAGACCGTCCGGTATGCCGGGCGGTTTTTTGTTGTGCCGCCGCATTGACCGGAAAACATTGAAATTTAAAATATAAAATATCATGGCAGAGATTAAAGGTAAAATCGGCGTCACTACGGAAAACATCTTTCCGGTGATCAAACAGTTCTTGTATTCGGATCACGAGATATTCCTCAGAGAGCTTGTAGCCAATGCTGTGGATGCCACAGAGAAAATCAAGGCACTTGCTTCTTCCGGAGACTTCAAAGGTGTGCTCGGAGAACTTTCAGTCAGAATCGAACTCGATGAGGACAAGAAGGTGCTCAAAGTCATTGACCGTGGTATCGGTATGACCGAAGAGGAAATCGACAAATACATAAACCAGATCGCGTTCTCTTCAGCAGGAGAGTTCCTGGAGAAATATAAGGACCAGATCGGCAACATCATCGGCCATTTCGGCCTCGGATTCTATTCCGCATTCATGGTTTCCAAGAAGGTGACTATCGAGTCATTGTCCTGGAAAGAGGGTGCGAAACCGGTCATGTGGTCTTGTGACGGCAGCCCTGAGTATGAAATGTCAGAGTGCGACAAGAATGACAGGGGTACTGTCATAACATTGTATCTGGATGACGATTCTTCAGAGTATGCCGCAAAGGGCAAAATCGAGCAGCTGCTGAACAAATACTGCAAGTTCATGCCGTTCCCGGTCGTATTCGGCAAGGAGCAGGAGTGGAAAGACGGCAAATACGTCGATACCGACAAGGACAACATCATCAACAACATCGCCCCGCTGTGGACCGTAAAACCCACCGAGATCACCGCCGAGCAATACAAGGAGTTCTACCACGAACTCTATCCCATAGGTGAAGAGCCGCTCTTCTCGATTCATCTGAATATCGATTATCCGTTCCACCTGACGGGTATCCTCTACTTCCCGAAGATTCACAACAACTTCGAGATCCAGAAGAACAAGATCCAGCTCTATTCGAACCAAGTGTTCGTGACCGATTCGGTCGAAGGCATCGTGCCCGAGTTCCTCACCCTGCTCCACGGCGTCATCGACTCGCCGGATATTCCGCTGAACGTGAGCCGTTCTTATCTGCAGAGCGACTCTAACGTGAAGAAGATTTCGACATATATCACAAAGAAAGTATCTGATCGTCTGCAATCTATCTTTAAAAATGATCGCAAACAGTTTGAGGAAAAGTGGAATGACCTGAAGATTTTCATCAATTACGGAATGCTTACTCAGGAAGACTTCTATGACAGAGCAAAAGATTTTGCCCTTTTCACCGATACGGATGGTAAATGCTATACATTTGAAGAGTATCAGAAGCTGATCAAAGATAATCAGACTGATAAAGATGGCAATTTGATCTATCTGTATGCTAATCATAAAGATGAGCAATTCAGCTACATCGAGGCTGCTAAGAATAAGGGATACAATGTGTTGCTGATGGATGGTCAACTGGACATTGCTGTAGTAAGCATGTTGGAGCAAAAGTTTGAGAAATCTCGCTTTACCCGTGTAGATAGTGATGTTATCGATAATCTGATTATCAAAGAAGATAAGAAAGGTGAAACTCTGGAAGCAGGCAAACAAGAAGCTCTTTCTGCTGTGTTCAAGAGCCAGTTGCCTAAGCTGGAAAAGGTTGAGTTTAATATCACTGCGCAGGCTTTGGGTGAAAACTCTTCTCCTGTGATGATTACTCAAAGTGAATATATGCGCCGTATGAAAGAAATGGCTAATATTCAGGCAGGTATGAGTTTCTATGGAGAAATGCCTGATATGTTCAACCTTGTGCTGAATTCAGATCATAAACTGGTGAAAGAAGTTCTTGCAGACGAAGAAAAAGAATGCGACTCTGTTGTAGTTCCTATTCAGCAAGAAATGAATGACGTAGACAAACGTCGTAATGAACTGAAAGATAAACAAAAAGGTAAGAAAGACGAAGAAATTTCTACTGCTGAAAAGGACGAAGTGAACGGATTGGATCAGAAGTGGGAAGAACTGAAAACAAAGAAAGACGAAGTATTTGCCGGATATGCTGCTAAAAATAAAGTTGTCCGCCAATTGATTGACCTGGCATTGCTGCAAAATGGCATGCTGAAAGGTGAAGCTTTGAATAACTTTGTGAAGAGAAGCATCGAGTTAATCTAAATACGCCCTTTATTCACAATCTATATGCCGGGAGCATTGCAACTTTTATAAGAGTTGTAATGCTCCTTTTTTCGTATATTTTGTGTGGGAACGCTTGTTTTTTAGCGTTGGATACGTCCAATTTCGAAACAATTGCATATATTTGAGCTTTGATAATAATATATTTTCAGCTCGGAACTTTGAAGTATGAAAAGAATTCTTTTGCTTTTATCGTTTTGTTTCTTGTTGCTGCCCATGTTGCATGCCCAAAAAGTTGGACTTGTATTGAGTGGTGGTGGTGCGAAAGGTATGACGCATATCGGCATCATTCGGGCTTTGGAAGAAAACAATATCCCTATCGATTATATTACCGGTACATCCATGGGAGCCATTATCGGTTCGTTGTATGCCATGGGATACTCTCCCGATGATATGGAGGCTTTGCTGCGTTCAGAAGACTTTAAACGTTGGTATTCGGGAAAAGTAGAACCTAAATATGCCTATTATTTCAAGAAAAGTATTCCCACACCGGAGTTTTTTAATATCCGCTTTGATTTTAAGGACTCCTTGAATGTCAAACCGCAATTGCCGACCAGTATGGTTAACCCCATCCAAATGAATCTGGTGTTTGTGGAGCTGTTTGCCCGTGCTACGGCTGCTTGCGACGGTGATTTTGACAGACTGTTTGTTCCTTTTCGTTGTATCGCTTCCGATGTATACAATAAACGGCAAATAGTGTTAGGGAAAGGTGATCTGGGCGATGCTGTCCGCGCCTCTATGAGTTTTCCGTTTGTTTTTAAGCCAATTGAGATAGATAGTGTGCTGGCTTATGATGGTGGTATTTACAATAACTTTCCAACGGATGTGATGCGGGATGATTTTCATCCGGATATTATTATTGGTAGTGTGGTGGCCGCTAATCCGTCCAAGCCTAAAGAAAATGACCTTATGAGTCAGATTGAGAACATGGTGATGCAGAAGACGGACTATTCTATTCCGGATTCTGTCGGCATCCTCATGACATTCAAGTATGATGATGTGAACTTACTTGATTTCGACCGTCTTCAGGAACTCCATGATATAGGTTACAATCGCACTCTTAGCCTGATGGATTCTATAAAGGGGCGTATTCATCGTAGGGTGAATGCAGATAATGTGCGTTTACGCCGTCTGGTTTATCGCAGTAATCTGCCGCAGCTCTATTTCCAGAAAATTTATATTGATGGAGCTAACTCACAGCAACAGGCTTATATTCAGAAGGAATTTCATGATGAAGAAGATGAGCCATTCACTTACGAAGAGCTGAAGCGTGGATATTTTCGTTTGCTTGCGGATAATATGATCTCTGAAATAATACCGAAGGCAGTATTCAATGAAGAGACCGATATGTACGATTTGCATCTGAAAGTAAAGATGGAGGATAATTTCTCTGTCCGCTTGGGGGGTAGTGTGTCTACGACGAGTTCCAATCAGATATATCTGGGCCTGGGCTATCAGAACTTAAATTATTATGCCAAAGAGTTTACGTTTGATGGCCAATTGGGTAAAGTTTATAATAATGCCCAACTGATGGCGCGTATAGATTTGCCTACTCATATTCCTACTTCATATCGGCTTATTGCGTCTATCAGTACTTTTGATTATTACAAGAAAGAGAAACTGTTTTCTAAAAACGATAAACCTTCCTTTAATTCAAAGGATGAACGATTTCTGAAGTTGATTATCGCTTTACCATTCTTAGCGAATAAACGGGCTGAATTTGGCTTTGGTATTGGAAAATTGCAAGATAACTATTTTCAATCTAGTGTGATAAACTTTGAAGAAGACCGTTCGGACAGGAGTTTATACAGGCTTATAGGCGGTTCTATTAGCTTTTATGGAAGTACACTGAATTCCCGTCAATACGCTACAAAAGGGTATAACGAGAAATTGATAGCCCAGATTTTTACGGGAAAAGAAAGATATAAGCCTGGAAATCCGGCAGAACAGCCTGTTACACAGGAACGGCAATCATGGTTACAGATTTCTTATATGAAAGAAGCATATCATAGTATGGCGCCTAAATTTGTTTTGGGATGGATGGCGGAAGCGCTGTATTCATCGAGGAATTTCTCGGAGAATTTTACGGCGACAATGATGCAGGCTGCAGAGTTTTCGCCGACTCCGCATAGTAAGCTGATGTATAATGAGGCTTTCCGCGCTAATCAGTTTCTGGCTGCCGGTATCAAGCCTATGTTTATTTTCAATGATATGTTTCATCTGAGAGGAGAATTTTATGGATTTATGCCTATTTTCCCTATCGAGAAGAATACGCAAAACAAAGCATTTTATGGAAAAGCTTTCTCAAAGGTAGAATATATGGGAGAAGTTTCTGTTATTTGCCAATTACCTTTTGGAGCGATCTCTGCTTATGTAAATCATTATAGCTCACCGAGAAGGGAGTGGAATGTGGGGTTGAGTATCGGCTGGCAACTGTTTAATTACCGTTTCATCGAATAATTTTCTTCAAAAAAAGTTTGTGGAATACTTGCAGTTTCGGAAAAAGTCCGTATCTTTGCACCCGTTAAACAAAAAGGCCGCGTAGCTCAACTGAATAGAGTAGCTGACTACGGATCAGCCGGTTACAGGTTTGAATCCTGTCGCGATCACGAAAAACCTCTGCAAATTACTTTGCAGAGGTTTTTTGTTATACACCGTAGGGTAACAGTTATATCTGTGTAGACTCATGCAAATATGTGTGTGAGTTGATACAGATATAACTGTGTGCTTGTGCAGATATAAGTATTAATTTCTTTCCTGAGATGAATAAATCCGTCTCATGAGACAGTAAAAATCAGCTTGTGAGACGAAAAAAAACATCCCCTGAGATGAAACAATCTATCTCAGGGGATGTTTTACAAAGAAGTATCTTCGTTTTTTCTTAGCACTTAATATTTAACTCATCCAAAATCTTCCGCATGGCTTCAAAAGTAGTAATTCTGGTAGGCACAAGCGGGAGGCGAAGTTTATTTTCAATCATTCCCATAACGTTCAACATTGCTTTTACGCCTGCCGGATTGCCATCCACAAAAAGAAGCTTGAATAACTCGGCAAATTTATGGTGGATAGTCAATGCATTTGCATAATCTCCTCGCAATGCCAGTCTTACCATGCGGCTAAATTCGCGTGGAAATGCATTTCCGATGACCGATATGATACCAACAGCTCCCAAGGTAATCAAAGGGAAGGTAATACCATCATCTCCCGAAATAACGTCAAAATTGGCCGGTTTATTTTTGATGATATCATCCATTTGGGTGATGTCACCGGAAGCTTCCTTGATAGCAATAACATTTTTGAAGTCACGGGCAATGCGCAGCGTGGTTTCTGCTTTCATATTTACACCGGTACGACCGGGAACATTATAGAGTACAATTGGGAGCTCTGTAGCCTCTGCAATTGCTTTATAATGTTGATAAATACCTTCCTGAGAAGGTTTATTATAATAGGGAACAACAGACAGAATGGCATCTACTCCGGTAAAATCGTCGTTTTGAAGCGTATCCACAATGGCACGCGTATTATTTCCACCAACACCGAGCAGGATAGGTATCCGACCATTTACGCGTTCGATGACCATTTTCTTGATTTTCTTTTTTTCTTCTTCCGTCAGTGTCGGAGTTTCTGCTGTGGTGCCCAGCACACACAAAAAATCAGTATTGTTTTGAAGTTGATAGTCCACCAAACGTATCAATGCATCGTAATCAACGCTTTCATCCTCTTTAAAAGGAGTAATCAGCGCTACCCCCATTCCTTTCAATTTAGTCTGTATCATGAGTGAAATTTAAGTAATCTCTAATTAAATGACTCGCAAAAGTACGAATATTTTCGATTTCTACAGCAAATATAAGCTATAAAAAAGATTTCACTGGAAAAATGTTACGAAATGAGCGCTAAAAACTCATCTTCGCTCATTATCTGTACACCCAGCTTTTGCGCTTTTTCCAATTTGGCAGGTCCCATATTTTCTCCTGCCAGGATAAAACTGGTCTTGGCAGAAATACTACCTACATTTTTTCCTCCATTCTTCTCTATCAAATCTTTATATTCGTCTCTGGAGTGATGGGTGAACACACCGCTGATTACAATAGACTGTCCGGCAAGCTTATCAGTATAGCCGCTCAGATCTTCTTCCTTCCGGCTAAACTGTAATCCGGCAATTTTCAGTCGCTCTATTAATTCTCTATTCAGAGGATTAGCGAAGTAGGAAATGATACTTTGTGCTATTTTCTCACCGATTTCATCGATATTTATCAATCTTTCAAGATCTGCATTTTCCAGTTCTTCTATGTCAGTGAAGGACTTAGCTATTTTCTTTGCTACAGTTTCACCGACAAAGCGGATACCCAGGGCGAACAAAGCTCGCTCAAAAGGCACTTCCTTGCTTTGGGCAATACCCTTGACGATATTTTCCGCCGATTTATCTCCCATACGGTCCAGGTTCTTGATATCGTCTACAGTCAGCTTGTACAGATCTGCCGTATCCTTAATGAGTCCTAACCGATAGAACATATCCACAGTTTCCGGGCCTAATCCGTCAATGTTCATAGCCTTCCGGCTGATGAAATGCTCGATCTTTCCTTTAATCTGGGGTGGACAAGCCGTTTCGTTGGGGCAATAGTGCGCAGCTTCTCCTTCGTAACGGATTAATTTGCTGCCACATTCAGGGCAATGAGTGATGAACTTCACTTTTTCACCTACCATCATACTCCGGGCATCTTTGTCTACTCCGGTAATTTTGGGTATGATTTCGCCACCTTTTTCTACATAAACCATATCGCCGACATGCAAGTCGAGCCCTTCAATGATATCTGCATTATGCAGTGAGGCGCGTTTTACGATTGTACCCGATAATTGTACCGGATCCAGGTTGGCAACAGGGGTTACTGCTCCGGTTCTTCCCACCTGGTAAGTCACCTTGTTTAAGCGGGTCAATGCACGCTCTGCTTGGAACTTGTATGCGATGGCCCAACGAGGAGATTTTGCGGTGAAACCGAGGTTTTTCTGCTGTTTCAGGCTATTAACTTTCAAAACAATGCCATCCGTGGCTACAGGTAAATTCTTCCGTTCTGTATCCCAATAATGGATATAATCGAACACTTCCTGCAGGCTGTGGCACTTCTTCATATGGTCGGAGATTTTGAATCCCCATTGTGCAGCTTTCTGCAGGTTTTCATAATGTCCGTCGCAAGGTAGTTCTTCGCCTAATAAATAATAAAGGTAGGCATCCAGTTTGCGGGAAGCAACTATAGCAGAGTTTTGTAATTTCAAAGTGCCTGATGCTGCATTACGCGGATTAGCAAAAAGAGGTTCTTCGCGCGCCTCTTTTTCGCGGTTTAGTTCCTCAAAGACTTCCCACGGCATTAGTATTTCCCCTCTGATCTCAAATAATTGGGGATAATCACCATGCAAAACAAGGGGGATAGTACGGATTGTCTTCACATTATCCGTTACATCATCGCCTTTTTCACCGTCGCCACGGGTTACGGCACGTATTAATTTACCGTTTTCGTATGTCAGTGAGATGGATGTACCGTCATATTTAAGTTCGGCACAAATTTCAAAATCTTCGTTCAGGGCTTTTTGAGTGCGATCATAAAAGTCAGATACCTCACCTTCAGAATAGGTATTACCCAATGAAAGCATCGGATATTTGTGTGTCACTTGCGTGAAATTCTTATTCAAATCGCTTCCTACGCGCATGGTTGGCGAATTTTCGTCCTGATATTCAGGATGTTCTCGCTCCATCTCCTGCAATTCCCGCATCATGTCGTCGAACTCTTTGTCGGAGATTTCGGGAGCATTCAATACGTAATAATTGTAGTTGTGCCGATGCAGTTCGGCACGGAGCTGATCTATCTTTTCTTTTGCAGTCATAGCTATTTCAGATTGTTTGAACGCAAAAATACAGGTTTCTCCTCTAATATTTGTACTTTTGCAGAAAATTAAAATTAATATGCGCATTGATATAATAACAGTTCTACCGGAGATGATTGAAGGCTTTTTCAATTGCTCCATTATGAAACGTGCTCAGAATAAAGGGCTTGCAGAAATACATATTCATAATTTACGTGATTATACTGAAGATAAATATCGACGGGTGGATGATTATCCTTTTGGCGGTTTTGCCGGAATGGTGATGAAAATAGAGCCTATAGAGCGCTGTATCAATGCCTTGAAGGCAGAACGGGAGTATGATGAAGTCATTTTTACGACTCCTGATGGTGAGCAGTTCAATCAGCCAATGGCCAATACACTTTCACTTGCCCAAAACCTTATTATCCTTTGCGGGCATTTTAAAGGTATCGATTATCGTATTCGCGAGCATCTGATCACTAAAGAAATCAGTATCGGAGACTATGTGCTGACCGGTGGAGAGCTGGCGGCAGCAGTGATGGCGGATGCTATTGTCCGCATTATCCCCGGTGTTATTTCCGATGAGCAATCAGCCTTGTCCGACTCATTTCAGGATAATCTTTTGGCTGCTCCGGTCTATACAAGACCTGCCGATTACAATGGTTGGAAAGTTCCGGAAATTTTATTGTCCGGGCATGAGGCTAAGATTAAGGAATGGGAGTTGCAACAGTCTTTGGAACGGACGCGCAGACTCCGCCCGGATTTGCTGGGAGAGGAATAAATCAGTTGTATAAAAATAGAAAAAGGACATTCGCTATGAATGTCCTTTTTTATGTAAAATAGGTGCGAATGATATTCACTTGTTATTGGTTACACCTCAAGCGCACCGATAATTTCTTTCACAGACTTATATCCGTGTCTATCGAGATAGTCGTTTATACCTTCCGCTACTTTAATTGTAACTGCCGGATCGATGAAATTAGCCGTACCGATTTGGATGGCTGAAGCTCCGGCAAGCATAAATTCCACTGCGTCTTTCCAGTTCATGATACCTCCTAAACCTATGACAGGTATTTTTACCGCCTGAGCAACTTGCCATACCATGCGGAGTGCGATTGGTTTTACTGCTGCGCCGGACATACCACCTGTTACGGTAGAGAGTATAGGACGCCTGCGTTCCGCGTCTATAGCCATTCCAAGCAGTGTATTAATTAATGAAACGCTGTCTGCACCGCCATTTTCTACTGCACGGGCTATTTCAGCGATGCTTGTCACATTGGGAGACAGCTTTACGATAAGTGTCTTTTTGTAAGCTGCACGCACAGCTTTCACCACTTCTTCGGCTCCTTTTGCAGTGACGCCAAAAGCCATTCCACCTTGCTTCACATTAGGGCAAGAGATATTCAATTCAATGGCAGGAATTTTGTCAAGTTCGTTAATGGCTTCCGCTGTTTTTACATAATCTTCTATGGCAGAACCCGAAACATTTACAATCATATTGGTTTCGATGTCCTTAATACGCGGATATATCTGTTCAACAAAGTAATTTACTCCCTTATTTTGCAGTCCCACAGCGTTTAACATACCTGACGGAGTTTCTGCCATACGCGGATATGGGTTACCTTCACGTTTGTGAAGAGTCGTTCCCTTTACAATTATACCACCTATTCGCGTAATATCAATGAAATCGGCAAACTCTTCACCATATCCAAATGTACCGGAAGCCGTCATCACCGGATTCTTCATTTGTAATTCTCCAATGTTTACACTTAAATCTGCCATAATAGTTTGTTTATATTAAAAACCGGACCTTCTTTACATACACATAAATGCCCTTCCGTTGTATTTTCTACACAACAGAGGCAAGCGCCTATACCACACGCCATTGTATTTTCCAATGATACTTCACAAGCTATATCTTTACTTTTGGCATATTTAGCCACCGCCATCATCATAGGCTTAGGGCCACAAGTGTAAATCTGCTCGAATTGCACCTTATTCAATATGGAATGTTGTGTCACATACCCTTTTTCGCCATGACTGCCGTCCTCGGTAGTCGTATATACATCACCATAAGCTGCAAACTGCTCCAGTTGCAGTAGATCCTTATCACTTCTTGCTCCCAGAAGGAACGTCGGTTTACTACCGTTTTTAGCTAATTGCTCGCCCAGATAAAGCATGGGGGCTGTACCAACACCTCCACCTACTAACAGAAGCTTATCAGAAGCCTTTTCAGGCATTGTGAAGCCATTTCCCAAAGGAAGTACTACGTTGACCGTGTCTCCGGCTTTTGCTTCGCCTAATTGCCTGGTTCCGTCTCCAATCAGTTGGATCAGAAACCATACTTCATTGCGTTGTCTATCTACATAATTAATGGAAATGGGGCGGCGCAAGAAAGTAGTTGGAGATCCGTCCACACGTATTTCCGCAAATTGTCCCGGAAGCATATCCGGAAGCGGAGACGGAGACGTCAGTTTCAATAGCACATAATTAGCGTGCAGTCGGACGTTCTCAGTCACTGTCAAATCTAAAATGTATTTTTTCATTATCCTATATAAAGAGGTGAATTTTATCTTCAGGGTACAAAGATAATGCAAATCGAATGCAGAACTTTCATGCTTGCATGAAAAAGTTCTGCTGAGATGCTTATCTTATCCAAAGATACGGGAAATTGTGCAAATAGTCGTTTATGAGCCTTACTTTTCGGGTTTAAACGTCTCGTACGTATTATCGTCGAAGAAAATTCTTATTTCAGTGATTTTTCTGGGAGGCCTTTCTTTATAGATAATCTCCTGTTTTACAATCTCTTTAGTGGCATTTACAGGCGTTTCTAATGCGATTTCCTTGCGATTTTCGGCCGGACCTGTCTCTTTGGACGGATTTACGGAATTCTCAGCGAATAATGGATAGTCGAATCCACTCTCGATAGAAGAGTCAGAATCGGAAGGCGTATTACTCATTTCACCTTGTCCGGTAAGTAACCATTCCA
>ENA-OOVJ01000457-OOVJ01000457.1-human-gut-metagenome-genome-assembly--contig:-NODE-457-length-11630-cov-5.786436_pt1 | contig 11630 bp, 16 predicted proteins | sample MGYA00241553_ERZ501288 | MGnify/ENA primary metagenome ERZ501288 (study PRJEB25962, sample SAMEA2042363) | human gut metagenome | biome: human gut; feature: human-associated habitat; material: faeces... | reverse complement strand
CCGTCCGGGTGGGTGCAGACCAGGGCCTGGTGTCCGGGGAACTGCTCGGCACAGAACCGCTCCCCCAGCGCCTGGGCCTTGTCCATTGTCAGGCCGTGGTCGGGGCCGTCCCTGGGGTCAAAGGACAGGATGTAGTGATGGCTTTTCACGTCCTCCCTCTGCTGGTTTTTTCCATAGCGGAGATTGGCCCGCATACAGGCTACGGCGAAGTCCTCCTCGCCGCAATTCAAAGAAGAAATGCGGTAGTCCTGACGGGGGACAAGCCGCCCGTTCTCGTCCAGGATGGGCTTGCCGGTGAACTCGTCATGCTCAAAGGTGAGGTACTGCTCCGCCACGCCGTAGTCGGCATTTTTAGAGCTTAAATGTTTCAGTGTTGCCAATGGCTTCACCTACCTCTCGAAGCACCTGGAACTTGAGGGCAGCGAGGTCGGACAGCTCCGCCCGAACCTCGGCGGCGAGGGTGTTGTACGGTGCTCCGTACTCGTTCAGATACCGGGCAATCTGATTGAGGTTGCCGCCGATCCTGCCGTATTCGGCGGTCAGCTTCCCGACAGCGGCAAGCAGCTCGTCATTGACGGGGGAAACGGTTATGATGGGGCGTATGGCTGCCCCGGTTATGGCTTGCCGGATAAACTCGGCTTGGCTCATGTTGTAAGCAGAAAGCCTTTCCGCAAACTCGGCGTATTCTTCCTCGGTCATGCGTGTCTTGACTACCCGGCTGCGGTGCGGCGTGTTGTATCGTTTTCGCATGGTAAAACCTCCTTTCTGTGCGTGGTGTCCTCTCACTAATAGGAGAAAAACGGGGTGTGAAGCGGAACTGTTTTTGAAAAATCCGAAAAAATATTTTGAGGGATTTTTAAGCGGCGCAAGCCGCATAAGCAGGGTTTGGGGAAGGCACTCCCCAACAAGATTCCCGCAGGGGCAAAATGAGCGAAAAGCGAATTTTGGTACTGCGGTAGAATCTTGCTCTAAAAAACTACCGCTTTCCTCGGCGGCTCTGGTTTGCGGATATACTGGCTTGCTCCACCAATATAGCGATTGCGGCGGCGTGTTCTGCCCGCTGTTCACCACTACAACGGTGAAAAGGGGGCGTTTTGGCAAACGCAGCGGAAATTTTTTTGTTTTACCTGTCTGCTCCCTACAACAATCCGGCGGTGTGGTTTGCCAAAGATTTTTGAAAATGGGCGCAAAAAAAGCAGTAAACCTTTTCAAGATTTACTGCTTATCTGCCGCTGTGATGGGCGGCGGTATTAAATTGTCAGCCGTTTTTCAAATGGAATTTATCTGCAATCGCTTTCTTTCCGCTTTCCAATTCCTTTTCTGTAATCTTCCATAATCCTAACGCAATGATCTGCTATCTTTTGCATTCCGAGTTCTTCAAAAAAGGCAATTTGTATTTTCATCAGTTCTTCACAAACAGTCAACTTCTGCTCATCCATATTGCTAATAGCAAGCCATGGGAACGCTTTATATTTCTTAGTGTCCCCAATGAGAAAATTGTACCCTATCAACTCATTTTCACGGAAAACGAAATAGAATTGTGGGCCTGAACCTGGAACTGACTTTTCCATAATTTGCTGCATTGTTCTCACGCCGCCGTATGCCGGAAAAAAACCTATTCGCTCAAGAGCATTTAATATGTCAATCCTTTTATCTGTGGGTATGTCTCTATAATTGATAATCTGTTCCATTTGCTCTACCCTCATTGAAGTTTAATTTGTCAGGCTCTAATTATACAACTTTTCTGTTTAGCGGTCAAAGCGGAACTTCAACAGGCTTTCTATCAGTTGCCTGACGATATGCTCCTGCATATCCGTGTTAATCTGTCCGTCCATTTTCGCACAAGAGCGGACATATCCCGCATAATGGGATAGGACGGCGGCAACAGCTTCCGGGTCGCCCTCGCTTGCCTTAACGATTGTCTCATAGGGAAGTAGCTGGCTCATAGGACAAACCCTCCAACTCTGCCCGTAGCCGCCGTAAAATCATCTGAATACGCCGCCCGGTTGTGTTGCCAGCCCGTCCATATCTCCGTCCAATCTCCCTATGCGTCAATCGTTGGAAGTAGTACAAGAAAATGATTTCCTGTTCCATCTGTGATAGTGCGGACAGGGCTGCGGCAAGCTCTGGACTTTCCAAAAGCACCATCTGACCACAGACGAAAAGCGGATAGCTGGTCATGCCGGATTGCTCCGCAAAGTATTTATCTGTGGTACTGAATGGATAGTGTTTTTCTTCTATCAGATATTCAAGCGAGATTTCCCGCTTGCGGCGGCTCCGTATGCTCCGGGCTGCGTCTATGGCAGCGTGGCGAATAACAGTCTTGCAAAAGGCATCGTGTGTATGCCGGATATGTTCTTGATACTTTTCGTGTTCGGTCATGGAAAATCCCCCTTTCTGAATAATGGCAGAGGGCGGCAGCATCTTGTGCTGTCGCCCTCTTGATTACCGAACAGCAAAGACGGGCGGGGCTGTCAACGGCGGCGCATTTGCGCCGTTCATCTTGACCGTTGACAGGCTCGGCTGGGTTTGCTATCTGCTCACGGCAATTCACTCTCATTGATAGGAATTGCTTCAAGTTCCGTATTCAAATTGTTCCAATAAGAGCCGATATCCGCACTTGTGAAATACTTAAAACCGCCTGCTGCTGACTTCAATTCGCCGTTTTTAACCCCATAGCAGGCGTAAATCAAATCGTAGCTTGTTCCATCTGAGAGGTTAAATCTAAAGCTGGTCACATCTGCTCCGGCAGTTTCCTCAGTCGTTTTGTCTTTTAGGGATAAGCCCTTGAACTTATCATACAGGGTCTTTATATCATTTTCAGCAACAACTACTTTCTTTTCTGCTGATGCAGGCACTCCGTCATAGTGGTACATTTCAACGTTTTCGACATCTTCAACCTCAAATGGGAAGTCGATTTTGACAGGCTCATAAGCAATGTTTATAGGTAACAGAAAGAGAGCTGTAAAAATTGCAATGATACAAAGAGCGATGGAAACGAGAACAGCAATCGTTATCTTTTTTCTGCCTCTCTGCTTTTCTTTTGCCTCATGGCGCATAATAACGCTTTCGCTTTCTTCGTGAAGAACATCTTCGCTCGTGTGAGAAAGCAATTTCTGATAAATTGCGTTACAGTCAGCACAGGCGTTCAAATGCTCTTTTACCATCTCTGCGCTTGCTTCGCTGCAAGCACCGTCAACATACAGCGGAAGAATATCTCGAACAATATCGCATTGTTTACTCATGCTTTTCATCCATCCTTTCTTGAATTTTTAGCTTTGCACGATGATAAGTAACTCTCGCCCATGATTCTGTTTTTCCAAAAATTGCAGCGATTTGTGAAAAAGATAGTTCCCCGAATACGCGAAGCTGAAAGACTTCTTTGTATGGTTCTTCCAAACGGTGAAGAACGAGGTGTATGCGGAACGCCATGTCAGAATCTGCAACTGAGTTCTCAACATTTTCATTTGATGGCAAGTCATTGATTTCACTCACATCAGCTACTCGCTGACGGCTTCGCATTTCATCATGGTAAAGATTTTTTGCTATGGAGCAGAGCCATGTCAATTCATCTGACTTACCTTTGAATTGTGATGTTGTAGAAACAGCCTTATAGAATGTGTTCTGCGTGATTTCCTCTGCTATCTCACGATTTTTGGCAAGAGAAATAGTATACGAGTATACCTGTAAATAGTAGGCTTTATAGAGCTTTTCATAGTCCATACTTGTCATCACCTCCTTCAGCTTCATAGGTTAGACGGAGAAATCGGAATTTCGTTACAAAGAAGTTTGAAATTTTTATACCTTTACGCTACTCTTGCTTTGTGCGGACTATTGGTAGACGCGCATTAACGGCAAGTAAAGAGATTGCTGTGTCAGCTTGATATGTTCAAATGCTAATTAAGTATAGCATACAGCTATGAATTTTTCTATTGCGTTCCCCTGACTTCGGAATAGTGGCAGGGCTGGCTATCCTTGTTTTGCTTTGTGCTTCTCTACCGTACATGAGCATTTGCGCCGGGGTTATCGTTGCCGTAGCCCTCAAGCAGATTGATTGCACCCCAGATGCCAAGACCTGCGCCCAGAGCGATAACGAGAGTCTGAAGAACGGTTACTGCGCTATTGAAAAATGCCATAATATTTTCCTCCTAAAATTTGAAATTGTTTTGAGAATAGAAAAAGCCCTCCGTACTACCGGCATCAAAACCGGACGGAAGGCTTAGTTTACGAGAATCTTTTCAAGGAACTCCTCGACGGTTATCACGCCAAGTTTCTGTTCCATTCTGCTTCTTGCATATTCAGTTTCACAATCATATATATCACCACCACCTTTCATAAGAAACAGCCAATACATTGACTGCAACAAATCTTCACGAGAAGCACAGATTGTCGGTGAAAAAACGACAGGTGAAACCTTCAGAACCTCTGCGAGTTTCGCTGTGGTTTCTGCATTAGGGGTTCGAGCGTTTTTCTCATACTGAGCAATACGGACATCCGCTGTTTTCTCGGAATACCCCATCAGGAGTCCAAGCTCTTTCTGGGTAAGGCGGCGAAATCGTCTAACGAACTTCAATCGCTGCCCAATAGAGGTATCCGTGATCCACCAAGTCATTTTTTTTACACCTCGCTTTCTGCAAATTCTCGATATACAACCTCATTTTTTGCTCTGCGCTTGCCTACGGCTTCACTGGGAGCAAGGTCAGGGTAGGTTGCCTGCACTTTCTGTCTGCTTCTGCGGACAGTTTCAAACCCCGGAAAGCTGCGTCTATCCAGTTCCTTCAAAAACACAGGAACCGTCATGGCATGAATGTCGATGCCACGCAGACCGGAATAGTGTTCCAGTACCATCAGGTACAAATGATTGTCGGTATTTCTTGCCTTGTGGTCGTGTTCCAAGATGTTCTTAACCAGGGCAGATACCGTTTTCAGATTTTCCAAACAGAAACCTCCTTAATCCGCATCGACTACCACAAACTCATCACCTGCCTTGAGCTTCAACCTTCGACTCAGAAACTGTTCAATGTTGAACTCATTTCTCTTATCAAAGTCTGATGTGTACTTATAATTGGGGTGCTGCGTCAGATCGTACTTATCAGAAAGAAACGGTCTGACACCACGCAACTGCAAAATACACTTGCTGCCATCCAGAACCGCAAGCTCATCTACGCTCGCAAGGTCTTTGCCTAACTTCTGATAATTCAAGCCGTAAGACGGGCTGTTACCTCTGGTGTTGGAGGTGTTGTAGGTGTCGATAGTTTCTTTTCCCAATGCCTGATTCAGTTCTTTAAGCGTGGTTGGCTCAGAACCACCCAGGAAAATTCGGGAATCCATGTTGCCGATGATGGTATCGGCATTGTCTTTATAAATGGCTTTCAGCTGTGATTGTGCCTGGAGAACAAGGCAAGCCGATATTTCACGGCTTCGGATTGTCGCTACCAGTTTTTCCAGATTGGGAATCTGACCGATGTTTGCCATCTCATCAATCAGGCAGCGTACATGAACCGGCAGTCTGCCGCCGTACACATCATCTGCTTTCTCGCACAGCAAGTTGAACAGCTGTGTGTAAATCATGGAGATCAAAAAATTAAACGTCGCATCCGTATCTGACATAATCAGAAAGAGCGCCGTTTTCTTATCTCCAAGGGTATCCAACTGCAACTCGTCATAGGCAGTCACATCTCTGACCTCCTGAATATCAAAAGGAGCCAGACGAGCGCCGCAGGAAATCAAAATCGACTTAGCGGTCTTGCCGGCAGCCAGCTTGTATTTTTTATACTGACGGACTGCAAAGTGATTCGGCTTTTTCTTTTCCAGGGCTTCAAACATCAGATCCACCGGGTTCTGGAACTCCTCATCATCTTCCCGCACCTCCATTGCGTTCAGGAACTCAATCAGGGTGGAGAAATTCTGTTCCTCAACCGGAGCTTCATAGTGGATATATCCGATCAAGGCACAGTAGAGCAGCGTTTCCGCCTTCGTCCAGAACTCATCACCGGCTTTTCCATCACCCTTTGTGTTGGCAATCAGCGTTGTCACCAGTTTCAGAATGTCTTTTTCTGAATGGATATAGGCAAATGGGTTATAGTGCATCGACTTCTGAAAGTTGATGGTGTTGAAAATCTTGATGGTGTAGCCATGCTTCAAAAGGGCGTTGCCGCACTCAATCACGATGCTGCCTTTCGGGTCAGTGACCACATAGGAACTGTGCATCTGGAGAAGGTTTGGCTTCAACCAAAAGCGAGTTTTACCGGAACCCGAACCGCCGATAATCAGAACATTCTTATTTCGGGCATTGGCAGGATTCTTCGGGCGATTGCTCATCATCAGCCGCTCCGTTTTCGTCAGGATCACATTGTCCTCGAACTTTGGTGCAATAAACGGCTCAATATCTTTTGCCGTTCCCCAACGAGCAGAACCGTACTCAACATTGTGTCGGTACTTCTTTGCGTTTTTGCCTTTTAGATAGACAGCCAGCCGAAGTCCTGCGCCGCAGAGAATACCAATCAGCAAATCCAACGGGTGAAAGCTGGGAAACGGATTGTTCAGGGCTATCGGAAGGGCATGAAAAAAGCTGAGGATTTTCGCAGATGAATCTGCCCCCTCAGCCAATCTCCATGCTTCTCCTAAATTCGTAGCGAATAACCCTACCAGAAAATACGGTAAATTCAGAATCAGGAGCTTTTTCATTTTTCTCTTATCCATCACAGATCACGCTCCTGTTTCTTCTCTCGAACCTTCTTCGGAATCGCTGCGACAATTTCCTTGAACTTCTTCAGCTGCGCCAGAACGCTCGGCTTTTCATTCTTGGTTAATGCCCTTGCCTGATGTTCCTTGCAGATTGCATCCAAAGCATCTGCATCTTTAGAACGGACAAAAACAAGAAACCGGGGAGGATCAACGGACTTATCTTTTCTTACGGCAAAGTCCACGCCATACTTCTTGGCGAGCTTTTCAAAATCACGGATCTTCTTTCTTCACCATGTCATCCGGCAGGGGAAGCGCCATAATGCTGCGCCCCATGCGTACAAAAGTCTCAGGCTGATGAAAGTGTTCCTCAAACTGCTTCATCAGTTCCGGGGACAGAGAACAAAAATCATCCTCGCCCAATCCCACAACCAGAAAATCACCGGCGATAATGTCATAAATATCGCCGTCATCATCACGCAGCGCACGGTTCAGTTCTTTGCCTACGAGTTTACCTTCGTCGTGCATCACCAGTGCAACCGGCTCATTGAACGGATAAGTTGCCTCAATATCGCCACCTACGGCTTTCTGCAAATCCTCCAGCTCACAGCCCCTCGGTTTTCCCCCACCCCCCCCCCCCCCCAGCCGATCTGCACAGCCTGCGGATACATGAACGGCTTTACCAGCAACACATTCATGGTATCTGCCTGTTCTTTCTGAACCTCCCGTTCCTCGGTCGTGCCGAACGCAACACCGGTAAAGTTTTCGGAGTCCAGAATGTACTCCGAATTGTAATAAGCGGCTCTAACCTGTTCCTCTGCCGCATCGTGAGATTCTGCTTGCACCGTAACCGTTTTCTCCAAGGTTTCGGTGATCTTCACATCGTATTCTTTCAAGTTTCGATACCTCCGTTTCTTTGGAAATAAGAAAAGCGACCATCCATGAACCTGTTACAGTTCATAAATAGTCGCATCCACATCGGCTAAAAGCTCGAACAAGCAAATATCGTCCAGTTCGCAAATCAGGGAACCCATGTCGAAGAAAATATCGTCCTCGCATTCCACCGTAGTAACCACGCTGCGGTGTTCGTTAAGACAAATGGCTTCTTCCTTGTCCATCGTGATCGTAGACATACAGGACACCACATAGAATGTCATATCTTCTGCTAACCACAGCTCCTTGCTCTGAATCGTGCGAACTTTTTCATCGCCGCTCATATCTTCTACATAGGACAGAAGCCGCACGGCTCTGCTGTTCAGAAGTACCTTTCCCTGATAGTCGATACCCTCACCAGCAGAGGACAATACTCGATACTCGCTAATCATCTCGGCATTTTTCTGAAACGACTTTGCCAGAAGCGCAGGAGAAATATCATCGAACTCCTCACTGTAGTTTACGAGCATATCTACCATATAATCAGGATCGCAAAGGTCGTAGAGTTCTTCCAAAGCGCCCTGAATGTTTTTGGGTGTAAACATTTTTTACCTTACCTTTCCATTGATTTTTCTCTTTTTTTCTGCCATTGCTCCAAAAGCTGAATGATTTTATCCTCCATCTGCTTGTTGGTATAGGACTTCGGGAAGTATTTTCGCAACGAATCCGTTTTGAAGGTTACTCTGTCCAGCTCTCCCTTCTTGATTTCATTCATAATCTCGCACATCGCATCCAGCGTACACTCGCCCTCCTGTGCGAGCTTTTTAATTCGCTGTGCTTGCGAAAGGGAAGGAGCTGCTTGAGCATAATCCATTGCAGAAAGAAAATCCTTCTGTTCTTCACTTGCCAGATAGGAAAGCTCCACCGCAGGATTGAATTTGATCTGACCCGTATCTACCATATCCAGCAGTTCCGGAATCAGTTCGGTCAGACGGATATAACGGTGTACCTGATTTCTGCTTTCTCCTGCCTCCTGACCGACTATATCCATTGCCTGCAACTTCATCCCAACTTGGGATGAAGTTAAATCGGTGCGTTGACCTTGATGTTTAATCGCATCCAGCTTCATCTTATAAGCAAATGCTCTTTCACTCGGCAGGATACTCTCCCTCTGCAAATTCGCATCAACCATCAAAATAATGGCTGCATCATCGTCCAGGTCACGAACAATCGCAGGCATGGTTTCCTTACCCGCAAGCTCCGATGCCCGGTGCCGCCTGTGACCAGAAACGATTTCATAACCACCGTCGGGGTCAGGACGGACAATCGCAGGAGTGAGAACTCCGAAATCTCGGACGCTCTCTGCCGTTTTCATCATTTCTTCATCATCAACCACACGGAAGGGGTGTCCCTCAAAGGGGTGTAGCTCAGAAAGCGGAATTTCCTGCACACGCTCCTGCTGGGCTTCAGCTCTGGATTGATCGGTGGAGAAAATATCATCGTACCCCTTCAAGCTGATGTTTGCGCCTTTTTTCTGCATTGTTTAACACCTCCTTCGTCAGAATTTTATAGGCTTCGGCAACTTTGCCTTTGGGATCATGCTTGAAGATACTGGTTCCCTCTGCGCTGATTTCCTCTGCACGGACAGAGCGGGGAATGTCGGTCTTGTAAACCTTCAGCTTTCCGCCGTAGCTCTCCCGAATCAGATTGCTGATGTCTTTGGAGTAGTTGGTGCGGCTGTCCACCATCGTCAGAAGAATCCCTTCAATCCTCAGTTTCGGGTTGATTTGCCTCTTGACCTTGTTGATGGTTCCAAGCAGCTGTTCCAGACCCTTTGCAGGAAGGTATGCTGCCTGAACCGGTATCAGCACATTGTCGGCAGCTGCCAACGCATTGACGGTCAGCATACCCAAAGACGGCATACAGTCAAGAAGAATGTAATCATAATTCTGTTTGACTGTATCCAGGTATTGCCGGAGAATGGTTTCCCGGCTCATGGCATTGACCAGTGCTACCTCCATACCTGAGAGTTCGATGTTGGACGGCACCAAATCAACGCCCTCCGGATGATGAAGAATCCCTTCATCGGGAGTAATAGGGTTTTCCATCATAATCTTTCCCATCAGATTGGAAAGTGTCGGAGACAGATCATCCGGGCAGGGATTGCCCAAACTGACCGTCAGGGAAGCCTGGGGATCGGTGTCTACCAGAAGCACCTTTTTTCCTTCAAGAGCCAAGCCAACGCCCAGATTCTCGGTGGTGGTGGTCTTTCCAGTGCCTCCTTTCTGATTGACCACCGCAATGATGGTTGCTTTTTTCGACATTTATCGTCACTCTCCTTCCTCTCGCTTCATTTTCAATTTCTTAAATCCTCCTTCCAAATATCCGTGTGACATATCGTGCCGAACAAGAGCATCGTAGTAGGTGTCTATTGTCGTCGGCGCATTGTATATCGTAGTCAGCATATACTGACGGATATTTCTAATCTTTGTGGTGTTCTCCTTGAAGCAGTCCATAACATATCGAATGTGTTCGGCATTCAGTTTCATAAACCGACTGCGGACAATTTCTGCCGGACGCTCCTCTGCACCAATGCGAATCAACGGTCGCTTCGTGCAAACTGTTTCAACGATCAACTCCAGAATGTTATCCAGCATTTCGGAATCGTAAGGGTAATCCTTCTTCAACAAATCCATACTGAGCTGATCCGAGAAATAATCAAAGTATTCTTGATACCGGTCATTCTCGTCCATCATTCCACCATTTCCGGAAGGAAAGATAGAATCAGTATCACTAAATTCAGTATTTTTAATATCAGTATTATTACATTGTGATTTCGGAAGTTCTTGAGTTGTGATTTCCATTGTTCCAGAATTGTGATTTTCACAATTCAAGAGTTGTGAATCCACAGCAGAGATAAAGTTCTTCACATAGATCAGGTTGGGCTTTCCCAAACCCTGGCGCTTACGTTCAATCAATCCTGCTTTCTTCTCAAGTTCACTGAGCAGCTTGATAGCCTTTTGTTCAGCACAGTTCAGAGCCATCTTCGCTTCGTCGATTGTAAAAATGATATACACTCTACCGTTTTTATCTATCCAACCATTCTTGGCAGACAGGCTCATGCGGTCAAGCAAAATGCCATACAGCATCTTGGCATCGGCAGAAATATTCCAGAACCTCTCGTTCGTGAACAACACCTTCGGAACTCGATAGAATGTGAATAGATCGGATTGCTGACCGTAAAAATAATCAAAACTCACACGGCTTCACCACCTTCTTTCTGCGGAAAACTTTCTGTTGTCAGCGGAATGCTGCGGAAAGTCGTATCCGTCTTTTCGTAAGGACATCGGGCAAAATAGTAGAAGCGGTATTCCTGTTCATACACATCCATATCAACGAAGCCCCACTTCACGCATAACCTTCTTCGTACACCAACCAATGCACGGGTGATCTCGCCCATAGGGACAGCCATCACATTCCGACTTGGGTTTCGGCGGCAAAGAGATTAAGTAGTAGCAATTATTTCTACCCAGACGGCAGCCCTTTCTGCCATTCGTCCAGAAGTAGCAGTAATGACAGTCGCTCGGCTTGTCTGCGGTATAAACAGGCTTGCTCAAATAAAACACCTCCAATCTCTTGTATTTGCCCATGGGTTTGGGCATAAAAAAAGAGCGCCTATCCATCCCCAATGCGGGGCAAATAGACGCTCTATGTACATAACGATATTTAATTTTATCTGCTATAACTGCATGGTATTCAAAACATCCGCCTTTTTTGATTAGCTGGATTTTTGGCACGATTTTGGGGCTGATTAGCAGGAAGGGCATTTTCATTAGCAAGAACAGCCCGTTTTCTGCTAAAAATTAGCTGGCGATTTTGTCTTATAACAACCGTTCGATTCTGGAGGGGTTGTCAAAAATCAAATTTTGGAGTAGAATTTTATCTCATACAGTGAAAGAGCTTTTTCGTAGCTTTTTATATAAGAAAAGCCGAAAACCCTTGAAAACAAAGGCTTTCGGCGTTGTTCACTGGCGTCCATAAGAGGATTTGAACCTCCGACCCCACGCTTAGGA
>ENA-OOVJ01000318-OOVJ01000318.1-human-gut-metagenome-genome-assembly--contig:-NODE-318-length-13950-cov-2.758690_pt1 | contig 13950 bp, 10 predicted proteins | sample MGYA00241553_ERZ501288 | MGnify/ENA primary metagenome ERZ501288 (study PRJEB25962, sample SAMEA2042363) | human gut metagenome | biome: human gut; feature: human-associated habitat; material: faeces... | reverse complement strand
CCGGCGGTGACGGTGGATAACCGTCGTACTCCGCCGTCTCTTTATACGCCCGAAAAACTGGTGGTGCATAAGGATACGCATCAGGCTCATGTGATGATAGGCAGCCGTGGCTATAATGCGTACGATGATAAGCGTACCGCGCTCTATCTATTGAATAATATTCTTGGCGGGCCCGGTATGAACAGTCGCTTGAATGTTTCTCTGCGTGAGCGTCGCGGCCTTGTCTATAATGTAGAGTCTAACCTGACTTCTTATACGGATACCGGGGTTTTCTGCACTTATTTTGGTTGCGATCCCGATGATGTGGATACTTGTATGCGTCTGGTGATGAAAGAGCTTAAAAATCTGCGTGATACAAAGATGACTTCGCTACAACTCGCAGCTGCGAAGAAGCAACTCATCGGACAAATAGGTGTGGCTTCGGATAATAATGAGAACAATGCTCTCGGCATGGCGAAGACTTTCCTGCACTATAATAAGTATGAAAGTTCCGAAGCGGTTTATCAACGTATTGAACAAATTACTCCGGAGATTTTGCTGGAAGTGGCGAATGAGATGTTTGCAGAAGATTATCTGTCGACGTTAATTTATCGCTGATTGTCGTTTACTTAATGGGATTTTGTGTATCCTCTTTCCGAGCACAAAAATAATCTGGCCCGGCGTAGCCATAAATCAAAAATGGATTAGTTATTTTGTTCATAAGCAGATGTTTATATGTAGCAATAACTTTCCGCATTTCCAAAAGTTTCGTAGCAAGTTAGAATGATTATTATGAATATAATTATTATAATTTGCAATAATCTAAAGCAGGATAATCATGAAGAGTATACAAGTGAATCCCTTTATCATAGGTACCTATCTATCAGTCCATCTTTGCGGATTTAACGGAGCGCCAGTGTGAGATACTCCGTGCGATAGCTACCGAAAAAGTTGCTGCCAATGTGACTTCCGGTGAGTTTGTGCGAAGATATCATCTGAAATCACCCAGTTCCGTACAGTCTGCCCTGAAAGGGCTTTCCGGTAAGGGTATGGTAGGTAAGACCCTTGACAGATACGTTATTAATGACCGGCTGTTTAGGTTTTGGATAAAGCGGAATCCGATCTGGTGAAGTACATAAGGCGGAAGCCTCCTGGTCCGGTGCAGGTAAGTCTGTTTTGTCTACTGTTACCGTCAGGCGAATGCTATTGGCCACGCAACTCCCGTCGGCGCTACGAAAACTGAGGTAGGCTATCAATTCATCGTCCTGCCAGTCGGAAGGAAGTTGAAGTTCTGCATGTCGGGCGGAACGTAGGGCGGCTTCCGTATCGTAAACAGCTGTTTCTTCGTCTTTGTTATATACTAATAACATGGTTATGTCCGTATCTTCTGCATTTCCCATGCCACTGTTGTCCTGCCAGTTAAAGTGCACCTTATTTCCGTTTTGTGTGGCTGTACCTTCGAATACCGGCATCAGGGTTCCCATAGAAACCAATGCCCGGTCAAAGTCTATTTTGATTTCTTTTCCACTGCCAGTCACGGCTCTTTTCAGTGTGTAGGACATAGCGGAGTTGAACGCGGATTTCTCCTGTGTAAATTCCTTGTAGCCAATACGTATGAAAGGTTTTATAGCTTTCAGGAAGCTGAATGCCGTGGCGAATTTACCGCGTTGTTCCTGTTGTTTCGGTGTGCGCGGATTGCTGACTTTGGCGGCCCGTGCACGTATATAGTAGTTTGATTTCCAGCGGAACCCTACTATCGGTCCCACTTTACCGGAGAAACCTCCGAGAATGCCCTGGTTGATAATTCCCATGATATCGTGTTTTTAATTACTTGTTTCTGTCACTGCGCAAATATATGGAAAATAAATCTCTTCAACCCGCTTCCTGTGATTTTTGCGTTCATTTGCGTCAATTTGCGTAGATAACTCTTTGATCTTCTTTATTGTATTATGACCTGTCTCCGTTACACCCGGAATGCACTTGCTCCGTACCAAGGCCGTACTTTCTTCGGTCAGAGGTACCTGTGAGTGGAGATGGTACGGAGCAAGTATCTGCTACATTTGGGCAGGCGCTGGAATTGGAATTGCAAAAGCGCGATACGGTTTTGGTATTTTAGGAGCGTACGTCAGTTGCTCATTCAAAATATATTTTTGAAATAAAAAATCCCCCTTCCCCGTTTTACCGGTAAAAGGAGGATTTCACTTAAAATTATGATGGACTTTTTATTTCAAGTCTCTCAGTTCCCAGCCCAGTGCACTGGCACCTAAAACAGCTGCATCAGAGTCCTTCAACTCAGACATCAACAATTTGGCTTTACCTTTATAGATGTTCAGCACATTGTCATCGATAGCTTTCTGGATGGGTTTGAAGATATAATCTCCGGATTTGGCCAATCCGCCAAACAGGATAATAGCTTCGGGGCTTGAGAAAGCGATAGCATCAGCAATAGCTTCACCCAGAATGTTGCCTGTGAAGTCGAAAATATCTTGTGCCAGTTTGTCACCTTGAACCGCTGCATCGTATACGTCCTTTGAAGTGATATTCTCAGCAGGGATAGAGCGAAGCAAACTTGGTTCGGTACGTGCAGTCAGGAATTCGCGGGCTGTACGTGCTACACCGGTAGCCGAGCAGTAAGTTTCCAGACAGCCGTGACGTCCGCATCCGCAAAGACGACCATTTTCGCGGCGTATGATAACGTGACCTAATTCTCCGGCAAAACCGTCGTGGCCATAAACCATCTGACCGTTGATAACGATACCGCTACCTACACCTGTACCCAGAGTAATCATGATAAAATCTTTCATACCACGTGCAGCACCATAAGTCATTTCACCGATAGCTGCGGCGTTAGCGTCGTTAGTCAATGCAGTAGGTATACCCAAGCGCTCCTCGAACATGGCTGCCAAAGGTATTACACCTTTCCACGGCAGGTTGGGGGCAAATTCGATAGTACCGCTGTAGTAGTTACCATTGGGAGCACCGATACCGATACCTTTGATTTTATCTACACCGCCATTAGCGATAATCAAAGGCAACAGATTCTTGCAGACTGCATCTACATAATCATCTGCTTGATCGTGAACGCCGGTTTTGATGGAACCGCTTGCAATAATAGTTCCGCGTGCATCCACAATACCAAAGACGGTGTTTGTTCCGCCTATGTCAATACCTACTACGTAGGGTTTTTCCATGCTTGAATTCATGATATTAATGTTTTGTTTAAAGGGTTAGTTAATTAGTATTATGGTTACAAATTACACAAAGAAAAACGACACTTCAAAATCTTTTTGAAAAAAAGTTCACCCTCTTTGCAACTTTTCGTAACATAGCTGCGTCTAATAGTGAAAATTAATAAGAAAACAGACTAAAACAGAGGTATACGTGATACAACTGAAAGACATTAACAAGACCTACAACAACGGAGCACCCTTGCATGTGCTCAAAGGCATCAACCTCGATATCAAGCGGGGTGAGTTTGTTTCCATCATGGGAGCTTCGGGTTCCGGTAAATCCACCTTACTTAATATATTGGGTATTTTGGATAACTATGATACCGGTGAGTATTATCTGAATGGTACACTGATCAAAAACCTCAGTGAGACTAAAGCGGCTGAATACCGGAACCGTATGATCGGGTTCATCTTTCAGTCGTTTAACTTGATTTCCTTTAAAAATGCAGTAGAGAATGTGGCGCTTCCGCTTTTCTATCAGGGAGTAAGTCGCCGCAAGCGTAACGCCATGGCACTGGAATATCTGGATCGCTTGGGATTGAAGGATTGGGCGCACCACATGCCGAATGAAATGTCCGGTGGACAGAAACAGCGTGTTGCTATCGCCCGTGCCCTTATCACTCAGCCTCAGATTATCCTGGCCGATGAACCTACCGGTGCTCTTGATAGTAAGACTTCCGTGGAAGTAATGCAGATTCTTAAAGATTTGCACAGTACGGGGATGACTATCATAGTGGTTACCCACGAAAGTGGTGTAGCCAATCAGACAGATAAGATAATCCATATCAAGGATGGTATTATCGGCAGCATCGAAGAGAATCGTGATCATGATGCTTCTCCATTCGGAAAAGACGGATTTATGAAATAAAAGAATGTACAATGTACAATTTACAACGTACAATTGAAGCTTCGCCAACATTCCGGAAGGCAAATTGTAAATTGTAAATTGTCAAATAGTAAATGAATATATGTTTGATATTTGGCAAGAAATATACGGAACCATTAAGCGGAATAAGTTGCGTACGTTCCTTACAGGGTTTGCCGTGGCATGGGGCATCTTTATGCTTATCGTGTTGCTGGGTGCCGGAAACGGTATCATCCACGCCTTCGAGCAATCGTCCTCAGAACGTGCATTGAACTCTATCCGCATTTTTCCGGGATGGACTTCCAAGCCTTATGCGGGATTGAAGGAGGGACGTCGTGTCCGTTTGGAGAATAATGACCTGGAGGCTACTGAAAAGTATTTTCCGGATTATGTAATCAGTGCCGGTGCTACCGTGCGGCAGAGCAATGTAAACGTCAGTTTTGGGCAGGAGTATGTGAATATCTCCCTGATGGGAGTACACCCCAACTATACGGAGGTAGAGACGGTGAAAACTGCTGACGGGCGTTTTGTTAATCAGAATGATTTGAAAGAACGTCGCAAGGTGATCGTTATACATAAAAAGACTGCCGATATTCTATTTGGCAAAACTCATACCGAACCTATCGGGCAGTTTGTCAATGCAAGTGGAGTAGCATATCAGGTGGTAGGTATTTATAATGACCAGGGAGACCGCGAAGCCAGTGAGGCCTATATTCCTTTTTCTACTTTGCAGACTATCTATAATAAAGGCGAACAGCTGAATAATATTATTTTCACTACTAAAAATCTGGAAACAATAGAAAGTAACGAGATCTTTGAGGCCAACTATCGCAGGGTAATTGGTGCCAGTCGTCGTTTTGATCCTCAGGACAACAGTGCCATCTGGATATGGAACCGCTTTACCGATTATATGCGGACACAAAACGCCATGGGGATGCTTCGTACAGCTATCTGGGTGATTGGTATTTTCACCTTGCTGAGTGGAATTGTAGGTGTTTCAAACATCATGTTGATTACGGTGAAAGAGCGTACGCGTGAATTCGGTATCCGTAAGGCTCTTGGAGCGAAACCATTATCTATCCTTTGGCTGATTATTGTGGAGAGCGTTGCTATCACTACTTTGTTCGGGTATATAGGGATGGTGGCCGGCATTGCCGTTACGGAATGGATGAACTCGGCTTTCGGTAATCAGACTATGGATGCGGGTATGTTCCAGCAAACCATGTTCTCGAATCCGACTGTAGATTTGAGTGTCGCCATTCAGGCTACGCTGACCTTGATTATAGCGGGAACGCTGGCCGGTTTCTTCCCGGCAAAGAAGGCTGTAAGCATCAGTCCGATAGAAGCATTGAGAGCGGATTAGTGGCTATAGTATGAATCATTTATCACTAATCACTAAACATTAATCACTATTAACATGAGAATAGATATAGACTCTTGTGAGGAAATCCTCATCACGATTACAAGAAACAAGACGCGAAGCTTGCTGACGGCATTCGGTGTATTCTGGGGTATCTTCATGCTGGTGGCGCTTATCGGTGGCGGGCAGGGGATGCAGCAGGCTATGAGCTCCCAGTTCGAAGGCTTTGCCACGAATTCGGCTTTCCTGGTTTCGCAGAAGACGGGAGAGGCGTATAAAGGTTTCCGGAAAGGACGTTGGTGGAATCTGGAACTCTCTGATATTGAGCGTCTGCGCAATGGGGTGGCGGAAATTGATATCATCACTCCTTCTATCGCCTATTGGGGAAGAACGGCAGTGCATGGAGATAAGAAATATGAATGTAGCGTAAAGGGATTGTATCCCGAATATGAGCATATAGAGCACCAGGAGATGGCGTATGGACGCTTCATCAACGATGTGGATATTAAGGAAGCACGTAAAGTCTGCACAATAGGTAAACGTGTGTATGAAAGTTTGTTTCACCCGGGAGAAGACCCTTGTGGAAAGTATATCCGGGTAGACGGTATTTACTATCAGGTGGTGGGTATGTGCTCGTCCGAGGGCAACATGAATATTCAGGGACAGGCTTCGGAAGCAATAACATTGCCTTACACAACCATGAAACAAGCCTATAATCTGGGCAACCGGATACATGTGGCATGTTTCACCGTGAAGCCCGGTGTCAAGGTGACGGATATTCAGGATAAGGTGGAGCACATAGTAAAGGCGGCTCATTACATCTCTCCGGATGATAAGCAGGCAGTGATGATGCTGAATGCGGAGGCCATGTTCTCTATGGTGGATAATCTGATGACGGGAGTCCGAATATTGATCTGGATGGTAGGTTTGGGTACCTTGTTTGCCGGAGCTATTGGCGTATCGAACATTATGATGGTGACAGTGCGTGAGCGTACCACGGAAATTGGCATTCGCCGCGCCATCGGAGCACGTCCGAGGGATATCTTGCAGCAGATTCTTTCTGAAAGTATGGTGTTGACTACTATTGCGGGTATGGCAGGTATCTCTTTTGCTGTATTGGTATTGCAGGTATTGGAGGCTGCCGCCAATGATCCGGGGCATATCACTACTCATTATCAGGTTTCATTTGGCCTGGCTATCGGTACCTGTGCGCTATTGATTGCTTTAGGAGTGCTTGCAGGTTTGGCTCCGGCCTATCGTGCCATGGCAATTAAACCTATTGAGGCTATCAGGGATGAATGATAAGAGGAGCGATAACTCCTTAATTTCCTAATATAAAAATAAAGAAACAATAATATAATAATAGTATGAAAAAGTATCTGAAAATCGCTTTATTGGTATTTTTAGCTGCCATTTTCATCTTCACGTTTGTATTCCTTTACCAGAAGTCTAAACCCAAGATTACGGTGTATGATACAGTAACTCCGACAGTGGCCGACCTGGAAAAAACGACTGTGGCAACCGGAAAGGTAGAACCGAGGGACGAGATTCTCATTAAACCCCAGATATCGGGTATCATTGACGAGTTGTATAAAGAAGCGGGACAGACTATACGCAAGGGAGAAGTGATTGCTAAGGTGAAAGTGATTCCCGAACTAGGTACGTTGAACTCTGCCGAGAGTCGTGTGCGTCTGGCGGAACTTAATGCGAAACAGGGCGAAACGGACTTTGCCCGCATAGAGAAGTTGTTTGAAGACAAGCTGATCAGTCGTGAAGAATATGAAAAAGCCGAGGTAAGTGTAAAGCAGGTGCGTGAAGAGTTGCAGACAGCTAAGGATAACCTGGAAATTGTGAAGGAAGGTATTACAAAGAGCAGTGCTTCTTTCTCAAGTACGTTGATCCGTTCCACAATTGATGGTTTGATACTGGATGTACCGGTAAAAGCCGGTAACTCGGTGATCATGAGTAACACGTTCAATGATGGTACGACAATCGCTACGGTTGCCAATATGAATGATTTGATTTTCAGAGGTAAAATTGATGAAACGGAAGTCGGTCGTGTTCATGAAGGTATGCCTGTGAAGTTGACAATTGGTGCTTTGCAGAATCTTTCATTTGACGCTACACTGGAATATATCTCGCCGAAGGGGGTAGAAGAAAACGGTGCCAATCAATTTGAGATAAAGGCAGCTATACAGGTGCCCGATACGGTGATGATTCGTTCGGGGTATTCTGCTAATGCGGAAATTGTACTGGAACGTGCACAAAAGGCACTTACTTTACCTGAAAGTACTATTGAGTTCAGTGGAGACAGCACATTTGTATATGTGATGACGGATAGTGTGCCTGCCCAGAAGTTCGAGCGTAAAGAGGTGAAAGTGGGTATGAGTGACGGTATCAAGATTGTTATCAAAGACGGTGTGGACGGCAAAGCCAAAGTGCGCGGTGCAGAGAAGAAGGATAAATAAATGCCGGTGAAGTAACCTTGTATAATTCAATAATAACAGATTATGAAGAAGAACTTAATAATAGGATGTATGGCTGTCTTTGCTGTCTCGGTGCAGGCACAGGAGGGCTGGACATTGCGCCAATGCATCGACTACGCTATAGAACATAATATCAGTATCCGTCAGAGTGCTAATGAGGCAGAACAAAGTGCCGTAAGCGTGAATACGGCCAAATGGGCGCGTCTGCCGAACCTGAACGGTAGTGCAGGGCAAAGTTGGAACTGGGGACGTACGGATGTGCGTATAGGAGATGAGCAAAAGTACATTAGTGTGAGTAGCCACAGTACTAATATGTCTTTGTCTACCAATGTTCCTATATTCACCGGTTTACAGATTCCTAATCAGTATGCTTTGGCCAAACTGAACCTTAAAGCTGCTATGGCGGATTTGGAAAAAGCTAAAGAAGATATTTCTATAAATATTGCTTCTGCTTATTTGCAGGTACTGTTCAATCAAGAGTTACATCAGGTTTCTCTTGGCCAGGTAGAGTTGAGCAAAGAGCAATATGCCCGTATATCTCGTCTTGCGGAATTGGGTAAAGCGTCTCCTGCGGAGGTCGCTGAGGCGAAAGCCCGTGTTGCCCAGGATGAGATGAGTGCTGTGCAGACTGATAATAATTTTCAGTTAGCATTGCTTGATCTTAGTCAGCTTATTGAGTTGGAAACTCCGGAAGGATTCAGTTTGGCCGCTCCTGTAGTGAAACTTGACTTGGAACCCCTTACTCCTCCGGATGAGGTCTATCAGACAGCTTTGTCGACTAAAGCTGCCATTCAGGCTGCACAATATCGCCTGGAGGGTAGCAAGCACAACATCCGTATTGCTCAGAGTGCTTTCTATCCGCAATTGAGTTTTAGTGGTAGTTTTGGAACTAATTACTATTCTACCATTGACCGTAATTTTGGTGATCAGATGCGGGATAATTTCAGTAAGTATGTAGGATTTAGTCTGAGTGTTCCTCTCTTTAATCGCTTTACTACTCGTAACCGTGTGCGCACAGCGCGTTTACAGCAGGAGAATTATTCTCTGCAACTGGATAATACCAAGAAAACGCTCTATAAAGAAATTCAGCAAGCCTGGTACACTGCACTGGCTTCCGAAAGCAAGTATACCAGTAGTAGTACGGCAGCCAATGCCAGTATGGAATCTTTCAAGCTGATGAGTGAGAAGTATGATAATGGCAAAGCTAATGCCGTAGAGTATAATGAAGCGAAACAGAATTTGATGAAAGCCCAGTCTGATGAGTTGCAGGCCAAATATGAATATCTGTTCCGTACAAAGATATTGGACTTCTATAAAGGAATACCGATTGAATAACTTTTTTAGTGTCTTTCTCTTGAAAATCCTTCTTTGGCTGCGAGGCTGGGGGAGGATTTTCTGTATATTTGCCACATGACTCCTTTTATCAGTATAATTATTCCTTTTTATGGTACAGCAGACCCGGTATTGCTGCAACGCTGTATTACTTCTATCCGTGAACAGGGAATGGAAGAGGGGAGTTATGAAATCATTGTAGCAGATGATGAGAGTCAGACTACGGGGGGAGCACGTAATCGTGGAATGCAACAAGCGCATGGTGAATATCTTTTTTTTGTAGATGCTGATGATATTTTAGTACCGAATACACTTCGTTCTTGTTTACCTTTGTTGAAACTATACTCTCCTGATATTCTGAAGTTTGGTTTTAAGGAGTTTACCAGTGCCTCTTCGTTGGAGAAGCAGAATCCGACCAATCAACTGCCGTCTTATGCAGAATACTCATCCGGTGCCCACTTCATGGCATTGAATAATTTTACGGGAGTTGTTTGGGCGCATTTCTTCCGTCGAAGTTTATTGGAGACGTCTTCTCTTTATTTTAGTAAGACGAGCCTTTTTGAAGATGAAGAGTTTGTTGCCAAAGCTTACTTCTTCGCCCGAAAAATGTTGGTGACTTCTTATAAAGTGTATGGTTATTACTGTTCATCTTCTTCTTTAACGAGAATGATTGCTGAAGATGAATGCCGGAGGAGGGTATCTGATTTTAAAGAAATGCTTTTTCGGTTGAAAGCGTTTAGTCAGGCTTGTCAGTCTGACGCCTCTGTTGAGCGTTTGGAGGCATTGAATAGACGAATCCATTTTCTTGTTATCGACTATATCCGTCAGATGTGGCGGAATAAATGTAGTATAAATGAGATGAACCGGCAATTAGCTATCCTGAAACAAGAGGGATTAGTACCTTTGCCCTATAAAAAGTATTCTTGGAAGTATCGTTTGGTTTGTCCTGCCATTAATGTTTATATTCGTTTTGTTATATGAAGATATTGTTACTTGGAGAGTTTAGCGGGCTGCATTGGAATCTTGCGGAAGGACTTCGGGCTTTGGGGCACGAGGTCTGTGTTGCTTCTGATGGTTGTGGTTGGAGGAACTATCCGCGTGATATAGCTCTTGACCGGCCGACGGATAGTTTGCGTGATGGTATCCGCTGCCTTCTCCGTATATTGCGTCATTTGCCGGGTTTTCGGGGATATGATGTTGTGCAGATTATCAGTCCTTATTTTTTGCGTTTACGCAGTGAACGTACTTTGCCTGTTTACCGTTATTTGCAACGGCACAATGGCAAGGTCTTTTTGGGAGCTTTCGGGACCGACTATTATTATATTCGTGCTTGTATGGAAACAAGCACTTTTCACTATTCGGATTTTAAGATCGGAGACCGGTATCGTGATACGGCTTTTAATCAGATTACTCTTCAGGATTGGTATTATGGTGGGGCAGCTCGTGCCACTCGGGCTATAGCCGAAACTTGTAATGGCATTATCGCCTGTTTGTGGGAGTATTACGCTTCCTATCAACCTTACTTTTCAGATAAGACAGCTTTCATTCCTTTACCTATCGATTTGCGTGAGGTAACATCCCGCGTTCGCGGTGTGCCGGAGAAACTGAATTTCTTCATCGGTATTCAGTCTGCCCGTAGTAATTTGAAGGGGACTGATGTTATGCTGCCCGTTTTGCAAGAAGTGCAGCGCAAGTATTCTGAGCTTTGCCGCATCACTGAAGTGCATGATGTGCCTTATGCCCGCTATCAGCAGTTGATGGATGATGCTGATGTCCAGTTAGATCAGTTGTATTCGTATACCCCTTCCATGAATTCACTATTGGCTATGGCAAAAGGAGTAACGGTAGTGGGAGGCGGTGAGCCGGAGAACTATGAGATATTGAATGAAACAGAACTTCGTCCCATTATCAATGTCCTGCCCGACGAGCAAGATATTTATCAAAAGCTGGAAGATATAGTGCTTCATAAAGAGCGTATTCCGGAATTATCGGCGCAAAGTATTGAATATGTAGCCAAGTATCACGATCATGTGAAGGTGGCCCGCCAATATCTGGACTTCTGGGAAAAACATTAATCATTCATTTGCCGAAATGTATATTGCAGGATGGCTACACCCTTTCCCATGGATGGCTACACCCTTTTGTGCAAAGGGCTACACCATCCGAGTGAAAGGGTGTAGCCCTTTTTTGTCAGGTCAAGGGGCTGATCCTTAGCTGTTTCCGCAACGCTCTTTTCGCAATGCCGCAATGATGTATTTCCCTTTTGCCAGGATTGTGCTCCATCGGGTGGAGCCGATCACTCTGAAGATATAGCCTCCGAGTCTTCCGTAATCCGAAAGCCGCAGGATGGCGTTGATTTCATTCGGATCTACGATGTGCAATTGATTCAGTTCCAGCATCAGGCCTTCCAGATTATGCGTCTTTTTGTTGTAGGCGTAGCCGGGAACGTCGAAAGAAGGACTCCCCGCCACTCTCTCTTCTCCGTTCTCCCCTTGGGGAGTTAGAGGGGGAGTTTCTTTACTTTGCTTTTCTTTACTTTGTTCGGAATTGTATGCATTTTGAGGCTGAAACAATACATCCTGTACTACAATTTTCGCTTCCGGCTTCACATCCTTTACTTCTACGAGGAAATAGGGGAGAGTTCTTAGGTCTTTCTTTCTTCGCTTCGTGGCATCCAGCCACACTTTTTGTATGCGTTCGGAAGTCAGCACATGGTGTTCCGCGTACATTTTCCGGCTGAATATCTCTTTTTCAATCAATAGTTCTATAATTTCCTGTATTTCCTCGTAGGATAATTCGTTTCCTAATTTGCGGGAGGTTGTGTCAAAACGTTGGCACAACCTTTTTCTATAATTTATAGTCCTGTTATCTTTTCTTTTGTCTACGCCGCTTTTTTCTCATTCATTTGGTAACAAGTTGCTATGTTCCCGTTGTATCGGGTTATAAATAGTCCAATAAATATAGATTTAGCAAGTGTAATGAGCTCCTTTCCTGCTTTTCTCAGTTTTGCACACATCTTTTTGATATTAAAAGCTATGGCAAAGAAGGCAAAGTCCATTTTCACCTTGTCTTCTCCCACATGCCGGAACCTCCTGTATGCCATGTTGTATTTCATTTGTCCGAAAACAGCTTCCGGTTCTATACACCGCCTGCCCCTATGCCTGACTCCTTCTTCTGAAACTAACCTTTCCCGTGCCTGCCGTTTATATTGGTTTAACCGGTGGTTGACTTCTATAATACGGTTCCCCTGTGCTTTAAAACAACTTCCACGCAAAGGACAACCTTCGCATCTTTGTGCTCTATACCGGGCACTTTCGGTGATGTATCCGCTCGCTGTTTTGTCACGTCTGGTTCCTATGCGGTTCATGTGTTGCCCCATCGGACAAACGTAATAATCCTCCCCCGCATTGTAATGGAGACTTTCCGCATGGAACGGGTTGGGAGTATAACGGGGACGCTGCTCTTTATGGAAGTAGTTGTACTTGACAAAGGCCTCTATCCCATTTTCCTGCATGAACCGGTAATTTTCTTCCGAGCCGTAACCGGAGTCTGCCACACCGATACCCGGTAAGCGGTTATAGCGGTGCTGGAAGGAGTGGAAGAAAGGGATCAGGGTCAGCGTATCGGTGGGGTTGGGAAACAGCCGGAAGTCTATGATGAACTGGTTTTCAGTACCTATTTGTAAATTATACCCGGGCTTGGTCTGCCCGTTCTTCATGGCGTCTTCTTTCATACGCATGAATGTGGCATCAGGATCGGTCTTGGAATAGGAATTACGTTCTCCAAGGACTTCAAGGTGATTGTCGTATTCCATCAGCTTGTCACGATACCCTTCAAGTTCCCTGACCTGTTTTTTCTTTTCACGCAGAGCTTTCTTTTGTTCCTTGTCCTGTGTTACTTGGTGTTCCAGCACTTCTTTGAGTTCATCCACTATATTAGAGAGCATGGAGGGAGTCAACTCCACGGATGTGTCTTTTACAGAGTTCTCCTGTATAATGGCTTCATCCACCTGCTCCAGAAGGATGCGAATCTTATTCAGCAACCTTGTACGGTTCTTTTCGACTGTCTTGCGCCAGACAAAAGTATATTTGTTGGCCTTGGACTCAATCTTGGTGCCGTCGATATACTCCACGTCAAGACTGATGAAACCCTTGTCGGCAAGGACAAGAACCAGCTGCGTGAAGACGTTGTTTATTTCCTCCTTTACACGGTTACGGAAACGGTTGATGGTTATGAAATTCGGATGCTCATGACCGGCAAGCCAGATATAATGGATATCACGCAAAAGAAGCTTCTCTATTTTACGACAGGAATAGATATTATTCATATAAGCGTAGATAATTACCTTGAGCATCATTTTGGGATGATAAGCTGAGCGCCCCGTTTCTTTATAAAGCTTCTTGAAATTATCAAGATTGAGATTATCAACAACTGCATTGACTATGCGGACCGGATCGTCCGCAGCTATGTTTTCATCAATTCTTTGTGGAAAAAGAACGGTTTGGTTGGGAATGTAAGGACGAAAATGTAACTTTGCCATAACGAAAAAACTGATGCCTAAAGTTACATAAACTTTGGGTAATAACAAAGCCCGGGCTTGGGAAAGTCTGGGCTTTGCGCATAAAAAAAGGTTGTGCCAGCATTGAACTGCACCCCAAAAGTTGGACAGGTTAAACATTATCCCGTAATAGAAAGAGT
>ENA-OOVJ01000307-OOVJ01000307.1-human-gut-metagenome-genome-assembly--contig:-NODE-307-length-14349-cov-2.829369_pt1 | contig 14349 bp, 7 predicted proteins | sample MGYA00241553_ERZ501288 | MGnify/ENA primary metagenome ERZ501288 (study PRJEB25962, sample SAMEA2042363) | human gut metagenome | biome: human gut; feature: human-associated habitat; material: faeces... | reverse complement strand
CCCCAGCCACTCCGTCAGCATCACTTCCGGATCAGAGAAAGGCAGCTACTATGCTTCTCTCGGTGCGCTCGTCGATCCGGGCTGGTCAATCCAGAGCAAGGTGAACAGATATACAGCGCTTTTCAACACTTCCCAGAAGATATTCAAGGATTACATCACCCTGAACATCATCGGAAACGCTTCTTACAGGCAGCAGAGGGCTCCGGGCTCACTCGCATCTACCACAAACCTTGTGGAAGGTTCCGTGAAACGTGATTTCGACATCAACCCGTATTCTTATGCCCTGCGTACTTCCAGGACACTCGACCCGGACGGATTCTACACCAGGAATTATGCACCGTTCAATATCAAGCACGAGTTGGCGAACAACTACATCGACCTTTCAGTGCTCGACACCAAATTCCAGGCTGAAATCAAGGCCAAGCCGATAAAGGGACTCGAACTGGCAGCTCTCGGTTCGGTAAGATACCAGCTTTCAATGACCGAGCACAATATCAAGGACAATTCGAACCAGGCAGAGGCTTACCGTGCCGCAGCCACGAAGATCATCCAGAGCCTGAACCCATATCTGTACAAGGACCCGGACAATCCGACCGGAGACAAGTACACTGTCCTGCCGCAGGGAGGTATCTTGAAGAAGAATGACTACTCTGCACTCAGCATGGACTTCAGAGCGTCAGGTACTTACAATACCGCCATCGCCGACAAGCACATCATCAATGCCTTCGCCGCGATGGAAGTCAATTCCCTGGACAGGCATGCAAGTTCTTTCGACGGCTGGGGACTCCAGTGCGAGGCAGGCGAGACACCGTTCTACATCGTGGACCTGTTCAAGAAACAGATCGAGCAGAACTCATATTATTATAGTCTGAGCAATACGCACGAGCGCAATGTCGCTTTCGCCGCTACCGCTTCATACTCATATAATTACAGGTACACCATCAACGGAACATTCCGATATGAGGGCTCCAACAGGCTCGGAAGGGCCAGAAGCGCCCGTTGGCTGCCTACATGGAACGTCGCAGGCAAATGGTCGGCGGACCAGGAAGAATGGTTCGACGCGCTGAAACCGGCATTGTCAAGCATGAACTTCCGTGTATCATATTCATTGACAGCGGACAGAGGCCCGGCGTGGGTGAACAACTCTACGGCATTGTTCTACCCGAGCACGCCTTGGCGTCCTGCTACAAACATCAAGGAACCGTCATTGTACCAGTCCTCCATCGAGAACTCCGAGCTTACATACGAGAAAAAGCACGAGTTCAATGTGGGAGCTGACCTCGGTTTCATCGACGACCGCATCCTCCTGTCTTTCGATACCTATAAGAGAAACAACTTCGACCTTATCGGAAGCGTTGTGACCCAGGGACTTGGCGGTGTGTCCAACAAATACGGAAACGTGGCTTCCATGAAGTCTTCCGGTGTGGAACTTTCGCTGTCCACCAGAAATATCGTCAAGAAGGACTTTACCTGGACCACAAATTTCATATTCTCGCACATGAAGAATACCGTGACCAAGCTCAAGACTTACCAGACAATGATCAGTTATCTGACAGGTTCGGGCTATTCTATGGAGGGAATGCCTCGCGGAGCCGTGTTCTCACTGCGTTTCATGGGGCTCGACGAGATGGGTATCCCTACCTTCCTGAACAAGGACGGTGAAATCACTTCCACGAACATCCAGTTCCAGGAAATGAACAATTTCAGCAACCTCAAGTATGAGGGACCGATTGATCCTACCATCACCGGAAGTTTCGGCAACATGTTCAAGTTCAAGGGCTTCACGATGAATGTCTTCATGACTTACTCCTTCGGGAATGTGGTAAGACTCGACCCTATTTTCTCCAACAGCTATTCCGACCTTACGGCCATGCCGAGAGAATTCATGGACAGGTACATCAATCCGGGCGACGAGAACATCACCAATGTTCCTGTAATTGCCAGCAAGCGTCAGAACAACAGCATCAGCAATCTCGGCATTGCCTACAATGCCTACAACTATTCTGACCAGAGGATTGCAAAAGGCGATTTCATAAGGCTCAAGGAGGTTTCATTGGGTTATGACCTTCCTAAGACAGCTGTTGAAAAGCTCAGGCTGAAAAGTCTTTCATTCAAGATTCAGGGAACGAATCTCTGCCTTCTCTATGCCGACAAGAAGCTGGAAGGACAGGACCCTGAGTTCCTGAATGCCGGCGGTGTCGCCGTGCCGATGCCGAAGCAGTTCACATTGACCTGCAAGATAGGATTTTAAATCAATGCGGATATGAAGAAATTTATAACATATTCAATTGCAGTTCTTTCTCTGATGGGGGGGGTGACCTCCTGCGACAAGTTCCTGGACACGCTTCCGGACAACAGGACTGAACTGAATTCGACTGAAAAGATACAGAAACTGCTTGTTTCCGCGTATGCATCAAGAACTTATGTGAGGTTCTTCGAGTATGCGTCAGACAACTGCGAACTCTACAGCGAAGGAAACAAGAATACTTCCAGACTCATTGAACAGAATTATAACTGGGAGCCGATAGAGGAAGCGGACAACGAGAGCAACGTGAACACCTGGCAGGCATATTACAATATGATTGCCACCGCGAATGCCGCTCTTCAGGCTATTGCCGAGCAGGGTACTCCTGAGGAGATGCTCCCTTACAAGGGAGAGGCACTTCTCTGCCGCGCTTACGCTCACCTCTGTCTGACAATGATTTACTGCCTTCCATATCATCCGCAGTATGCGTCACAGTATCTGGGTGTTACCTATATGGACAAGCCTGAGACCACGCTGAATCCTAAATATAGCCGTGGAACTCTTGCCATGGACTATGAGAAGATCCAGAAGGATATCGAGGAAGGACTTCCTCTTCTGAACGATGAGGCATGGTCAGTTCCGAAATACCATTTCAACAAGAAGGCCGGCTATGCGCTTGCTACCAGGTTCTACGTCTACAGCAACCAGTGGGAGAAGGCTGTCGAGGCTGCAAATGTAGTGCTCGGAACGAATCCTTCCGAAATGCTCCGTGACTGGGCTGCGACCAGCAAGATGGCCTGGGATTATGGTACGAGGGCATTGAACTATATCAATCCTACGAACAAGGTGAACCTGCTGATAATTCCGCTCTATTCTGCGAACGGAGGCTTGTTCAATGCGTGGGACGCTACCGGCGGAAGATATGCGCACACCAACAGGATCGCCAAGATGGAGACTGTCCGTGCGAAGCGTCCTATGGGCGGTGCTTATGATACCGGCAAGCAGGACAATACACAGTATATCTACCAGATGGTTCCGTTCTATTGGGCCGACCTCATAACCAACAAGGTGTACTGGCCGAAATGGCCTTCCCAGTGGGAAGTGGTCGATCCTGTGGCAGGTACAGGTTACGGACGCAGCACAATGGTGGCTCTCAATGCCAATGAAGTGCTTCTGAACAGGGCCGAGGCCTATATCCAGCTGAAGGAATATGACAAGGCCGCAGCGGATTTGGATGCTTGGAACTGCTCGATGTACAAGGTCGGAAGCAACGGAATCCGTCATCTGACACGCGATCTGATTGACGAGGTTTACGGCGACCCTTCTTCATCATTGTACATCAAGGAATACACAAGGGAAGAACCTACATCAAGGAAGCCGATTCATCCGCATGGATTCACTGTAGAGCCTGGTACTCAGGAAAATATGACCCAGTGCCTGCTGTTCTGCAAGAGAATCGATTCCCTGGAGGAAGGTCTCCGCTGGATGGATCTCAAGCGATATGGAATCACCATCGACAGATTCGATGACTCCGATTACGACGACGCTACGACATCAGGATTCGAGGCCACGGTAACATTGCCTTACAATGACCTGCGCCGCGCATTCCAGATTCCTTCAGAATCCATCAAAACCGGTCTGGAACCTAATCCGCGCAACAATGCGGAATGTCCTGACCATCCTTTCGTCAAATCTTTTTAAGGAGGAATGAAGATGAAAAAATATATATCATTGATATTGGCAGCCTGCACGATGCTCCTGACGCTCTCCTGCACCAAGGATGTGATCAGTTCCGAGAGCATTTTCAAGGACGAGGAGCAAAACAATACCGAGTTCGACTCATGGCTGCAGAGAAATTATGTGGAGCCTTACAATATCCGTTTCGAATACCGTATGCCGGACAGGGAAACCAGTTTCAATTACTGGGTGTCACCTCCTAACATCAAGGAGTCGATAATGATTGCCAAGCTTATCAAGTTCACGACACTTGAGGCCATGGTGGAGATGATGTCTTCCGGAGACGAGACGGAAGATCCGGCATTGTTCGTGAAATCATATTTCCCGAAAGTGCTCTTCCTCGTGGGAAGTTTCGAGATAAGCAGCAGCGGTTCCACGGCTCTTGCATCTGCGGAGAACGGCCTTCAGATCAACATCCTCGGCGTGAACTTCTTCGAATACCACAAGGATGCGGAAAGAATCGCGGGAACAATGCTTCACGAGTTCACCCATATCCTCGACGGTATCCACGGCTCTCCAGCAGAGTTCAAGGACATCACCCTCAGCGATTATGTGGGCGACCGCTACACTTCACTCACCGAAGACCCGTATCAGAAGGGATTCGTCAGCAACTATGCCCGTTCACACTATAGCGAGGACGTGGCTGAAACCGGCGGACGGCTGATTTCCCTCACGGAGGCGGAAAGAGAGGCAATGATAGCCAAGGCCGGTCCAGTCGGCGGTCCGCTCATGAGAAAGAAGTTTGACATGCTTAAGAAATGGCTCAAGGATTCCTACGGAGTCGATACCGACAGATGGTGCGAAATCTATCATCGCCGTATCGCCCAGCTGGACAATCTGGATTGGGAATCACTTGACAAATAAACCTGGAAATCAACATGAAAAGATTCATTACATATTTGATGTCCTCGATGATGCTGCTCTCTTTGGCTTCCTGCTACAAGAGCGACAGAATCTTCGAAGAGACGGCTGCGCAACGCACGCAAGAACGTGTTGAACTCTGCCGCAATGCGCTGGTAGCCCGCGAGACCTGGGTTATGGAGTATTTCCCGGATGAGGACCTCCGTTACGGAGGATGGATCTACGTGCTGCAGTTCTCACCTGACTATACAGTGAAAGTCTGGTTCGAGGGAGCAGGCTTCATACCTCAGACTGACCCTGTTACGGAGTCAGAATACAAGGTGGAACTGGGTACAGGTCCGATGCTGAAATTCTGCACCAACAATGACTACATACATTTCTTCTCCTTCCCGGGAGGCCCGAACGGCGGCGGATATCGCGGCTGGGGCGGTGATTTCGAGTTCACCGTCATGTCGATTTCCGACAACTATGACGAGATCATCCTGAAAGGCCTGAAGTCATTCAACAGAATACGGCTCACACCGCTTTCCGGCGATGAAACACCTGAAAGCTATATCGCCAAGGTGCACGCCAGTGAAAAGGCCGTGACCAAAAAGTCGTTCGACCTCTGTGTGAACGGCAAGGTGATCGGAACTGCCACCAGGGAATCCCTTCCTGATTTCAACAATTACGAGAGATACTACAAGAGCAAGATCTGGACATTGTCCTACGAGATGCCTGTCCAGGCCATTGACGAGAACGGCAACCCGATGACGGACGAAAGCGGCGCTCCGGTCTACAAATCCGAGAAAGTCGTGGACAATGTCTGTGCCATCAATCTTCCTGACGGCGTGATGAAACTCTACAAGCCTTACACTTTCAAGGGAAACTGCATAGACGGACTGGACGGCCAGACTGTCAGCGAATTCAAATGGACGCATGGCGTGTTCTCATCCAAGGACTACTATTCCGGAACAGATTCGTTCTATCAGATAACTCTTCAATAATATAGTAGATGAAAAACAGAATATTATATATGACGCTTCTTTCCGCATTGGCCATGAACGCCTGCGGAAAAGAAGAGACGAAGGAGCCGGAGAAAGACGCTCCGATGACTTCTTCGGAGTACATTTCATTCAAGGTGTCGGCCTCCTCGCCTTCTGAGTCGGCTGTCATCACCTGGGAAGCGGTTTCCGACCGTATCGGGGTGTTCGTGTCCGAAGCCGGTACCGGTTCGGCGTTGAATGCCAATGCCTATTATGACGCATATACATCCACCGCATCATCCCGTTTCTTCCCGCTCCGTGACGCTGACAAGCTCAAATGGGAAGACGGCAAGAAATATGACGTGGCCCTGTATTATCCGTTCACTATCAAGATGACGGATGCTACCTCGATCCCGGTTTCGGTAGCCGCGGAGCAGACAGTCTCTGTTCCTCTTACCACGATGCAGCTGAAGGAGGAACAAATGTTCGTCTCATCCGTGAAATCAGTGGAGCGTCCGGAAAACGGCATCCTCGAAATGTCCCTTTCGCCTGTGGTCTCTTTCGTGAAGATCAATGTCTCTTCCAATCTGCCTGTAGCCTGCAATTCCATCAAGCTCACAGGCGAAGACGGAACGGCACTTGCCTTCAAGCACGCGAAATATGACCTGTTCACATCCCGCCTCTCTGAAATTGACACGGTAAGCTCCGTGATTGACATCAAGCCGGCCTCTCCGGTTTACCTCAGGCGCAAGGCCTCTGAATTTATCGTCAATGTGAATCCGCAGTATGCCGGCAAGACATTGACCATAGACTGCGACCTCGAAGGTGCTGACTTTGAGAAAGTTGTCGTGGATGTTCCGGAAGGCGGATTCAAGCCGGGAACCTGCGTTTCCTATAATGTCGGAATGGTCGCAGACCCTGTGCTTCTTAGCGCAAACGGCACGGCCAACACCTATATCGTGAACAAGGCCGACTGCCTCTATGCTTTCAATGCGAGGGTAAAGGGCAACGGCAGTACGAAGAGCATCAGCTGGAGCTACGACGGGGAACCGCACAGCACCGCATTCGATGCCGCTTTGGCCCCTTCTTCAGCAGAACTTCTGTGGTACAGCATCCCTGAAGGCGAGGGCGGATTTGTCAATGCAAGTCCTGTATCTGCCGGCAGCGTGATGTATGACGACGTCGACGGCCTCATCTATTTCAAGACACCGAAGACGTTTGTGAACGGCAATGCCGTGATCGCTGCGCTGAATGAGTCCGGCGAAATCGTGTGGAGCTGGAACATCTGGGCCGTGGAAGGCTGGGATGCCGATGCGACTTCCAGGAAGGCCGGCCGCTATACGGTCATGGACCGCAACCTCGGAGCCGTGCTCGGACTTTCTGCAAAGGATGTCTCTGACAATGTGAAGGCAGCCGGAGCCATCGGCAACTACTACCAGTGGGGCCGTAAGGATCCGTTCCCTGCAGCATCTGAATATAAATCGGCTACGAACGTACAGGAAGACTGGGGCAACCCGGCTTACACCACTCAGGATGAATATAAAGTCGACGGTGACAAGATCTTCTCTGCAGACAGGACCAAGAACGCAAGGATGCTCCATGCTGAACTCGGTTCCGGCTATTCGCTCCAGCAGGCCGTGGACGAGTCCGTAAAATATCCTCACAAGTGGATGTTCGGCGGCAACAACGATGCTGTCTATCCTCAATACAGTTGGTTCTCCGGAGAAGGCGACTTCCAGGCAAAATCCATTCTGGACAATGAGCAGTGGCGCTATCTCTGGGGCAGTACGGACAACATCAGCAATGATAAGACCATCTATGACCCGTGTCCGGCAGGTTGGAAAGTGCCGACAGCAGATGCCTATGCGACATTCTTCGCTTCTTCCGGTTCCGCTGCGGGCGGTCACGGAGTCTATGTTTCCGAATATGACCTCTATTTCCCATTTGCGGGACAGAGAAAGGCCGGTTTCGGTGGCTCAGTCATTTCGGCTTCAGGTGAAGTTATGATGGCTTCTGCAAGTGTCGCCAACTCTCTTTATCCGATCCGCTCATCTGTCGGCCCGAACGGCGCAGGCGCCAAGATCACTCAGAGCAACAGCTACTCCGGTGCAGGACTGCAACTTCGCTGCGTGAAGGAAAATGTGGACGGAAAAGCTCCGGGATACGGCAAACAGACCGGTCACAGGGCAGCACTTATGGGCGACTCCATCACAAGGACCTGGAAAGACCGCGGCCGTCTGGCCTTTTTCACCGAGAACAGCTACCTTAACTGTGGAATCGATGGACAGACCTCAAGCAATATGATTGACCGTTTCGGTTCGAACATCGTAGATGACAATCCTCAATGTGTGGTGATTACCTGCGGTACGAATGACCTTGCTGAAAATATGTCCGGTGATGGCTACCGGGTTCACGTGAGCAAGGAGAATCTTCTTGCCAACATCGCCCTTATGTCCAGGATTGCCGAAGATATGGGAGTTCCTGTCATACTCGGTTCGATTTGTCCGACAAGGAGCATGTGGTGGAAACCGGATGCATGGAAAGCGGAGTTTGACGGAGACTACATCGCATCTAAGGTTATCGAGGCCAACAAACTCATCAAGGCATATGCTGCTGAGAGAGGCTATCGTTATGCAGATTACTACAGCGCTCTGAAAAATGATCAGAACGGTCTTGCTGATGAGTACTGTTGGGTATTCGGCAAGAATGCCGACGGAACATTGAACCTTGATTCCGTTCATCCGAATGCGAAAGCATTCCTTGTTATGGAAGGGATTCTGAAACCTCTCATCGACGCCGCACTTTACGACCCGTCAGAGGCTAACCCTGGAGGCGGAAAGATAGACGATATGGATAAATGGAAATGGTAAACTGTTAATGCGTAAAATTATGAATATCAAATATATATCAATGATTGCCCTGGCGGCTGCCCTGGTCGGCTGTTCCAAGAACGGACAGATGGATGAGGACATCCTGCCTGATGGACCGGTCTTTTCTGCAGATTTCCAGAAACCGTCCGTCCAGAGCAAGGTGACTCATACCGATGACGGCAATGCATTGAAACTCGCTTGGGTGAAATCCGACAAAATCGGAATCTGGACAGAGGCTGAAGGCAAGTCCCTCCAGTCCAACAGCGCATATCTCGCCGATCAGGAAGGTGCCGGAACGACGTTTTCATATCAGTCCCGTGCTCAGAGAATCCGCTGGGCAGGGGACAATACCCCGCAGTCGTTCTATGCCTGCTATCCTTACAATGCAGACAGAGGCACGGACCCGCATAAGGCAAAGGTGGGGATTTCTGCATCCCAGTCCCAGTACTCAAGCGGCTCGACAGCACATCTCGCTGACAATGACTTCATCTGGGCTGCAGTGGAGAATGTCACCAAATCTGACGACGCGGTGAATCTTACGTTCCACCATCCTTTCTCCATCTTGGACTTGGAGCTGACCACCGACACCAGAATGAAACTGGATGCATTGATTTTCCGCTGCACCTCCAACAAGGATGCTGCCGTGGCATTTGAGAACGGAAGCATTGACCTGAGCACTGGCGAATTGGACCTGACGGGGGCGACGACCTCGCCTGAGGTGCGTCTGGACTGCGATTTTGCGACTTCCTGGCCGGCGGCTTCGCATATTTACATGGTCTTCAACCCAGCGTTGGCAGGGGAGAACATGCAGCTGGTTGCGGTCATCGGAGGCAAGGAGAAGCTGATCATGGAGAAGCAGGTTCCGGAAGGAGGCTTCCCGGCAGGCAAGGTCATCAACGTGGTGAAGGATTATGAGGTGCCGGGTGACGTGGCCATCAAGATCAAGGATCTGGGAGAGATTTCCACATCCAACAGCTACCTTGTTTCCGAGGCTAACCAATTCTATAAGTTCAAGGCTACGGTGAAGGGCAACGGCTATATTCCTGCAGCGCTTTCGGAAGTGGCCGGAACTGCGGACATTGCTCCGAAATCCGTCCTCGTCCTCTGGTACAACACCGTCCAGAAGGACAACAAGTGGGTGGACGCATGCCCGATTCTGCTTTCGTCGCTGGTGTTCTACCGTGACTATGTGTTCTTCGACACGCCGAAGGAGTTCGTTCCGGGCAATGTCGTGATTGCAGCATTCGCCGAGGAAGGCGTTACCTATGACAATATCGAGGTCGACGAGAATAAGAATATTACCAATGCGACCCTTCTCTGGAGCTGGAACATCTGGGCTGCAGAGGGTTATGACCCGGAGGCGACGGCTGTCATTTCCGGAGGGAAAACATTCATGGACAGGAATGTCGGCGCTGCTATTTCCGGCGTCGGTTCGAAAGGCGAATATGAACCAGCCTATGCGGTGGGCAACTACTATCAGTGGGGCAGAAAGGATCCGTTCCCGTCCATTGCGGACTACTGCAACTATTGGCCTTGCCAATACGCAAACCAGCTCATCGGAACTCCTACATACACCCCGATCGTGGCTCTGAGGGTCAACGGCCAGAGCGCTGCGAAGAATGTGGACAACCAGGTATGGGGTTATAGGACAAAAGATGACGGCTCGTTCAACCATGATTCGTCCTGGCATACGATTGAGAGGAACAGCATCGCGGCTCCGTCTTCATCCAATCGCGTCTTTGCCGGTTACGCCGTGGAGCATCCTTACATCTATATTCTGAATTCCAAATATCCGGACGGCGGTTATTATCCGTGGGTAACGACCAATGACCAGAGTTACAGGGAGTTCTGGGGAGGCTCTGAATCGAAGAAAACTCTCTTCGACCCGTGTCCTGCCGGTTGGCGTGTCTGCAACAAGGCTGAGGCACAGTCGTTTATGCAGACCGTTTTCAACAGCGCTACTGTAGCTGCCAATCTTGTCGGATATGATTTCGACGGACATTATCTGCCGATGACCAGTTCTCGAAGCAACCAGCATTTCAGGACTGAGACCGTGAAGTCTTGCGGATACGAGACCATATCCTACATGTGGACATCGGAATCGGTCAAGACCCACAATTACGGATATGCCTATGCTGCTGCGATGGTCGCTCCGCCAAATTATGCGGACAAGAACCAGCCGAAGACTCTCAAGACAGTGAAATTTGAGGACAACAAGTATTTGGCATCAAGTTGCCCTGTCCGCTGCGTGAAAGAATAAAAGTTTAACTAATTAATAACATTAATCATGAACAAAAAACTGAACGGAGCAGCTGCTCCAAAGCATTATGAATCACCGGCTTTGGCGGTTCTCAATGTGAATCTCGAAATGGGGTTTGCGCAGAGCCCTGGTTCAAATATCGGAGGCCTCAAGCCGGGACCGATGTCGGCGGCATCGTTTATTGATGTCTACGGATGTGATGAAGAAATGTACTAATAATCATTGGCTATGAAAAAGAATTTGATTACGGTCCTGTCGTTGCTGGCTGTTGTCGGCTGCCAGAAAGGTCTTGTAAATGAGACGGAGCAGGACAATACTCCGATTAAGGTCGTTGCTTCCCTGGGAAATGGCTCGACGAAGACATTGATGACTGATGGAGGTATCGGATCAGAGATTAAGTCGTCTTGGCTTGAGACTGATAAGATAGGAGTATATGGCTTTAGGCATGACGGTGACAAACTGATTAATACAGGAAACAATAGCCGGTTTGACTCCAATGGGTCTGGCGCGTGCGTCGATTTTACGCATAATAATTCCGATAAAAAATTGAATTGGAATTTTCAGGGGTATCAACACACCTTCTATGCGTATTATCCTTATTCTTCAACTGCCGGTGATGATTATACGAAAGTGTCGTTTACGATTCCTTCAACTCAGTTCCAGGCAGGGAAAGGAGATTTGAGCCACATCGCGGCGTATGATCTGTTGTATTCTACTGCAGAATCAATGTGGAATGGGAGTACCAATACTAATAAGGTGATTGATTTTTCGTTCAATCATGCCTTGTCCGTACTGGCGATATCCATTTCTTCTGAATTTGAGGGCCAGAGGGTCAGCAAAATCCGTTATGTCTTTAGTGACGAGAATGAAAAGTTGGCTGTCTCCAAGGGAACGTTGAATATCGGAACGGGAGAAATCAATGTTGAGGAAGGAGCCAATGAAGTGGTTTTGTGGATTCAGCCTACAGTGTTGTTGTCTGCCGAACCTTCTACCTTCTACATTTTGGGTACCCCTGGGCACGCATCCAAAGAGTTTACGGTATATGCGACAATCAATGGTAAAGAGATTGAACTTGCGAAGAGAACCATTAATCCGAATGGAATTGCAGTTTCTGCGAAGGCGGAACTTTCTTTGTCCCAGGCCGAGGAGGTCGCCAAGGATAGTTTCGAGGACCTCAGTTCTGTTGAGACGGCCAATACATATCTGATTTCCAAAGCAGGAAAATATAAGTTCAATGCCCAATTGAAGGGAAATGGTGTTATTCCGGCATCCTTGTCATCAGTGGTCGCGTCCAAAGAGATTGCTCCTAAATCCGCTCTTGTATTATGGTACAATACTCTCCAGACCAGCAATAATTGGGTCGATGCTTCTCCTGTCGATATATCTTCCGTTGCATTGGGTGCGGATGGATATGTGAGATTCTCTACTCCTGAAGCATTTGTCCCTGGCAATGCTGTCATCGCAGTGTTTGCCGAAGAGGGTGTTACTTATGACTCCATTACGGCAGATGAAAACAAGTGCATCAACAATGCGACGCTTCTCTGGAGTTGGAACATCTGGGCTGCAGATGGTTATGATCCGGCGGCTACAGCAATCATTGCGGATGGCAATGTGTTCATGGACCGTAATCTCGGCGCGGTAATTTCCGGCGTGGGTTCGAAAGGCGAATATGAACCAGCCTATGCGGTGGGCAACTATTATCAATGGGGCAGAAAGGATCCGTTCCCGTCCATTGCGGATTATTGCAACTACTACCCTTGTCAATACGCTAATACCCTTATTGGAACTCCGACATATACCCCTATTGTGGCTCTGAGGGTCAACGGTCAGAGTTCTGCAAAGAATGTAGACAACCAGATCTGGGGTTACCGGACAAAAGCGGACGGTTCGTTCAACATGGATTCGTCTTGGCATACGATAGAGAGGAATTCTGTTGCAAGTTCATCTTCGCCAAACAGTGTGTTCTCAAATTATGCTGTCAATCATCCTTATGTTTACATTTTGAATTCAGTTCCAAAAGATGACGGCGGCTATTATCTATGGATGACGACCAAAGATCAGAGTTACAGGGAGTTCTGGGGTGGTACAGACTCGAAGAAAACTCTCTTTGACCCGTGTCCTGCCGGTTGGCGTGTCTGCAACAAAGCTGAGGCTCAGTCATTTATGCAGACTGTTTTCAACAGTGCTACTGTAGCTGCCAATCTTATAGGATATGATTTCGACGGGCATTATCTGCCGATGACCAGCTCGCGAAGCAACACGCATTTCAGAACGGAAACAGTGAAGTCTAGTGGATATGTGACCATGTCTTACATGTGGACATCGGAAACAAATACGAACCATAATTTTGGTTATGCTCATGTTGCAGCGATGGTTGCTCCGCCAAATTATGCGGACAAGAACCAACAGAAGACACTCAAAGAAGTGAAACTTGAAGATAACAAGTATTTGGCATCAAGTTGCCCAGTCCGCTGCGTAAAAGAATAAAGCCCCATATCACCATAACTTTTTATCCTGCTCCGTCCCCACGGAGCGGGATTTTTTTGACTTATACAATGATTCACCCAATTCAGTATTGACAGCCCTCCTTTCCTGTTGTCGTTCGACTTCTTCCTTTTATTGTGTAAAATCCCGGTATTCCATAAATATTCTGCTGATGACAATGCGATGTGATGCAGGATTGTCTGCTAATTTTAATAACTTTGCAAAAAAGCCACAATATGTTTGATAGTATCTTTTATATAAAGTTGCTAGACTCTTTTATTCAACACTATAAAGTAGAAAACAGATTCATTGAGTTCAAAAGCAACTATTTAGATGCGAAAGTTCTTGGCGAATATATTTCAGCATTGTCTAATGGTGCCTGCCTGGATCACATTGATTTTGGCTATTTGTTCTTTGGCGTAGACAATGATACTTTAGTTGTCAATGGAACGACTTTTGATCCTGAACATACGAATCTGAAGACGGGGCAATCTATGGAATTGTTCCTCAGATTGGGAGTGTCTCCTAAAATTCGTTTTGAGATAGGGGAGTTCAAGTATCGTGATAAGATTCGCGTTGTTGTTGTAAAGATTCCTGCTGCGGAAGGAGAACCGACAATGTTCCACAATGAACCTTTTGTCCGGATTAACGAATCAAAGACCTCGCTGCGTCCATATACGGATTGGATACGTGAAATCTATAATTCAAAGACAGATTGGAGCAAGGTGATTGTGGAAGGAGCAACTATTGAAGATTTGGACTCTGAAGCAATTACGGTAGCACGAAAAGGTTTTATTGAACGCTATCCGAAGTTTGCTTTGGAGATAAACAGTTGGGAAGACGCTATATTTCTTGACAAAGCAAAACTTACGATAGGAGGTGGAGTGACGCGGGCAGCCTTGCTTCTGTTTGGGGAAGAAGAATCGG
>ENA-OOVJ01000291-OOVJ01000291.1-human-gut-metagenome-genome-assembly--contig:-NODE-291-length-14714-cov-2.569889_pt1 | contig 14714 bp, 10 predicted proteins | sample MGYA00241553_ERZ501288 | MGnify/ENA primary metagenome ERZ501288 (study PRJEB25962, sample SAMEA2042363) | human gut metagenome | biome: human gut; feature: human-associated habitat; material: faeces... | reverse complement strand
TGTCGGACAGGCTCATAGTCTGGTCAAACACGCCGAAAACGAAATCCTGCACCTTCGGGTTCGTCAAATCCAGGAGATACTGGCTTCTCATCTGCGTCGGCTGATGCATCTTGTCCTTCACTATCCAGTCCGGATGCTTCTCATACAGTTCACTCTTCGGATTCACCATCTCCGGTTCTATCCATATGCCGAACTTCAGGCCCTTGTCGTGAGCGTGGGACGCGATAAAGTCAATGCCTTCCGGAAGTTTCGTGACATTGACCTGCCAGTCTCCCAGCCCTGCCTTGTCGTTGTTGCGGGGATATTTGTTGGCAAACCAGCCGTCGTCCAGCACGAACATCTCAAGTCCCATCGACGCGGCGTCATCTATCATATCGGTCAATGTCTTGGCATTGAAATTGAAATACGCGCCTTCCCAGCTGTTCAGAAGGGTCGGGACAATGTCCTGGCCGCTTACCATCCAGTACGAACGGGCCCAGCTGTGCAGGTTGCGGCTTGCCTGGCCTGCGCCTTCTCCGCTCCATGTCCAGATCATCTCAGGTGTCGTGAACGACTCACCTTTCCCAAGCGTGTATTCGGACATATACGGATTGATTCCGGCAAGAATGTTCAGCACATTGAACTCGGTAAGTTCGAAGTTCAGCTTGTAGTTTCCGCTCCAGGCCAATGCTCCAGCTATCACTTCGCCATAGTTCTCATTGAACGAATCCGTGTCCAGGCTGAGCATAAATGCAGGGTTTTCCGTATGCGTGGTTCTGACGCCCTTGCGGCTCTCGATGCTCTTGGTCCCGTGGGTGAGCAGTGTGTTTTCCATCTGGGACTCTGCCGCCCAAGCACCGTGAAGATGGGTAAGGAGATATTTGTCCGCTTTTACGGGCAATGCGGAGGAGTAGTAATTATGAAGCGTCACCGCTCCCTTTTCGCCGTTTCTGATTACCGAGTGGGCAGTTATCACATTCTGTTTTTTGTACGCAGTATAGACGAGATCCACGTCCAGGCCTTCTTTCGCATCGGAAAGATGAATGACGGTCTGTTCTATATTATTGTCTTTCAGGGCCTTGGCTTCATGTGAAACATATCTGAGTTCTGTGTTGAGGTCTCCGTTCTTATGTGTCACGGACAATGCAGGTTCGTCGAATGCACGCCAGCCGAGTGTCGGATATGCCTCGTAAGGCGAACCGTGATTTGAATTGATTCCGTTCTTGAAGCCAGCCAATGCCGAGGCATCTTCTATGACGCCGCCGAAGTGCAGTGTCGTGAGACGGCCGTCAGTTTCAGTCTTGAGTATCAATGACACGGCATCAGTTTTCACATTGATGACGACGGGGGTTTCTTTAGCATTGACGGAAAATGCCGACAAGGCAGACAGGGCGATTAACAGTAATTTTTTCATCTTGAGATAATTATGTAGTATAATACAAAAAAAGCCACCTGAAGATTCAGATGGCTTCCGAGAGCGGAAAACGAGACTTGAACTCGCGACCCCAACCTTGGCAAGGTTGTGCTCTACCAACTGAGCTATTTCCGCATTTTGTAATCCCTATTGGTGTTTCGGGATTGCAAAGATAGGTATAATTTCTGACTCTGCAAATTTTTTCGAACCTTTTTGCGATTATTTTCGAAAAAACATTGTCAAAAGCATGTCTAGACCTCTACGCAGGAGCTGAACTCGCGGAGGAAACGCATGTCATTCTCGAAATAATGACGGAGATCGTTCCCCTGCCACTTGAGCATTGCGATACGCTCGATACCCATACCGAACGCGAAACCTGAGTATTTCTTGCTGTCGATTCCGGAAGCTTCGAGGACGTTAGGGTCCACCATGCCGCAGCCGAGAATTTCCAGCCAGCCTGTACCCTTGCAAATGTTGCATCCTTTTCCGTGACAGATGTTGCAACTTACGTCCACCTCAGCGGAAGGCTCCGTGAACGGGAAGTAGGACGGACGCATACGGATCTGTGTGTCAGGACCGAACATCTCACGTGCAAACAGAAGAATGGCCTGCTTGAGGTCAGCAAATGTCACATTCTCATCAATGTAGAGGCCCTCGACCTGATGGAAAATGCAATGCGCACGTGCCGAGATGGCCTCATTTCTGAACACACGGCCAGGGCAGATTACACGGATAGGAAGTTTGCTCCTCTCCATTGTCCTTACCTGCACGCTGGAAGTGTGGGTACGCAGAAGAAGCGGATTCGGATGACCTGTCGACACGAAGAAAGTGTCCTGCATGTCTCTCGCAGGGTGGTTCGGAGGGAAGTTCAATGCCTCGAAAACGTGGTAATCATCCTCGATTTCAGGACCTTCCGCCACATCGTAGCCGAATTTGCGGAAAATATTGACAATCTGCTGGCGGGCGATGGATACCGGATGTCTGGAACCCAGAGGAATCGGGTCGCCTGGCATTGTCGCGTCGAAAGAATCGGAAGAAGCGGCACCTGAAGCGGCAGCCTGCGCCTTCAATTCTTCAATCTTCGCCGTAGCCTCTTTCTTGAGGACATTAAGTTTCTGACCGAATTCCTTCTTCAGTTCAGGAGCCACTGTCCTGAATTCCTCGAAAAGCTTGGTTATCTCACCTTTCTTTCCGAGAAGACGCACTCTCGCATCCTCTATATCTTTCTCTGTCTTGCACTTGAGTTCCTTGATCTCGGCAAGAATCTGCTCTATTTCCTCTTTCATAATCTAATGCTCCGTAAATACACCTGCCCGATTTCCGGATGACAATTCCGGACTTCGCGGGACAGGACAACATGCAAAGTTAAATAAATTCCATGGAAAAGTATCACTTTTTCTTCTGCTGTGCCGCTGTTGCCTGCTCAATTTTCGCCTTGCGCTTTTCTCTGGCTTTCTGCTGCTTGCCGGCACCCGACTTCAGATATGCAGCCCATTGACTGTCAGTGAATATCTTCCTATAGGTGTTGTCTATCTGGTCCATCCATTTGTCACGGATAAACATGTATAAATCATAGTTGTCCACACGGGACTTCTGCATCTTCTCCATCTCCGCCTGAAGCGCGGCGAAATCGTTCTGGAGAGTGGAATCCACGCGGAATATCTGCCAGTCCTCCAGTTTCAGAAGATCTCCGAGGCGATCCGCTTCCTTGGCTGCCATCTCCTCCGGGGTAGGCGTTTTCTGATCCTGCTCCTGCGCGAAAACATTGGCACAAAGAAAAACGGAAAGAACTGCAAACAAAACTTTCTTCATAGCTATATAATATTTATTTCCCTATATTTGTATTTGTCCAGGGAGTATCCGGACAAAATTACGTAATTAATATAATAGAACAAAATATGAAGATAAAAGCAATCCTGGGAACGCTGGCGGCAACAGCCGTCTTCGGCTCATTCGCTGCCGACAGCGCCAAGGCATGTACCAATGTCATTGTAACCAAAGGAGCCAGCGCGGATGGCTCATGTATGATTTCCTACGCCGCCGACTCTCATTGGCTTTACGGAGAATTGTATTTCAAGCCGCAGGCTGATTGGAAAAGAGGGGATAAGCTTCGCGTATCTGATTGGGATACAGGACAATACCTCGGGCTCATTGACCAGGTCGAGCATACTTATAAGACTGTCGGAAACATGAATGAGCATCAGCTCATCATTGCGGAAACGACTTTTGGCGGCAGGCATGGATTGAATGATCCGAATGGCATAATGGACTATGGCTCACTTATTTACATTGCCCTTCAGAGAGCAAGGACCGCCAGAGAAGCCATTAAGGTGATGACCGGATTGACAGACAAATACGGTTATTTCTCCGAGGGTGAATCATTCTCCATCGCGGACAAGAACGAGGCGTGGATAATGGAAATGGTCGGCAAGGGAACATCCGAGAAAGGCGCTGTGTGGGTGGCTGTGCGCATCCCTGACGGCTATATCAGCTGCCACGCGAACCAGTCCCGCATCACGACTTTCCCTCTCAATGACCCTGAAAATTGCATCTATGCTCCGGATGTCATCGACTTTGCCAGAAAGCAAGGCTGGTATAGCGGACCGGACAGCGAGTTCAGCTTCCGTGACGCGTATTGCCCTGCCGATTTCGGCGCGTTGAGAGGATGTGAGGCCAGAGTCTGGAGCGCATTCAACATTCTCAGCAACGGATGGTTCACATTCGATGACGGCAACGGCAATATGATCACAAAGGATGCCTACGCATACGTGGATTACGCCATGGGACATAACCCCGAGAACCGTATGCCACTGTGGATCAAACCTGCCAAGAAGGTGACTGTCAAGAATGTAGCCGATGTCATGCGCGACCATTACGAAGGTACGCCAATGGATATGACCACCGATATCGGAGCCGGTGGCAATGCCCTTCCATATCGTTGGAGGCCAATGGATTTCGAGTACAATGGCAAGACATATACCAATGAGCGTGCTATCGCTACCCAGCAGACCGGTTTCTGGTTCGTGGGACAGTCCAGAGGCGATTTCCCTGATGTCATCGGCGGACTCATCTGGTTCGGTACCGATGATGCGTCGACTTCGTATCTCACCCCGATTTACACCAATACCAACAGGGTCCCTGAATGCTTCCGTGAGGGCAACGGCGACTTGCTGACTTATTCGAACACGTCTTCTTTCTGGATTAACAACAGAATTACAAATGCTTGCTACAGAATGTATAACATCATGGCTCCATACGTGCGTGAGCGCATTGACGCATTTGAAAACGAGCAGATGGTGAAGGTCCGTGAGAATGACAACAAGGCGCTCGACTTGTTCAAGCAGGCGATGGACGGTGCAGAAAAGAAAGGCAAGAAGGCATCGGTTGCATACGACGTCATGTCAGATACCGGTTCTTCATTCTCAGCGGTCAAGTCTCTTCTCACGAAGTACTCCGTAGACACCGCCCAGAAGATGTTCAAGGCATGGCAGGAACTGGAAATCACCATGACCGTGAAATTTATCGACGGCAATGTGAAGGCGCAGAATCCTGACGGCTCGTTCAAGCACACGGAATTTTCAGCCGGCTGTCCTGACGGCCTGACCCAGCCTGGTTACACCGACACCTGGAAAGAGGCCGTAGTCCACTTCCACGGCGATGTCATCGAAGAAAAACCAGTGGAAACCAAGTAGGTGGCCTATTTGAATGCGGCTACGTCTGCTGAACATGTAGGAATGATTTCGAGCTTGCTGTCGTAGAGTTCCGCTACACCTTTCACGTTGCCGGTCTTGTTGGCAGAGAAGGTTTCCTTTCCGAATTTGGCTGCGGAAACGGCGTACACGGTGACGGTCGTGCCGTTCTTGCCTACGAAACTGTGTCCTCCCTTATAATTGCTGTTGTACCATGTGCTGCTGTAGTCCGGAGAAGTCACGTCTTTCACGCAGACATATTGACCTACATAGTCAGATATCTGATTGTCAGCAATTTCAGGAACTTTGATGCTTACCTTCTCTTCAGTAGGATAAATAGTGAAATTTGTGATGGCAGGAAGGTTCTTTGAAACTGTATACTTGGCAGATTTCAGGCTGACAATGACCTTCGTTCCTACTGGAAGAGAGGATTCTGTGTGAGTCTCTCCCTTCAGGATAATGCCGGAATGTGCCGCACCTGTGTTGTCCACAAGAGCAATGACGCCCTTCAAGTTGCCACCTTCATTGTTTGCAGCCACATAACCCTTGACGGCGATAGCGATATCTGACGTTATTTCTGAACCGGAAGCGAGACCTTTTAGTTTCTTGTTCAATTCAGTGACAGTAATGGCATCTTTCTCCTCAGGTTTCTCCTCTTTTTCCAGTGGTTCGAGGCTTGTCACCATCGTGGAAATATATTTTACATTGTCGCTTTCGGTCTTGCCGAGAGTATATCCTTTCACAATGATTTTTTTGCCCTCGTATTTGGTGATTTTGAAGCTTTCGTCGACGTAGGACAATGTAAACTTAACATCAGTGCCCTCGATTTCCACATTGTTGTGCCATTGGAAAATATTGTCCCGATATGACTTCAGAGTACCTGTGAAGGTGATATATTTGATAGCAGGAGCATTGTTCACATAAGCATTGGCCTGAGCCGCCTTGAACTCCTCTGCTGCCGGCTCCTTGATGGTTGTGTTTCCGGTCACATTGACCTCGGAGATTCCGTCGAACTGCTTCATTCCGCCGTATTCGGTGGTAGGGCCTTCAATGGTTACGGTCTTGCCGGCCTTCAGGGTGTGGCCTTTCTTGAACACCAGAATTGTTCCGGTATTGTCCTGGACAAGGAATCCTTTGGTATGGGTGGCGATTACTGTGCCCGCGATTTTGTACATGTTGTCCACCGGCTTGGTGATGACATCGGAAATCTTGGATACAGGAACCACGACAACTTTGCCGAATTCCACTGCCTGACCGCCGTTGCCTTCCGTGAGTAGCACGTCGTCAAGTCTGTTTGTACTGAAATTCTTGGAAGAAAATCTGATGTACAATGTCTTGGTGCCGGCAGGAAGCGTGAAGTCCGCTGTCGCACGGCGCCATTTTCCGTCAGGGGTTTTCTCTACACCGCCGAAATCGTAGTCCAATGCCGGTGACCAGGTCTTGCCGTCCTCGGACAGCTGTACCAGGAACGCGCATCTGAGGAAGGTATTGGTGCTTCCCTGGGAGTAATATTGCGCGCCGAAAGTGAGTCTCAATTTCTCGAAAGGAACTGCTATCTTGCAGATTGTGAAATGGTTAGGCTTGGCTTCTGAACCGCAGAAAAGAAGATTGTTCTTACCGGTTCCCTCGTAGCATGAAAGCGGGCCCTTGGATTCCTGATTTGAACGTACGGACATTTCCTGATAGTCGTATTCCACGTTTGCGGCTCCGGAACCCTTTCCGTTCATCCATCCGTCGAATTGCTCAAGTGTCGGCCAGCCTTTCGCCGTCTGGTATTTGTCTTTATTCTGGACAACCTTTTCCTTGTCGAAACTGCTGTAGAAGATTGCGCCTTCCGGAACGTATTCCTGATACTCGCCATTGTCCTTTACATCTACCGGAATGATATACATGTATGTGTTATAGGAACCGGTAAGCCAGCCGGAAATGGTGACATTGTGGTTGTTGTATTTCTCCTTGAATTCGTCGGACATGTAGTCGATGCTGGCGATGTTGTCAGTTCCGTCGATTTCCACATTGACATAATTGCCTGAAACAGAGAGGACTCCTGAGAAGCTGACATATTTTATTTCAGGAGTGGTCTCCTTCATATATGCGTCAATGTCCTTTGCCGTGAACTGTGCCGGTTTCGGCTGTTTGAATTTGCCGTGCCAGGTCTTCACGAGCTTCACCCCTTTGGTGAACTGGCGGCATTTGTTGTACGTGGCCGTGGTACCGGATTCTACAGTAACCATGTCGCCGATGGTGAAATTGTGCTTCTCGCCGATAAATGCGTAGATGCTGCTGCCGTTTTCCTGAAGGAGAACGCCTTGGGTGTTGGCTGCCACGACGGTAACGCATTCGAGATTGGTGAATGTGACGCCGTCTTCTGCTTTCAGGACATCTGCAATCGTGAGTTCGTTAGTTTTTACGGGTTTGTCATCGTCGCTGGTGCAGGCGATTGCTGACACGCTCAATGCCAGGATACCTATTGCCTTGAGTGTCTTTTTCCAGATTGAATAATTCATTTATATACTATAAAATTGGTGATTCAGGGGGTGCCTCAAATTTTTTCGGGTGCAAAAGTAGGTCTATTTTCGGAATCTGCCAAAAAATAAAGGGTCGGCTATAAAACCAACCCTTTACATGTAATTGCTGAAAGCGGAAGCGGCAGGATTCGAACCTGCGAACCGCTTTGACACGGTCAACTGTTTTCGAGGCAGCCTCCTTCAGCCACTCGGACACGCTTCCGAGTGCCAAATTTACGGCAAGTCCACGGATTTAACAAGTTTTTCTGCCAAATCTATAAATGCCAGGCCGTCAGGTCGCGATGACAGGGCTGCAGGCTCACCTGCATCACCGTTTTCGCGGATGCTCTGAACTATCGGAATCTGTCCGAGCAGTGGTACGCCGTACTTCTCAGCCATCTTCAGACCGCCGTCTTTACCGAAGATAAAATATTTGTTTTCAGGCAGTTCTGCAGGTGTGAACCATGACATGTTTTCCACGATACCGAAGATCCGGCGGTTGATGTTCTTGTTGCGGAACATGTCTACGCCCTTCTCTACGTCAGCGAGAGCCACGTCCTGAGGTGTGGTCACGATAACGGCACCCTCCATCGGAATGTCCTGGACCAGGGAAATATGGATGTCGCCCGTTCCAGGAGGCATGTCTATGAGCAGATAGTCAAGATTACCCCAGCGCACCTGCAAAATCATCTGTTTCAATGCATTGCAAGCCATTGGACCTCTCCAGATAAGCGCCTGGCCAGGCTCGGCGAAATAGCCGATGGACATCCATTTCACGCCATACTTTTCAATCGGCATGATGACCTCATGGTCGCCCTCGTTGACAGCCTCGGGAAGCGCGCCCTCCGTAGCCGTCATTTTCGGAACAGAAGGACCGTAGACATCGGCATCCGCCAATCCTACCTTATATCCGAGACGTGCCAATGCTACTGCGAGATTGACCGCTACGGTGGATTTGCCCACGCCGCCTTTTCCGGATGCCACACCGATGATGTGGCGGACATTGTTCACCTCATCCAGAGTGAGATTGAGTCCGGTTTGCTTTTTTGGAGCGCTTTCTTCCTTCACTATAGTCTTGATTTCCACGTCTTTGACTTCAGGGGCATGACGATAGATGGCCGCCCTCGCACTGCTCATGATGTACTCCGCAAGCGGGTCACGATGCTTTGTGAACGCAAGGGTTACCGTCACCTTGTCCCCTGAGATTTCCACCTTGTCTACCAAACCCAGCTCCACGATGTTACGGTCTCCCTTTCCGGGATGCGTAACATCGAAGAGCATCTTCATTACCTCATTTTCCTTCATCACTTATTGTTATTTTTCAATATTCATTTCATTCAGCAGATATCCTGCGCCGCCGAACTTGTCGACCATGAACAACACATAATGTATGTCCACGCAGATACATCTCTGTAAATCGGGCTCGAACATCACGTCGCTCGACATTGATTCCCAGTTGCCGTCGAAAGCGAGACCGATAAGGCGGCCTTCCGCATCGAGCACAGGGCTTCCTGAATTACCGCCGGTAATGTCGCAGTTCGTCAGGAAACAAGTCGGAACCTTGCCCTCGGCATTGGCATACTGACCGAAATCATGAGCTTCGTAGAGAGCCTTGACCTTGGCAGGAACACGGAACTCGTAATTGCCCGGATCCTCTTTTTCCATCACGCCGGCGAGAGTGGTGTAGTATTTATATACGACGCCGTCAGCAGGAGAATACCCCTTCACGGTACCGTAAGTCAGTCGCATAGTGGAGTTTGCATCTGGATATGAAGGCTTGCCTTTCTCCCATTCGAGGAGACCTGCTGCAAATGCCTTGCTGCCGGCAGCGAGTTTCACATTGGCAGCTTTCATCGACTTGTAGAGAGGACTGTACTTCTCAATGATCGCATTGTAGAGGACCAATGCCGGTTCGTTCCTGAATTCCTTGAAAGACTTGATGTCAGAGTTCTGCATCTTCTCGTCCGAAGCGAAAATGCTGTGGTCGTAAAGGTCTGATACATAAGCGTCAATGTCCATTGTCGCGAAGTTATGACCCTCGATTTCCGGATAATCTGAAGGTCTGGCGTTGTCACGATAGAACTTCAGGAGTCCGGCCGTAAGTTTTCTCTCAAGCGGCTCGTAATAATCCTTGAAAGCGCCCTTCATCGCCTCCTTTGCAGCGACGAAAGCGGCAGCGGTATCTTCTGGATGAGCCCTGAATTTCAGCATGAGCGTCTGTGCGTAATCACCTATCAGATTGCACATTCCGATATTGAGCGGCGCCTCCAGAATCAGCCTGAATGCGAGCTCGTCAGCGGAAGTTTCGTCAATGACGGACTTGATATCGGTCAATGCCGAGCCATAAGCTGCTTTACGTTTCTTGTTGGCATTCACCCATTTCATGAAATCAGCCTCTTTCTGCTCCTCGCGGCCGATGATGTTCAGCTTTTCAAATGCCTTCTTCTCACCGATCCATTTTTTCCATCCGTTGGAAGAACCTGCATACTTGTTCGCATACTGAAGACGTACGGCAGGATCAGCCTCCATGCCCTCCTTCATTATGCTCTGTCTCAATGTCCTGGCTGCGATGCTGACATCCTGCTTGCGGATCATCTGCTCCAGCATTGACGCAGTCTGGAACCTCTGCGTGCGTCCAGGATAGCCCATAACCATCGCGTAATCGCCCTCGTTCACTCCTTTCAATGATATTTTCAATGACTGTTTCGGTGTCATAGGAACATTGTCCTCGGAATAATCTGCAGGCTCATTGTCCTTATTCGCGTAAACGCGGAACATTGAGAAGTCGCAGGTATGACGCGGCCACATCCAGTTGTCGGTCTCGCCGCCGAATTTGCCCATTGAAGCTGGAGGGGCACCTACGAAACGCACGTCGCGGTAAACCTTGTCGATGATGAGGTAGCTTACATTGTCATTGTAATAATTGATGATGCGGACCTGGCAGTTCGGATTGGCGGCCTCGGTCGTGCTGATGAGTTGCTCGCGTGCGGCCATGTAAGCCTTCATCGCAAGTTCCTCGGCATTGGCGCTGTCCTTGTATTCCTTAAATGCCGCTGTCCTGGATTTTTCCAGAATGGCGGTCACGTCGGTCATGCTCTGCAGGAATCTCACCGTAAGTCCCGGCACCGGCAGTTCCTCGGTATTCTTCATTGCCCAGAAACCGTCTTCCAGATAGTTGTGCTCCGGAGTACTGAGTTTCTGGATGCTGCCGTAGCCGCAGTGGTGGTTCGTCACGAGAAGTCCCTTGTCGGAAATCATCTCGCCCGTGCAGCCTCCTCCGAACTGTACGATGGCATCTTTCAATGAGCTGTGGTTTATGTCATAAATCTGCTCCGGAGTCAGGCGGCAGCCAATGTTCGCCATCGCCTTGCCGTTCATTTTCTGAAGAAGCGGCAGCAACCACATTCCTTCGTCAGCGCTCGCCCCAAAAGTGAGCATCAAAAACGCTGAAATCGCAAAAAGTGTTTTTTTCATATTATATCAATGTTTGTTTGCATATTCTTTTTCACGCCGCCGGCACGCCTCCTGCCAGCCGCATCATACAAAGATAATCAATTTCCGAATAACGAGGGCTCCAGTTGTTTCGGATGGAAACTCATGCGGTGGTAGGGGGTGTAGCCGAACTTCTTGATGGCGGCGATGTGCTCGGGAGTGGGGTAGCCCATATTGCGTTCCCAGCCGTATTGGGGATACTCCTTCGCGATTTTTTGCATGAACTCGTCCCGGTAAGTCTTGGCTAGGACTGATGCGGCGGCAATGGGCGCGTATGTGGCATCTCCTTTTACAACCGTTTGGTAATCAGTCACTTTGTATTTTCCGAAGGGCCTGAATTTATTGCCGTCGATGAGCAGGAAATCCGGTGCCGGCTCAAGTCTGGACACAGCACGCTGCATCCCCGTCACGGACGCCCACAAGATATTCAACTCGTCGATCTCCTCAGGAGAAACTTTCTCTACGGCCCACGCAATGGCTTCTTTTTCAATGATTTTCCTTACTTCATCCCTATGTGCGGCGGTCATTTTCTTGGAGTCGTCCAGCAACGGGTGGTAAAAATCTTTCGGCAATATGACAGCCGCGGCAAATACTGGGCCGGCCAACGGTCCGCGTCCGGCTTCGTCGCATCCTGCCTCAATGAGTTCTTCGTGGAGAAAATTCTTTAGATTCGGCAACTTCATCTTCATTCTGTATGGATATGCGAAATTAATGATTTTTTTCCGCATTTGATGGCCTGTGAAACCTATAATTACGAGTGTCTTCTGTCAGGTAAACTTGTCTTTTGTGAAATGAAAACCGGACATGCTGACAATAAAAATATGTCAACAATTCGAAAATCTTATCAAATCGACATAAAAAACATAAATTAATGGCCGAATACAGTCACCCTCCCTTGATATTTCGTAAAAGGTAAACGAGATTTGCGGATGAACAATGGCTGAATGCAGCCGGACTCTTATAAAAACTGAAACAATATGAAGAAAGGAATTGCAGACAAGGAATTGCGGAAAGCTTACGAGGCTTTCGGACGGATGATGGTAGAGGAAGAAGTCTACAGGGAGGAGACATTGACATTCGACGATGTCTGCCGCCGGATCGGGATTGAAACCGGGGCGCTGGAAAGGCTGATATTTTCCGAGATGGGGATGACCGGCAGGCAGCTGATGGAAGCGTACAGGGAGGGGATTGTCCCCGGCCGTATCAATGATTTTTTATAAAATGTTTTAAAAATAAGTGCCGAATCTATTGTTATTGCATATCTGTTTTATTAGATTTGCAATAGAAGCGGCACAAGCTGCTTCTGGCGTATTCTACGGAATCGTCTAGTGACATATTATAAACTAATAACATATCAAGGTCATGAAATCCTATTCTACTAAAGACATCCGGAACGTGGTCTTGCTTGGCAGTACCAAGTCAGGCAAGACCACATTAGCGGAGGCGATGCTTTACGAGGGTAAAGTCATTGACAGACGCGGCTCGGTCGAGAACAAGAACACTGTATCAGACAATACTGAAATCGAGCAGATGAACCAGAGATCCATTTTCTCTACACCTTTATATGCGGAGTTTATGGATACCAAGTTCAATATCATTGATACCCCGGGTTCTGATGATTTCGTAGGAGGTGCCGTTTCGGCATTCAAGGTTTGCGAAAACGGTATTCTCGTCATCAATGCCCAGCAGGGAGTGGAAGTGGGGACAGAAATATTCGCCCGTTATGCAGAACAGTACAATGTTCCTATTATCGTGGCAGTAAACCAGCTTGACAGCGAAAAGGCAGACTGGGATGCTGTTCAGGCAAGCATGAAAGAGGCTTTCGGGAACAAGCCTGTAATCATTCAGTTCCCGGTGAATCCAGGTCCGTCATTTGACGGTTTCGTGGATGTCCTCAAGATGAAATATTATCATTTTACTGATGATAATGGAACCAGAGAGGATAGGGAAATCCCTGAAAATCTTAAAGATGAAGCTGAACTTCTGCGTCAGGCTCTTATTGAGACGGCGGCAGAATACGATGATACATTGATGGAGAAATTCTTCGAGGCGGGAGCGCTTACCGAAGATGAAATCAGAAAGGGTCTCGGTATAGGAATCCGTGCCGGCAAGGTGCTTCCTGTATTCTGTCTTTCAGCGAAGAAGGACATCGGCGTGAAGAGACTTATGGAATTCACCATCAGGGCATCTGCTTCACCTGAAATTACCAAGACATTGACCAAGGAAGGCGAGGAAATCCAGTGCAAGCAGGATGCCCCTACTTCATTGTTCATATATAAGACCGACGTGGAACCGCATCTCGGAGAGGTTTCTTACTTCAAGGTGATGAGCGGAGAACTCGACGAAGGTATGGATCTCGAAGACGTAGCTACCGGAAACCGTGAGCGCATTTCTACGATCTACGCCGTGGCGGGAGCCAAGAAAGAGAAGGTTCAGGACATGATGGCCGGAGATATCGGATGTACCGTGAAGCTTCGCGCCGGCAAGACCAATGTCACATTGGCGCAGCCTGGTACGAACATCTCATACGAGGCTATCAAGTTCCCTGCCCCTAAGTACCGTACAGCCATCAAGGCCAAGGTTCAGGCAGACGAGACCAAGCTCGGTGATGCATTGAACAAGATTTCCGCACAGGATCCTACCGTGATTGTAGAGTACTCCAAGGAGTTGAAACAGACTATTTTAAGCGGACAGGGAGAGCAGCATATCAATGTCGTGAAGTGGCGTCTCCAGAATGAGTTCAAGGTGGAAATCGAACTCTTCCCTCCTAAGATTCCTTACCGGGAGACCATTACCAAGACCGCTACCGCCGAGTACCGTCACAAGAAACAGTCCGGTGGCGCAGGCCAGTTCGGTGAGGTTCACCTGCTTATCTGCCCTATCGTTGACGACGTTCCTTTCACCAACAAGTTCAAGATTGACGGCAAGGATGTTACCCTGAACGTGAAGAGCCAGGAGTCATACAACCTTGACTGGGGCGGAAAACTGGAGTTCTACAACTGCGTTGTCGGTGGTGCTATCGACGCCCGCTTCATGCCGGCCATCCTGAAAGGTATCATGGAAAAGATGACGGAAGGCCCTCTTACCGGTTCATACGCCCGCGACATCAGGGTATTTGTATATGACGGAAAGATGCATCCGGTGGATTCCAATGAAATCTCATTCGTTCTCGCAGCCCGCAATGCCTTCAAGGAGGCGTTCCGCAATGCAGGTCCGAAGATTATGGAGCCTATCTACAATCTGGAAGTCCTCACGCCTAGCGAGTACATGGGAGCTTGTATGTCAGACCTTCAGAACAGACGCGCGATTATCGAGGGTATGGGCAGCGACAAGGGATTCGAGGTCATCAAGGCCAGAGTTCCGCTGGCAGAGCTCTACAGATATTCTACCGCTCTCAGTTCGCTGACATCAGGAAGTGCTACATTTACCATGCAGTTCGCTGATTACCAGCCTGTACCGGGAGATGTCCAGACCAAGCTTCTCGCAGATTACGCAGCACAAGACTCTGACGAATAGTCGTTTGATAATTTACTCATGAAAAAATCCCCGCTTGGAACTTCCAAACGGGGATTTTCTTATGTGTGTCGGGCATGACACTAACCTAACTGGTTCAAATCCAGTCGCAGGTATTTA
>ENA-OOVJ01000216-OOVJ01000216.1-human-gut-metagenome-genome-assembly--contig:-NODE-216-length-17478-cov-2.378867_pt1 | contig 17478 bp, 8 predicted proteins | sample MGYA00241553_ERZ501288 | MGnify/ENA primary metagenome ERZ501288 (study PRJEB25962, sample SAMEA2042363) | human gut metagenome | biome: human gut; feature: human-associated habitat; material: faeces... | reverse complement strand
TCGAAGAAATGCTGCCATCTTGGGATATAGTAGTCGCGGATAAGGCCTGACCAGATCTTGCATGCATAATCATTGAGACCGGCATCAGGATAGCTGATACCCCACGTGGTCACGATTCTGCGGCTGTTTTCTTCATACTTGTCGCGTTCCTGCTGACTGTCACCCCAACTGCGGGCATAGTCGATCCATCTCTGGATGCGGGTTACAGGATTCTTGTCCAAAAGCCTGTCGGCGCGCAGCATCAGGTCCTTGAAACGGACTTCCATGGCGGCCGCCTTGTCATTGTCCCCTGCAAGATAAGCCTCATTGATCTGCTTTACGAGCAGGTCAGCCTTGCCGAACGCATAGAAACCTGCCCACATGGCGAGGTCGGTAAGATAAGCTTCATTGTCACCAAGCTCCGAGGCCGCTGCGATATATGCTTCCAATGCTTCAAAATGCGCCTTGGAAACCACGTAACGGCCTCCGAGACCGTAGAACGGCTGTCTCTGGACTACATACTGGGCACGGCTTGAGCACATTCCGTAAGAGCTTTCGAGCATCTTGTTCCAGAATGTAATCATCGGTTCAGGGCATTTGCCATATCTGTTAAGTGTATAATTCTTCAGCCACTCGTGGATATCCTTGTGGGATGTACTCCACCATGCATCGGAAAGGATTTCGTAAATCACTTCGTTGTTCTCCACGCCTTCCGGAGCGGTGCCGACACCGACAAGATTTCCCATATTGGCAGAACTGAGGGCATTCAGATGGCCGTTGAGATAGAAGTCCAATGCTCCTACAGGGGCGGTACGTCCGCCGAAGTTCGGCACGGTACTGTAAATCCATGGCTTTCCGTAAATTCCCTTGGCATAGTTCCATGTATATTCATTCTCCCAGATTCCGTAGTTGAAGTCCACGCTCAGGTCCAGGAGGAGCATCTTGTCATCAGGTACCTTGGAGAACAATGCTTCGATGCTCTCCGGATCCCAGATATGTCTCTGATATCCGAACATCCAGCCCTGAAGCACCCATATCGCATCCGGATTGGCAGCGGCAATGGACTGATACAGAGACTTTCCATAGCTGGCAATCTGTTCATGGCGCTCCTTTGTGCCACGCTCGGCGAACGGAACCTTCATTTCATTGAAACTGTCGGCGAGGTAGTATTTGCCTTTTCCGAATTCCTTTTCCCATTCCTGGATATATGTCTTCGAGATCAGCTGGAACAGGTCCGTTTCAGGAGAAATGAAATTGGACACATAGTACGGGCCGTCATCCCAGCCGGTGTGGATGAGATTCGCGTCAGGATAGACACGCTTGATCGCTTCAGGGACAAAACCCGCGAAAGCATTGAAAATAGGTGTCATTCCGAGGTCGTTCATCCTGTCTATCATCTTGTGTTCCAGGGCAATGGTCTTGTCATACCAGCTCTGTGTGAGATTGCCGTCAAGCTCTGACATATTGCCCATCCTGAACCATGGCAGGTAAGCCGGGCCGGTGATGAACTTGCCGATTTCCTCATCAGTCAGGCCGAGTTTCTTCCATACGCGGGCGAAGATCGCTTCGCTTCCGATAGGAGAAAGCGGCATGTTCACTCCATGCAGGGCCATCCTGTCGAGTTCCTTCTCCCAGTCTTCCCATTTCCAGTAAGGCATGGTGTAGCCGAGAGTGCATACATTCATGTATTGTCTCAGCATGAAAGGAGTGGTGACAAGTTTAAGAGGCTGGTCAGCAAGCTTTTCCGGAAGGACGATATTGTTGATTGTCCAGGTGGAGATGCCATAGTGATTCGATGTGACATAGTCATAGAAACCACGGCAGACTGCCACGGCGGAACTTCCCTTCACGGTAAGTTTGCCTTTCTTAACCTCTGTGGAGAAGTATTCGCTGCCCTCCATCGGGCCGGTAACTACAAGTTTCACATTGGAAGGTTTCTTTCCGAGAGTCCTGGCAATCACTCCCGACGCCGCTTTTTCAGCTGCCTTGAAGTCTTCTTTCTGAGACGCCGAAGCGGAGACGCATAAAAATACGGCTCCGATAGCGCAGATAAATTTCAATTTATTGATTATCATATATTTAAAGTTTTATTTCTTGATTTCCCTGATTTCCATCGCATATCCGCCACCTGCGGCGCATTTCTGGACAAGTTTCGAATTATGGCCGATCTTCATCTTGCGGATGATGTATGCCTGTGGATTTGTCTTGTAGTCCGCATCCGGCGCATCGGCATAGAGCGTGGCCTCATATTTCTTGCCCGGTTCCAGAAAGTCGAAGGATATCCTGGATATGTGTCCCTCGGCGCCTGCCGTAGACCCGACAAACCAGTCTCCGGAATCCTTGACCCTGCGTGCCGTAGTGACATATTCGAAAGGCTCGGCTTCAAGATACCGCGACTCGCTCCATTCCATGGCCACATTCTTTATGAACTGGAACGCATCCGGGAACCTTTCGTAGTTTTCCGGAAGGTCGGCAGCCATCTGCAATGGTGAATACATCGTCACGTAGAGGGCAAGCTGGTTCGCAATCGTGGCATTGACATGTGACTTGTTGCCCGGACTGAACTTGCTGATATTCATCTCGAAGATACCGGGGGTATAGTCCATCGGACCGCCCAACAGTCTGGTGAAAGGCAATATGCAGACATGTCCCGGCTTGGAGCCGCCGAACGCCTGATACTCGGTACCACGGGCAGATTCATTGGCAATGAGGTTAGGCCAGGTCCTGCACAGTCCTGTAGGACGCACCGCCTCATGGGCATTGACCATTATCTTGTATTTGGCGGCCTGGGTGACGGCATAAAGGTAATGGTTGACCATCCACTGGCTGTACTGCATCTCGCCGCGCGGGAGCATATTTCCGACATAACCGGATTTCACGGCATTGTAGCCGTTGTTTTTCATAAATGTATATGCCGTGTCGAGATGTCTTTCATAGTTTCTGACAGAAGCGGAGGTCTCGTGATGCATGATCATTTCCACGCCTTTGGACTTGGCGTAGTCACGGATTTCTTCCAGATTGAAATCAGGATATGGCGTCACGAAATCGAAGACATAGTCCTTCAGGTGACCGAACCAGTCTTCCCATCCCTCGTTCCAGCCTTCGACAAGAACGGCGTCGAAGCCGTTTTCAGAGGCGAAGTCAATGTATTTCTTCACGTTTTCAGTGGTGGCGCCGTGATGGCCATGAGGCTTGACCTTCGTATAATCAGTCACTCCGAGCTGAACGGAAGGCAGGTCCCAGGTATAGGACCACTGCGACTTGCCGGTAATCATCTCCCACCATACTCCTACATATTTTATAGGTCTTATCCAGGAAGTGTCCTCGATCTTGCAAGGGTCATTGAGATTCAGCGTCATACGGGAAGCGAGAATGTCGCGCGCGTCGTCACTGACAATGATTGTGCGCCAAGGCGTGTGCATAGGTGCCTGAAGATAGCCTTTCGCACCTGTCGCATCAGGATTGAGGAAGGATTCGAAAACGAAATTCTTGTCATCCAGATTCAGATGCATGCAGGCATAGTCCACAAGGGCAGCCTCATGAATGTTCATATAGAGTCCCTGGTCTGTCTTGAGCTGAAGCGAGGTCTGCACGCCGGTCGGCGAGAACATGTTCTTGTTCATGCGCTTGACATTCACTTCCCTGATCTCGGAAAGACGGCAGCACGTATAGTCATATTCCTGTGTATAATGGTCTGCCGGAATCCACCAGGCAGTGACATCTCCAGGCATGGCGAACTGTGTGCGTTCCTCCTTTACGACAAAATAGACCAGTGACTTCTGCTGCGGAAATTCGTAGCGGAAGCCTACTCCGTCGTCATACACCCTGAACCTGATATTCATTTCCCTGCCGGTCTGACGCTGTCTCAAGTTGACCAGCAATTCATTGTAATGATTTCTGATGGAAGTCTCTTCTCCCCATACAGGATTCCACGTCTCATCGGACTCTCCACGTGACGTTCCGGCAATTTCAAATTCCCTGTCGAGATGTGACTTCAAGTCGGCGGAATTTCCCATCAGTTCGAATCCCATACCGCTCGTCAGTACCGCAGGCAATTCTCCGCAATCAACAGAATACTGCGGACGTCCGTCTTCTGACAATGAAAATGAAAGTCTGATTTTTCCGTCCGGAGAAAATGCAGTTTCCACTTCTCCCGCAGAAAGCGAGGCGATGCCAAACGTTACAAATAAGAGAGATGTCAGGAATCTTTTCATTATATGATAGTGTTATTAATTTTTCGGAAAGGTATGCAACCTGAAAATCAATAACAATATGTAATAATGAAAATATAAATGAATTTAATAGCTTAATACTTGATTACCAACGTTTTGATTAAAATATACTATATGAAAAATATAAATGGAAAATAAAGTATTTTTCGAGCTAGATAGATGAAATTCCCTTTATCTGGTCCTCGAAACTCTGTGGGGAAACAGCCTTCAGACGCGTCCTCGAACGGTACGCATAGATGGTGGAGCGCGAGTATCTCAGAAGGAGGGAAATCCTGTCCGTACTGTCGATTCCCAGACGGATCAACGCATAAATCCGCAGTTCAGGAGACAGGACATACGAGTCTTTTATCGAGATCCGGAATTCCGGCTGGAGAAAATTATTGAAATCCGCGATGAAGGTCGGAAACAACGACAGGAAGGTCTTGTCGAAGACGCTGTAGAACGATGCCCACTCCTCTTCCACCACGGCATTCGACTTGAGGTCCTTTTTCAGCGTCTGGATGTCACCTGCAATGGCCTTCTTGTTCAGATTCTTCCTGTACTTGTCCAGACGCTCGATCCTGGAGATACATTCGAGCATCAGCTGGGTGATATATGTATTCTTGATGTTGCTCGACTCCTTGACAATCTTATTTGCCTCTTCCTGAAGCTGCTGCGATGAGGTAAGCTCATCTTTCATGACTTCGAGACGCTTACGCTGGCTCTTGTTCACGAACAGCAGGACCGCCATGAGCAATATGAGGAAACACAACACACCGAAAGCTGCCAGCAATATCCTCATGTCCTTCTTCTTGGCTTCGAGATATGACTCATTGACAATGGAAATGAGCGGTGCCAATGCATCCACCTTCAGCCTTGCCTGGCAGAAGTTGGCATCCTCCAGAGCCTTGTTCAGATAAGAGTACGCCCTTTTTATGTCACCGTCCTCATAGAGCATTGTGGCGAGCATCCTCAGCGCGACATATTCCTTCTTGGCATTGACAAGATCCGAATAGGCGGAGGCTATCATGTAATCCTTGGCGGCATCCCTCCACCCTATCGTAAGGTAAATATCAGCGATGGCGATGGCGACAGGACCGGTTTCGATAGCTTCAGGGGAAAGGGATTCATACTTTTTCAGCAGCATCTCCAGCGCGCTCTTGTAATCTCCTTCCACAACAAGGCTCTCGCTTTTGATGGTCACATTGTCGGGGAACTGACTGACAATAGAGTCCTTATACTCACGAGCCTTCGAACTGTAATAATGCTTGAGACTCTTATCCATGCTGAGTCCCTCAAGAGATTCATACGTACTCATATAGAAGAGATACATCTCTTCCCTTTCTTTTGCCTGCAATGCACTCCTGTCCACCCTGTTCAGAGTAGCCAGGGCATCATAGCTCATTCCCGAAGTCTGATATTGCTTGGCGAGTGCTATGGATGACGCCCCGACATAGTCCGGACGGCCTAGCGTTTTCGCCGCTTCGAGAGATTTCAATGCATAAAAGGTAGCCGAATCCGTCCTGTACCGGTCGAATGTATGACGCATGTCGAAATAGATCAGATATCTCTGTTCCAATGACTTGCTCCGCGCCAGAGCCGTCCTGCATGAGTCCAGGCGGTCCTCCCTCACCCTGTCATAGTTCTTCGCATTCCGGATCACATCGTCCAAATCCGACAATGTAATCTTGTCCGTGCCGGGTGTTTCAGCCCCCGCGCAGACTGCATGCAGCAATGAAAATATGACAAGTACCGTTCTCCACATGACAATGTCGGATATTAATGTTCAGCCGGTAAATTTACTAAAAAATATCGACCTTCCACAACGCAAAAAGCCCCGGAACCGCAGCAATTACGGTTCCGGGGCTTTAAGATATTTATCTGCAAGATATTACATCATACCGCCTTCCGGCATTGCAGGAACTGCCGGTGCCGGTTCAGGGATGTCGACGATACCGCACTCGGTGGTAAGGAACATGCCGGCTACTGATGCGGCGTTCTCGAGAGCCACACGGCTTACCTTGGTAGGGTCGATGACACCTGCCTCGAACATATTGACATACTCATCAGTACGGGCGTTATAACCGAAATCACCCTTACCCTCACGAATCTTCTGGATAATCACGCTACCGTCAACACCTGCGTTTCTGGCAATCTGACGGAGTGGCTCCTCGATAGCACGGGCCACGATATGAATACCTGTAGTCTCGTCCTCATTCTCACCCTTGAGATTCTTAAGCACCTCAGCAGCACGGATGTAAGCCACACCACCACCTGGAAGATAACCTTCCTCGACTGCGGCACGGGTTGCATTCAATGCATCCTCGACACGGTCTTTCTTCTCCTTCATCTCTACCTCGGTAGTAGCACCTACATAGAGGACAGCTACACCGCCGGCGAGTTTGCCGAGACGCTCCTGAAGTTTCTCCTTGTCATAATCAGAGGTAGACGCAGCAATCTGCTTTCTGATAAGTTCCACACGCTCTGCAATATCATCCTTGTTGCCTGCGCCGCCTACGATAGTGGTGTTCTCCTTGGTAATGGTAACCTTCTCAGCCTTACCGAGCATCTCAGGAGTGGTATTCTCAAGAGTGAAGCCTCTTTCCTCTGAAACGAGTGTCGCACCTGTAAGAGTTGCAATATCCTGAAGCATCTCCTTACGACGGTCGCCGAATCCTGGAGCCTTTACTGCAGCAACTTTGATAGTACCACGGATCTTGTTCACTACCAATGTGGTAAGAGCTTCGCCGTCAACATCTTCCGCAATGATGAGGAGTGACTTGCCATCCCTTGCGATAGGTTCGAGGATAGGAAGCAGATCCTTCATTGAAGAAATCTTCTTGTCAGTGATGAGGACGTAAGGACTGTCAAGACTAGCCTCCATCTTATCGGAGTTGGTCATGAAATATGGAGAGATGTAACCCCTGTCGAACTGCATACCTTCTACGACCTTGACTTCAGTCTCGGTACCCTTGGCTTCCTCAACTGTGATGACGCCGTCTTTCTTTACCTTGGACATTGCGTCAGCGATAAGCTTGCCGATTGCAGCATCATTGTTGGCTGAAACCGTACCTACCTGCTCGACCTTGGAGTAGTCATCCCCAACTTCCTGGCTGTGAGCTTTAAGTTCGGCAACAACAGCGGCAACTGCCTTGTCAATACCTCTCTTCAGATCAATAGGGCTTGCGCCTGCAGTAACGTTCTTGAGACCGACATTGATGATGGCCTGTGCGAGAACGGTTGCGGTGGTAGTACCGTCACCTGCCTGCTCATTAGTCTTGGCAGCGACTTCCTTAACCATCTGTGCACCCATATTGGCGAATCTGTCCTTAAGTTCTACCTCCTTAGCGACAGTAACACCGTCCTTTGTAACCTGAGGAGCACCGAACTTCTTGTCAATAACAACGTTACGGCCCTTAGGTCCGAGCGTAACCTTAACAGCATCTGCAAGAGAGTCTACGCCCTGTTTCATTTTTGCGCGGACCTCAACGTCGAATTTGATATCTTTAGCCATAATTCAAATCTCCTATAAATTATAATATTGCCATAATGTCCGACTGACGTACGATAAGATATTTCTTATCCTCTACAGTCACCTCAGTTCCGGCATATTTGCCATAAAGAACCTCGTCACCTACTTTGACCTCCATAGGTTCATCCTTCTTGCCAGGTCCGCAAGCGACTACTTTACCCTGCTGGGGTTTCTCCTTGGCTGTATCAGGAATATAAAGTCCTGCAGCTGTCTTAGTCTCGGCCTCTTTAGGCTCAAGAACTACTCTATCCGCTAATGGTCTGATCATAATTATAAATTTTTAATGTTTTTGTCAATAACCGTCTCCATCGGAGACCGGACACAATGAATCAACTGCCGTGCCATCAAATCGACAATGACAATTTGTCAGTGCAGATATTATTACTATATTTACGAATTGGAAAAAACACATTACACCATGAAGACCCTTAACCACATCTTGAAAAGTATCATTGCGACAGCTGCATCGGCTGTTTTCCTATACGGATGCGGAAACGTCGCGACAACTCCTGACAACAGTTTTGCGGAATACATCGAAGCCTATACGGGAGGCATTGTCTCCAGCGACAACAGCATTGTCATAGAACTTGCAGCGCCGGCAGACGGACTGCAGGGAAACTAGGCTGAAATCAACAAGGCTGCGGCAGACCTGTTCAAATTTTCGCCTGCCGTCAAGGGAACCGCCAGATGGAACAGCGCCCAAAGGGTGGAATTCATCCCTGAATACGGCGCATTGAAGGCGGGAAAGACCTACAAATGCACATTCAAGCTGGGCAAAGTCATGTCCACCGACAGCGCACATGAAGAATTCACGTTCAGTTTCACGACTGCCCGCAAGGAAGCCCTTCTGGAAAGGAACTCATTGGAAATCAGCGGTGAAGACCCCGGAAAGGCGACAGCCACGGGAACATTGACCCTGAGCGAAAGCATTGACATCGAGAATCCGGAGGAACTGCTGGAATTCGGCTGGAGCGGAAACGCGACGTTCGAAGTCAAGGAGACCGGCAGGCAGAAATACACGTTCACGGCCTCCGGTCTGGAGAGGAATGCGCAGGCTAAAGTATTGACAGTCAAGTTCAAACCTGGCAGCACAGGATTCCCGGCTTGCGACAATCTCTACATCGACATCCCTGCCACCGGCATTTTCTCGGTAATGGGCGCGGAGCTTTCCGGCGACAACCGCCAAAGCATCGACATCACGTTCACCGAGCCGCTCAGCAAGGCGCAGAACCTCGTCGGACTGGTGGAATTGAGCTATACCCGCACGGAATACGGTTCGACCGACAGATACAGACTAAACTTCACTTCCAAGGTCAATGACAATGTCCTGCGGCTTTATTACGAGCCGTGTGACGCGACCACGATAGAACTGACCGTAGACGGAGCATTGAGAGACATGCACGGAAACACCCTCGGCGACAGATGGACGAAGGTTTTCAATGCGTCCAATCCGAAGCCTGATGTGTCCTTCCCGGTGGACGGCAATATCCTTCCAAATACGGGACAGATTACGATTCCATTCAAGGCGGCATACCTCAATGCGGTGGATATCAGCATTGTAAAGATATATCCGAACAACATCCTCATGTTCCTCCAGGAGAATGACCTGAAGGGAAATTCTGGACTCAGACGTGCAGGAAGACTTGTTTACAAAACTACAATGAGGCTGGACAGCGACCCGTCAAAGGACCTGACACAGCAGAACATATTCACCGTCGGCCTGGACAATCTGTTCAAGAAGGAGCCGGGAGCAATCTACAGGATGCGACTGTCTTTCAAGCCGGAATACTATATATATTATAAAGGTGACAGAAGCAGCAGTTCCGGCAGCCTGACAAGCATCTCCGCAGGCTCATTGACCGAAGAAGAAAGCGCGGTCTGGGACGTTCCTGACACATATTATTACGAGGGTGGCGATTATGACTGGAACGTGTACAGCTGGCGCGACAGGAACAATCCGCTCACGCCTTCATATTACATGAATTATTCGTATCCGGCACGCAACCTCATGGCTTCCGGCATCGGAGCAATCGCCAAATACAGCGGCGGGAAGCAGATCTGGATAGCGGCAAGCGACATAATTTCTGCCGAGCCGATGGCCGGAGCGGAAATCAAGGTGTACGATTTCCAGCTTCAGAATATCGGAAAAGGCAAGAGCAACGGCAACGGTACGGTATCCATAGACCTCAGCGGCAAGCCGTTCATCGTCACCGTAAAGAAAGGAGACTCAATCACTTACCTGAAAGTGACGGACGGCAGCGAAAAGTCGTTGAGCCGTTTCGACACCGGAGGCGAGACATTGCAGAAAGGAATGAAGGGCTTCGTCTACGGGGAACGCGGAGTCTGGCGTCCGGGAGACACTCTGCATCTGACAATGATCCTGCACGGCGAAAACAAGATTCCTGACACTCACCCTGCCACAATCGACGTCTACACGCCGCAAGGGCAGTTCTTCACCAGAAAAGTGTGCCGCAAGTCGGAAAACGGATTCTACACATTCGAAATTCCTACCGGCCAGGACAGTCCTACAGGACTATGGAACGCATATATAAAAGTCGGCGGCGCAGCTTTCCACAAGCCGTTGAGAATCGAGTCAATCAAGCCTAACAGACTGAAGGTCAATGTCAATATGGGCCAAGGCATTCTCAGGGGAGGTGCCAGAACCAATGCAAGCATATCTTCCAACTGGCTGACCGGCCCTGCGGCATCAGGCCTTCAGGCGAAAGTTTCAATGACATTGAAACCGGGACGCCAGACCTTCAAGGGCTACGACGGATTCACATTCTGCGATCCGGCGAGCCAATTCGAATCCTACACGACGGATATTGTCAGCACAAGACTGAACGCTGACGGAAAAGCTTCTGCCTCAATAACATTGCCGAAGGCTGCACAGGCACCCGGAATGCTGACGGCGAACATTCTCGGAAGCGTGTTGGAGGAAGGCGGCGACGAGAGTTACACGGTCATGACAATGCCGTTCTCGCCGTTCAGCGCATACGCGGGCATCAAGCTTCCGGCGGACGGCAGCTATCTGGAAACCGGCAAGACGCACCAGATTCCAGTAGTGACCGTGGATGCTGACGGCAGGAAAGTCAGCGGGCACAGACTGGAATGGCGCATATTCAAGCTCAAATGGAGCTGGTGGTGGGAGTCCCGCAGCGAGGCATTGGACTCATATATAAACGCATCAGCTGCAAGTGCTTACAGTTCCGGCACCGTCGTTTCCGGAAACGGGGAAACAAGCATATCGTTCAGTGCGGACGACAAGGATTGGGGAAGATACCTCATCTACGTGAAGGATCTGGAGAGCGGCCATGCAACGGGCGGCATCGTCTACGCGGACTGGCCGGCATACAGGGGCAGGTCGGACAAGAACGACCCTGACGCACCGGCAATGCTCAGTTTCTCCACCGACAAGAAGAAATATCAGGCTGGAGAGACAGCCACGGTGTTCATCCCTGCCGCAGAAAACGGTATGGCATTGGTATCCATAGAGAAAGGATGCAATGTGCTTTCTGGAGAATGGGTGAAGACCTCCGGTAGCGGAGAAACTCCATATAAAATCAAGATTACCGGCGACATGGCACCGAACTTCTACGTGCATATCACGCTGGTCCAGCCTTACATGAATTCCGCCAACGACCTGCCGCTCAGGATGTACGGAGTCCAGCCGGTCATGGTGGAAAACCCTGCGTCACGTCTGGAGCCGCAGATCACCATGCCAGACAAACTCCATCCTGAAGAGCCGTTCAGCATAAAGATCAGCGAAAAGAACGGCAAGCCTATGACTTACACGGTGGCAATCGTGGATGAAGGTCTGCTGGACCTGACAGCTTTCCGCACACCGGACCCGTGGAACTTCATGTTCAGGCGCGAAGCTCTCGGAGTGAAGACATGGGACATGTACGATGACGTATTCGGCGCCGCCGGAGGAGCATTGTCAGCAATGTTCAGCATCGGAGGCGACGAAGGCCTGGTCAAGGGAGCGCGCAAGGAAAACAGGTTCAACCCTATCGTGAAAGTCCTGGGACCGTTCACCCTAAAATCCGGCTCGAAAACGCACAAGATCACACTTCCGATGTACGTCGGCAGCGTGAGGGCAATGGTAGTGGCCGGCAATGACGGCGCTTATGGCAATGCAGAAAAGACCGTCCCTGTCACCTCGCCTGTCATGATTCTCCCTACCCTGCCGCGTTTCGCAGCCTGCGGAGAATGCATCACGCTTCCGGTCAATGTCTTCGTAATGGAGGACGGCATCGACAAGGTCAATGTATCAGTGAGCTGCGAAGGTCCGCTTTCCATCGAGGGACAGTCCACGTCCACAGTGACATTCAACGGCAAGGGTGACAAGATGACAAGGTTCGCATTGACAGCGGCTTCTTACGTCCCGGACGGCGGCAGTTTCGCGAAGGTGACCGTCACGGCGGACGGAAAGGGCCACAAGATGACGGAGACCATCAATATCGAAGTCCGCAACCCGTCCCCTCTCATCACGTCCATAAGCGAGACAATGCTCGGAAAGGGCGAAAGCAAGACATTCGACTACAATCCGTTCAAGACAGAAGGCGGGCGCTCGGCATGGATAGAAGCCAGCGGCTACCCGTCCATCGGCTGGAACTCCCTGTTCAGCTACATGTACAGCTACCGGCACTCCTGCACGGAGCAGATTTCCGCGAGAGGAATCAGCATGATCAATTCAATGTCAATGCTTTCCGAGGACAATGCCGCCAAGGTCAAGGCCATGGTTCCGGAAATGCTCACGGAACTGTACGTACGCCAGCTTCCTGACGGCGGATTCGCTTACTGGCGCGGCGACACACATGCCGACGAGTGGGTGACATCCATGGCAGGACAATTCATGACATTGGCACGCAATGCCGGATATGAAGTGAACAAGGGTGTCCTCGATTCCTGGGCGAAGTTCCAGAAACGCTGCATCCAGAACTACAGGACAGCGAAAGTCTACGCATTGAGCGACCTCACCCAGGCCTACAGGCTGTTCACCATGGCATTGGCAGGAAACGCGGAAGAGGCGGCGATGAACAGGATGAAGGAGGGCGGAAACCTCTCATGGCAGGCGACGGCGATGCTCGCTTCGACTTACGCGGTCTGCGGAAAGAAGACAGTGGGAACGGAGCTGCTGAACAGCATATTCAACACACAAGAAGAGGACGGATTCAATGTTCCTACATACGGTACCCCATTGAGGAACAAGGCGATAGTGCTGGAGGCGATGGTCCGCACCGGCAACATCCTGGAGGCCATGACGTACGCGACAGACATCAACCGCGGCGCATCGGGACTCGAGCCGTGGTCAATGTCCACACAGGAATCAGCCTTCATCTCCGGCGCGATGAACCAGCTCGCAAAGAACGTGACCGGCGGCAATGTTTCCGTCAATGTCAATGAGGGTGAAAAGACTCTCGACACGAAGCCATCAGGCAACGGTATCGTCAATGCCGTCCTGAATTCCGAGTTCGGCAGCGTGACCGTACAGAACACCTCGGACGGCCCGGCTTACGTAAGAATGACGGTGGTTTCACAGGCGGAGCCAAGCGCTTCAATACCGGCCAGAGCTACAGGTATAGCCCTGAATGTCAGATATATAGGCGCGGACGGCTCAGCTATTTTCCCTACTTCCATAAGGCAGGGCACGGAATTCACGGCCGTCATCAGGGTTTCGAATCCGAACATTTCGGAAGGAATCCACAACATGGCACTCACGGAAATGATTCCTTCAGGATGGGAAATCATCAATGAGAGGATGACCGGAGAGGACATACCGTCTGCCGGAAAATATGATTATCTGGACATCAGGGACGACCGCAACGTGTTCTATTTCAGCATTGCCGCAGGCTCTTACAAGGAGTTCCGCGTGAGATTGCGCGCCGCATACGAGGGCAAATTCGTATTGCCTTCAGTGACTTGCGAGGCAATGTACGATTCACGTGTCTTCGCCTGCACTGCATCCGGAGTAGCCGAAGTCACAAGGTAACGTCATGAATTTCAGAGCAATACTCCGTTACGGTCTGATCGCGGCAGGTGCCGGACTCCTGATATGGTACGCATTGTGCCTGCCGGAAGATCTGTTCCGGGGAACGGATTATTCGACGGTAGTCGTGGACAGACACGGGGAATTGCTCGGTGCACGGATTTCTAAAGATGGACAATGGACCTTTCCGCCTGAAGCCTACAGTGCGGAAAGGTCCGATGTTTCATCATCAGGAAAGGAAAAATATTTCACAGCCCTGACGGAGTTCGAGGACAGGTGGTTCAGATGGCACCCCGGCGTGAATCCGGTCTCGATATGCAAAGCATTCATTTCCAATATGAAAGCGGGACATGTAGTGAGGGGCGGAAGCACCTTGACAATGCAGGTGATACGAATGTCAAGGGGCAAGCAAAGGACTGTAGGACAAAAGATTATTGAGGCGATTCTGGCGACGAGGCTGGAGCTCCGTTGTTCCAAAGATGAAATTCTTGACCTCTATGCCGCACACGCTCCGTTCGGTGGCAATGTCGTAGGCCTGGATGCTGCATCATGGCGCTATTACGGAAGGCCTTCGACCGAACTTTCGTGGGGAGAGGCAGCGACATTGGCAGTCCTCCCGAATTCGCCGTCCAGCATCAGATTGGAAAAGAACAGGGAAAAGCTCCTGGACAAGCGCAACCGGCTGCTGCACAAGCTGATGGCGGCAGGAAAATTATCCCCTGACGAATGCAGCCTGGCTTGTTCGGAGCCCCTTCCGTCCGCCCCTGTTCCGCTGCCTTCTCATGCAATGCACCTCGTGGACAAGCTGGCTGCGGAAAACAAAGGAGAATATATACGGACAGACATTGACCTGAATCTGCAGCGTCGGATCGAGGAGATTCTGGCGCGGAAAAATGCGGAGCTGGCGGCGGAGGGCATCGGAGACCTGGCGGCTATCGTGATGGAAGTATCTGAGGGCAAGGTGATTGCGTACTGCGGCAATGCGGCACCCGAGAGAAAACGGCCCGGTGTCAATGTAGATGTAGCCAGGGCTCCGCGCAGTTCGGGCAGCATATTGAAGCCGTTCCTGTATTGCGACGCACTGGGTGACGGAGCGCTGCTCCCCTACTCGCTCATTGCCGATACTCCGGTGAATATCAATGGCTTCACTCCGCAGAACTATAATATGACATACGAGGGTGCTGTTCCGGCGGCAGAGGCATTGAGCCGTTCGCTGAATGTTCCGTGCGTGCATCTGCTGAAGTCTTACGGGGTAGAGAAATTCATGGAAAACCTGAAGGCAAGAGGGCTGACGACATTGACCCGAAGCGCCTCAGACTATGGACTTTCGCTGATTCTGGGCGGTGGGGAATGCAGGCTGGACGAGGTCACGGCGGCGTACGCGGAGATGGCGAGGGAGTTTCTGTCGGAGAAGGCCGGCAGGGATGACAAAGTAGCATTGTATTATACTTTCGATGCGCTGAAGGATGTGAACCGGCCGGATGAAATCGACTGGCACATGATACGTTCCGTCCGGAAAGTCGCATGGAAAACGGGAACCAGCTATGGCTACAGGGATGCCTGGGCAGTGGGCGTGACGCCGACTTACGCCGTCGGTGTCTGGGCCGGAAATGCCTCTGGTGCAGGGGCTCCGGGACTTTTGGGTGCCAGGACCGCCGGGCCTGTGATGTTCGAGATTTTCAATCTTCTTCCTGCCGGTCAGCCGTCTTGGTTTTCCGAGCCGGACATCACGGAGGGCACCAGGCTGGAAGTGTGCCGGAAGTCGGGCTATATTGCCGGTCCATATTGCGAAAGCATTGACACTCTGATCCTTCCGAAGACGGCCGTCCGAAGCGCGACCTGCCCTTATCACGCCATGGAAGACGGACGCAATGTCTTCCGCCTGACTCCTGCGATGGAGTGGTTCTACAGGCTGAAGCACCCGGAATATGACGCGGCGACATCGAAAAGCAGTGATTCCGCGCCGGTCATGGAGTTCATTTATCCGGAAAACGGAAGCCGCATAACGATTCCGCGGCAGCTGGACGGGTCCATCGAAGGCATCGTGCTGAACCTGGCGCATCACGACAAGGACGCCACGGTCTACTGGCACATTGACCAGGAATTTATCGGGACGACAAGATTCTTCCACCAGATGCGTATCCGCCCCGAGGCCGGCAGACACAGCATCACAGCCGTGGACAATGCCGGACGACAGGTATCGGTGAGCATCAATGTCGTGTTTTCTTCCTGAATTCCGTTTGTCTAAGACGCTGTTTTTGATTAAGTTTGTAAATATTTTGCAAACTACTGATGATCAAGAAGACGGCAAACCAGGATCTCACGGCATACAATACATTCAGGATGAGGGTAAAATGTCATACTTTCATCGAATATGATTCTGTCGCGGATCTCATTGACATAGATTTCGATACACTTCCGAAGCCTGTAAAGCACATCGGCGGCGGAAGCAACCTGCTTTTCAGCGGAAATTTCGGTGGAACAATTCTTCATTCCGCCATAAAATTCATATACATCCTCCCGGAAGACGATCCGATGTATTCTTCTGACAATGAAGTGCTTGTATCGGTAGGGGCCGGCGTGGTCTTCGATGATTTCTGCAAATGGGCAGCTGAAAACGGATTCTGGGGCGCAGAAAATCTGTCCTATATCCCGGGTGAAACCGGTGCCGCGGCAGTCCAGAACATCGGGGCATACGGCGCGGAAATCGGGGATATAATACGTCAGGTCTACTGCTACGACACCGTCGAGGAAGAGTTCGTTCATTTCAATGTGGATGAATGCAAATACGGCTACAGGGAGTCCATGTTCAAGTCACCGGAGGCCAGGGACAGGTATATCGTCACCAATGTGATAATAGCATTGTCCCGCGGACGCCGTCCGAGGCTGGAATACGGGCATATCCGCACGGCGCTGGGCGAGGCATTGGGCGTTCCGGGCGACAAAGTAGATGACTGTGAAGCACTTACGCCGGAATTGGTAAGAGAGACCGTAATCGGCATCCGCAAGGGGAAATTGCCTGAGGTTTCGGAAATCGGCAGCGCAGGAAGCTTTTTCAAGAATCCCGTCGTGCCGGAGGAAGTTTTCCTCAATGTCAAGGCTGCGACTGACGGTGCCGAAGTTCCTCACTACGTGACGGACAAGGGCATAAAAATCCCTGCCGCCTGGCTGATAGAGCAATGCGGATGGAAGGGGCGCACGGTCGGCAATGCCGGCGTCTACGGCAAGCAGCCTCTTGTGCTCATCAATGCCACCGGGAAGGCTTCCCCACAGGAAATCATTGACCTGAAAAATCACATAACCGATTCAGTCAGAGAGAGGTTCGGCATCGAGCTGCATCCTGAGACTGAAATCATATAATAACACAACAAGATGGACAACAGTACATTCATAGTAGAAGGCGGCCATGAGCTCCATGGCGAAATCATGCCGCAGGGAGCGAAGAACGAGGCCCTCGAAGAGATCAGTGCAGTGCTTCTGACCAAAGAGGAAGTTATCATAAGCAATGTTCCTGAAATTCTGGATGTCAAGAACTTGATAAACCTGCTGCAAGGCATGGGTGTCAAGGTAAAGCGCATCGGGCGGGGAATATATAGCTTCAAGGCAGACGACATTGATACTGAATACATTGAAAGCGAAGATTTCGTGAAGAAATGCGCATCTTTGCGCGGTTCGGTCCTGGTTGTAGGCCCGCTGCTCGCGAGGTTCGGCGAGGCTTGGTTCCCGAAGCCGGGCGGAGACCGTATCGTCAGGCGTCGCGTGGA
>ENA-OOVJ01000205-OOVJ01000205.1-human-gut-metagenome-genome-assembly--contig:-NODE-205-length-17962-cov-2.378232_pt1 | contig 17962 bp, 10 predicted proteins | sample MGYA00241553_ERZ501288 | MGnify/ENA primary metagenome ERZ501288 (study PRJEB25962, sample SAMEA2042363) | human gut metagenome | biome: human gut; feature: human-associated habitat; material: faeces... | reverse complement strand
AAACGGTAAAAACCAGCCGTTCCCCCCAGCCAATGGCGGTAAGTTCCAGATTGATAATCTTATGCCGGGTATCTATACTGTAACCGAGCAGGCATACGATAAGTACGAGCCGCAGGAAACACATAGGGTTACTGTTGTAGCAGGACAGGTTGCAAAGGTCAATTTCAATAACAAATTGAAGCGTGGCGACCTTCAGGTAGTGAAGTCCTCAGAAGATAATCTTGTTGAAGGTATGAAGTTCCATCTTTTCGGTACTTCTCTTTCCGGTGCTGCTGTTGACCAGTATGCAGTTACAGACAAAAACGGTGTGGCAACTTTCAAAGATGTGCTTATCAGTGGTTCTGAACCATATACTCTTGAAGAAGTGGACACAGCTATCCGTTATGTTGTACCGAAAAACCAGACTGCACCAGTGAAGTGGAAAGAAGTAACCACAAGAAACTTCAATAACATTTTGAAGAAATTTACTGTAACAGTAACAAAGAGCGACGCTGAGAAAGGCGAAGCACAGGGCAATGCCAAACTTTCGGGAGCAGTTTATGGTATCTATAAGGGCGAAACGCTTGTAGATAAGTATGTTACTGATGAAAACGGTCAGTTCACTACTAAAGAATATGTTTGTGATACCGACTGGACAATCCGAGAAATCACACCGTCAGAGGGATATTTGCTTGATAAGACTATCCATGAAGTAGGTGCAGACCCGAAACTTTATGAGGTGGAACACAACCTTACTTCCAATGATGTAACCGAGCAGGTAATCAAAGGCAATGTGGCTATCATCAAACATACCGATGACGGAGAAACAAAGATTGAAACACCTGAAAAGGGTGCTTCCTTTGAGATTTATTTGAAATCTGCCGGAAGCTATGACGCAGCCAATAAAGACGAGAGAGATACCATTGTTTGCGATGAAAATGGCTTCGGTCAGACAAAAGATATGCCGTATGGTATTTATACCGTACACCAGACTTCCGGTTGGGAAGGCAGAGAGATGATGGATGATTTTGATGTGTTCATTTCACAGAACGCACAGACTTATCGTTATCTCATCAATAACCGTAACTTCGAGAGCTTTGTCAATGTAGTTAAGGTGGACGCAGAAAGCGGAAAGAGTATTCCGTATGCAGGAGCAGGATTTAAGATTTACGACCCGCAGGGTAATCAGGTCAAAATGACCTTTACTTATCCGACACCGACCACGATTGATGTGTTCTATACCGATGCAAATGGTTCTCTTGTCACACCTGAGAAACTGGATTACGGCAAGGGATATTCTATCGTAGAGGTACAAGCTCCATACGGATATGTACTTGATGATACTCCGGTATATTTTGATATTACCGAAGAAAATTCCACAGAGGAAGGCGGCGTAACTGTTGTGAAAGTCAATAAGCCGAATATGGCACAGAAAGGCACTGTTACGGTTGAAAAGACCGGAGAAGTATTTAGCGGTGTCAATGTAAGTGGTTCTGAGGACAGTGATGTTATTTATCAGCCTGTTTATGAAGTGGCAGGACTTGAGGGTGCAGTTTATGAAGTCCGTGCTGCGGAAGATATTAGCACACCGGACGGTACACTCCGCTATTCAAAGGGCGAAGTGGTAGATACTATCACAACAAGCTCCGATGGATTTGTGAAGAGCAAAGAACTTTATCTCGGAAAATACGAGGTCAAGGAAATTACCGCACCTTATGGAATGGTAATTAGTGGCGAAACACATACGGTTGAGCTTACTTACGCAGGTCAGAATATCTCTGTTACCGAAACTTCCACATCGTTCTATAACGAAAGACAGAAAGTTCAGGTAAGCCTTGCAAAAGCCATTGAAAAGGACAAGACATTTGGTATTGGCGATAACGGAGAAATCAAAAATATCAGCTTTGGTCTTTATGCCGCAGAAGATATTGTTTCTGCAAGCGGTACAGTTATTCCGGCTGATGGACTGATTGAGATTGTCAGCGTAAATGAAAATGGAACTGCTGTTATGAAGTCAGACCTTCCGTTTGGCAAATACTATGTCAAAGAGATTGCAACCGATGAGCATTATATTCTCTCTGATACGAAGTATCCGGTTGTATTTGAATACGCAGGTCAGGATACCGCAACGGTTGAAATCAAAGTGAATGACGGAAAAGAAATCAAGAATGAACTTATCTATGGTTCTGTATCAGGTAAGAAGATTGACGAGAATGGAGAAGCACTTGAGGGTGCTGTTATCGGTATCTTCAAAGCCGAAGAAACAGAATTTACAAAGGATACTGCACTTATGACGACTACCTCTGCAAAAGACGGTAGTTTTTCTTTTGCAAAAGTTCCTTATGGCAAATGGATTGTAAGAGAAATCGAGCAGCCAAAGGGATTTGTTCTTGATGAAAAAGCGTATGAGGTCAATATCAGCGAAGCCGAGCAGGTAGTTGAAATTGAGATTGTCAATGAGTATGTTCACGGCAATATCAGACTCACGAAGGTGGACGCTGAATATCCGGATAACAAGCTTACGGGTGCAACCTTTGAGGTATATAAGGACACCAATGAGAACGGAAAGATTGATGATGGCGATGAACTTATCGGAAATCTTGAAGAAACTGAAACCGGAATTTATGAGATGAAAGAGCTGCTTTACGGAAAATATATTGTCCGTGAAACAAAAGCACCGGAGGGCTTCCTGCTTGATAAGGGAGAATACTCTGTTTTCATTGAGAAAGACGAAACAACTTATTCCGTTGAGAATAAGGCTGGAGTTGGATTTATCAATGAAGCTATGCGTGGAACACTGAAAATCGTCAAGACATCTTCAGACGGTAAGGTCAAAGGTTTTGCGTTCAGAGTAACCGGAGCAAACGGGTATGATATGACATTTGAAACAGATAAGAACGGCGAAATTGTGATTGAGGGACTTCGTATTGGCGAATATACCGTATCCGAAGTGGCAAACAATGCCTCTGCCGCATATATCACACCTGCCGACCAGAATGTTACTATCAAACTTGATGAAACAGCCGTTGTAAAAATGCACAATGAGTTAAGAGATACGCCGAAAACAGGAGATGATACCAATATGAAACTTTGGTATGTCCTTGCCGGACTTTCTGCTGTCGGTATCGCTGTAACTTCTGTTGTTGCACACAAAAAGAAGAAAAAGGAGAGTAACGAGTAATGGAAGCAAAGACAATTATCGCTATCGCATTAGTCGCCGTTATTGTCGGCGGCTTTATCTTTCTTCAGGTTAAAAACCGTAAGAAGTAAGTAACAAGCGAACATTAACCAGTCGGGGCAGAGCGTAAAAACTCTGTCCCTTTAATTTTTTGGAGGAACATTATGAAACAACAGAAAACGGTGGAGAGCCGAGTGCTTGAAATCTTAAAGGAATGCCCGATGTCGAGGTATGATGATATGCTTCTCATTCTGCATTATTACAACCAATACGGATATATACCTGCCGGAAATCTTCCGCTTGAGGATATTGTATTTAATTACCGAGCATACGGACTTCCTTGTTTTGAAACCATACGCAGGGCAAGGCAGAGAGTACAGTCCCTTTTTCCTGAGTATTCACGTAATCCGCAGAAAGAAGAACAGAGCGGCAGTATTTCTATTGTAATCAACATTAGCTAAGGAGGTATTTTCGTGAAAGACAAAGCAACTTTTCAGAATAAGGTCAAGGTGCTGAATAAACTCTTTGACTCCGGTTGTGATACGGAGAAAAAGTTGCAGCAGCTTGATATGGAAGCAATCCTGAAAATCCCGAATATCACGATTCCTGATATGGGTGTGATTATGGAGCTTCAGAAGAATACAAAGTCCGGTAAACTCTTTTCGTATTTGGGCGGAGGTTCTGATGAAGCAACAAAAATGAGAGGTAAGGAAAATGAAGCAACAGGAGAATAGAGCAGAGCCGCAGGAAAAGCAAATTCGATTTATAGACAGTCATTACAATTTGAAATTCTATATTCCCGATGGAGGGAAAATCAGGATTACTTTTCGTGATGGACACACAGCAGACAGAGTGTGCAAGTATATTGATGACTACCATTTGTATGTCGGAAATTGCTGCTATCATATATGCGAGTTTGCTGAAAAAATGGAGCTTAGTGGAAGTAAAGTTGAACCTGTCAATCAATCCGAACCGTCAAAAAACAAGACCAGAAACAGAGAAAAACAGCGATAAGGAGGTGCAAGAGTAATGGCACGAAAATATGACCTTATTTCTGAGCTTTACAACCGCACCTGCAAAACGGTTGTATCAAATCCTCAGAACTGGCAGGCATTCTTGGCTTCGGCTTGCCGAAATTATAAGTTACGCTATGACGAACAGCTTCTTGTATATGCACAGCGACCTGACGCAACAGCAGTTCTTGAGATAGAACAGTGGAATAGAATTTTCGGCAGATGGGTCAACCGAGGTGCAAGAGGTATTGCTGTTTTTGCTGATGAAAACCGTACAAGGCAAAGACTGACACATTACTTTGATATTTCAGATACCCACGAAAGCAGATATTCAAGAACAGTTCCGATTTGGGATATGCGTCAGGAATACGAAGCTGATGTGATTGAAACATTGGAAAGCACTTTCGGAGAGATTGAGAATAAGAGCAGTCTTGCCGAAGCAATTATGGGAGCAGCAAGAAATGCGGCAGAGGATAATATCCCTGATTATCTGCAAGACCTTTACTATGCAACCGAGGGCAGTTCCTTTGAGGAAGTGGAAGAGGATATTGTGGCTTTCATTTATAAAAATGTCGTGACAAACAGTGTGGCATATATGATGATGTCAAGGCTCGGCGTTGATACGGACGGTTATTTTGAACTTGATGATTTCAGAGATGTTACCAACTTCAATACGCAGGAAACACTCAATGCACTTGGATTTGCTACCAGTGATATTGCAGAAATGGGATTGACGGAAATATCTAAAACAATTACTGCACTCAACCGTCAAAATCGCATAATTGTCGGTCAGGACAGAAATGAATACAATAAGGTTGAAAATAACGACGAAAGGAGTTTGGACAATGAACGAACTGACCTACACAATGGTGGGCGATTACAGCCTTCCGAACCTGAAACTTCCACAGCAGCCGGAAGTGACTTTGGGCAGATACGCTCAGATGAGGAGAAAGTTTCTGAAGGAACATCACAGAGTCCTTTACTACAATCTCCTGACGAGGGGCGAACTGACACAGCACTTGGCGGAAGTGGAACAGAGAGCCAGCAAGATGGAGGAAACAATTCTGAGCCAGATGGCACAGAAAGAGGGAGTGACCGAACAGATGAAAGCGGAGGATATGATGAAATGGGTTCGTCTGATGAACTCCCTTCGCAATTCGGCACAGGAAATCGTGAAAGCGGAAGTGATATTCGTTTAGAGTATTACGATAGAACTCACGAGGACAAAAGCCTTCCGTTCTTTGGGCGTGATGAGGTAATCAATGAAATTCTCAGAACGACACCACATTTGTCAGCAAGTCTGGAAGAAATCAAAGATTATTATGAACGCAATCTTGATAACAAAGACCGCACAGAGTATATAAAGAGCATTTTCAATAATGATTATACCGAACTTACTTTAGAGGACGGCAGGACAGTAGGATATAAGACCTTTGAAAATGTTCTGCATTTGTGGGAGGGCAAATATGACAGCAGAACCGCACAGAGCTATTATGATTGGGCTGTTATTGCCCGACATTTTGAAGCTATGCGATTATTGGGAGAATTAAGTGACAGCATAAAACCATTACCGTCAATGGACGGTCAGATGACATTCATATTAGAAGGTCAGGCAGAGGAAAAGAAACCCTCTGCCTTTACTTTTTCTCAGGAGATTATCGACGCTGTTCTTACGAATGGAAGCGGATTTTCTGAGGGTAAAATGCGTATCTATGAACAGTTTGAAAAAAGCCTTTCTGCAAAAGAGAATGCAGACTTTTTGAAAAATGAGTACGGTTGGGGAGGCTCTTATCCCGTCATAATCGGAGCGGGAATTGATGAGAGCCACGACGGAAAAGGTATTACGATTACGAAAGGTATCGGTAAAGAAAATCCACATATTACACTTTCGTGGTCGCAGGTGGAGAAGCGTATCGGGGAACTTATCCGAATGGACAGATACTTAAATCCAAAGGAAAAAGAACACTATCCTCGATGGCTTGAAAGCCAAGAGGAACGCAGAACCAAAATTGCGGAAACGAAAAGAAATCGTGAGATACTCTCTAATGCACCGCCGGAACAAGAGGTTGAACCAACCGAAAAAGAACCTGAAGAAGCAGAACAGCTACAAGATGTGCAGTATGAATATCATCTTGGCGATAAGGTGTATATCGGTGCTTCTGAGTACGAAATCTTATCTGTTGATGATGAGAGAGTAATGCTCTATGACTATGATATGCCACTGTTCAATAAGGAATTTTCACGCACAGAGTTTGACAGAAAAGTGCGAGAGAACCCGATGAATGAGCATTTGATTGTGAAGGAAGAACCTGCTGAAGAAAGAAATGAAGCGGAAGAAGTTCAGACCAATATGGGCAGTATGCCGATTGAGGATTATCGAGAGATAGTAGCTTCACAGTCAGGCTTTGACAGCTATGATGAGATGCATCGTCAGGGGTATCGCATAGGAAACGGTTATGATAAAGAGCCTGAGCCGGTAGTTCCGGCTTGGGAGCAGAAGAAAAAGGTCAAAGGCTTTGACCTGCACCCTGATGTGCCTATGGCAGACCGTCATACCTTTAATCTCAGAGAAAATGAGGTTGAAACGGTAGGTAAAAAGGAACGCTTCCGCAGAAATATTATGGCGATACAGCTTCTTAAAAAATGTCAGGAAGAAAACAGATTTGCCACTCCTGAAGAACAGATTATCTTATCAAAGTATGTTGGTTGGGGTGGGCTTTCAGAAGCCTTTGATGAAAATAATTCAGCGTGGGCAACGGAGTATCTGGAACTTTCTTCGGTGTTAACACCGGAGGAATATGCTTCGGCAAGAGAAAGCACGTTGACTGCGTTCTACACGCCGCCTGAAGTTATCACAGCCATTTATAAGGCAATGGAGCAGATGGGTTTTAAGGAAGGCAACTTGTTAGAGCCGTCCTGCGGTATCGGTAATTTCATCGGTATGCTGCCGGACGCAATGCAGGATAGTAAGATTTATGGTGTGGAACTTGATACGATTTCCGCAGGGATTGCACAGCAGCTTTATCAGAAAACAACCATTGCGGCACAAGGATTTGAAGAAACCAATCTGCCGGACAGCTTCTTTGATGGAGTGGTTGGCAATGTGCCTTTTGGAGATTTTAAGGTGTTAGATAAAAGGTACGACAAGCATAAGTTCCTGATACACGATTACTTTTTTGCCAAGTCACTTGATAAGTTAAGACCCGGCGGTGTAATGGCTCTTGTAACGAGCAAAGGCACAATGGATAAGGAAACTTTAGCAGTACGAAAGTATATTGCACAGAGGACAGAGCTTCTTGGAGCAATCCGATTGCCAAATAACACCTTTAAGGGTAATGCAGGAACGGAAGTCGTTTCGGATATTCTTATCCTGCAAAAGCGTGACAGACTGATAGATATTGAGCCGGATTGGGTTCATCTTGATACCGATGAGAACGGAATTAAGATGAACTCTTATTTTGTGCAGCACCCCGAAATGATACTTGGAGAAATGAAAATGGTATCGGGGCGTTTCGGTATGGAAGCAACTTGTGTGCCGTATGAAAATGCAGACCTTGCAGCACAGCTTGATGAAGCAGTAGCAAACATTCACGGAGAAATCACGGAATATGAAACTGAGGAAGAACTGGAGGGGGAAGATAATTCTATTCCGGCAGACCCGACAGTGAGAAACTTTTCTTATACGGTGGTAGACGATAAAATCTACTATCGTGAAAATTCCCGTATGACTCCGGTGGAAGTGTCGGCAACCGCAGAGAACCGAATTAAGGGTATGATTGCTATTAGAAATTCCGTCAGAACGCTGATTGAATTGCAGACAGAAGATTACCCTGACAGCGAAATCAAAGAGGAGCAGGAGCGATTAAACAGACTTTATGGTACCTTTTCAGGTAAGTACGGACTCATTAACAGCCGTGCAAATACCTCTGCTTTTTCGCAGGACAGTTCATTCTCTTTGCTTTCCGCATTGGAGATAATCGGAGAGGACGGAGAACTGGAACGTAAGGCTGATATGTTTTCTAAGAGGACAATTAAGTCGCATACTCCGGTTACTTCTGTTGATACGGCAAGCGAAGCATTGGCGGTATCTCTTGGAGAAAAAGCCACGATTGATATGGACTATATGATGGAGCTTTCCGGTAAATCGGAGAATGAAATCTTTGAGGACTTAAAGGGCGTTATTTTCTTAAATCCGCTTTATGAGTATGGAAATTCTTACGAACCGAAGTATCTGATGGCTGATGAATACCTTTCGGGTAATGTCAGGGAAAAGCTGAGGATTGCAAAGAACTCGGCAGAACTCTATCCGGAAGATTATAAGGTCAATGTAGAAGCACTTCAAAAGGTGCAGCCGAAAGACCTGACTGCAAGTGAAATTTCCGTGCGACTTGGTGCAACTTGGCTGTCACCGGACGATGTGCAGGAGTTTATCTTTCATTTGCTTGAAACACCACGCTATGCACAGTGGAATATCAAAGTTCACTTCTCTCCATTTACGAGTGAGTGGAATATTGAGGGTAAATCTTACGACAAAGGAAATGTAAGGGCATATAACACTTACGGAACTTCCCGCATCAATGCCTATAAGATTATTGAGGAAACGCTGAACTTAAAAGATGTGCGTATCTTTGATTATATCGAAGATGATGAGGGAAAGAAAAAAGCTGTCCTGAATAAAAAGGAAACAGCGATTGCTCAGTCGAAGCAGGAAATGATTAAGCAGGAATTTCAGGACTGGATATGGTCTGACCCTGAACGCAGGGAAAGGCTTTGCAAATCCTACAATGAGAAATTCAATAGCGTCAGACCTCGTGAGTATGATGGAAGTCATATCATCTTCAATGGTATGAACCCTGAAATTGAACTCAGGGAACATCAGAAAAATGCGGTTGCCCATATCCTTTACGGAGGAAATACGCTTCTTGCACACGCAGTCGGAGCTGGAAAAACTTTTGAAATGGTAGCGGCAGCACAGGAGTCGAAAAGGCTTGGGCTTTGTAATAAGTCACTGTTTGTTGTACCAAATCACTTGACCGAACAATGGGCGGCTGAGTATTTGCAGCTCTATCCGGCGGCGAATATCCTTGTCGCAACAAAGAAAGATTTTGAAACCAAGAACCGTAAAAAGTTCTGCGGCAGGATTGCAACCGGAGATTATGACGCAGTTATCATCGGACATTCACAGTTTGAGAAAATCCCGATGTCCATTGAAAGACAGAGGGCAATCTTAGAACAGCAGCTTGAGGAGATAACCGGAGGAATTGCGGAACTCAAGCGAAACCGAGGGGAAAACTTCTCCATAAAACAGCTTGAAAAGTCAAAGAAATCTATTAGGCAGAAACTTGATAAACTCAATGACCAGACGAAAAAAGATGATGTTGTAACCTTTGAGGAACTTGGTGTAGACAGGCTTTTTGTTGATGAAAGCCATTATTACAAGAACCTTTATCTTTATACAAAAATGCGTAATGTGGGCGGTATCGCACAGACGGAAGCACAGAAATCTTCCGACCTCTTTATGAAATGCCGTTACCTTGACGAGATTACCGGAGGGCGAGGAACCGTGTTCGCAACGGGTACACCTATCTCAAACAGTATGGTGGAACTCTATACGATACAGCGATATTTGCAGTACAACACGCTTGTGAAAAATGGGTTGCAGCACTTTGATGCCTGGGCTTCCACTTTCGGAGAAACCATTACGGCAGTGGAACTTACACCGGAAGGAACAGGATACAGAGCAAAGACAAGGTTCGCAAAATTCTATAACCTGCCTGAACTAATGGCGATGTTCAAGGAGATAGCGGACATTAAAACAGCAGATATGTTGAACCTGCCAGTACCGGAAGCAAAGTATCATAACATTGCAGTAAAGCCATCGGAAATGCAGAAGGAGATGGTTGCTTCCCTTGCAGAGAGAGCCGAGCAGGTGCGTGGCGGCGGTGTGGATTCAAGCGTAGATAATATGCTGAAAATCACGAATGACGGAAGAAAACTGGCTCTTGACCAGCGTATGCTAAACGATATGCTGCCTGATTTTGAGGGCAGTAAAATCAATGCCTGCGTCGATAACATCTATCGGATATGGAAAGAAAATGCCGACAAGAAATCAGCACAGCTTGTGTTTTGTGACCTTTCCACGCCGAAGAATGATGGCACATTTTCCGTCTATAACGACATCAGGAAGAAGTTGATTGAGAGAGGTATTCCTGAAAGTGAAGTGAAGTTCATACACGAAGCCGACACGGATATGAAGAAAAAAGAACTGTTCCAAAAGACCCGCAAGGGAGAAGTCAGGGTGCTTCTTGGCTCTACTCAGAAGATGGGAGCAGGAACGAATGTGCAGGATAAACTTATCGCACTTCACGATGTGGATTGTCCGTGGCGACCTTCAGATTTGGAGCAGCGTTCCGGTAGAATTGTCCGTCAGGGCAATGAAAATCCGCAGGTAGATATTTACCGTTATGTAACAGAGCAGACTTTTGATGCATACCTCTATCAGCTTGTGGAAGGTAAGCAGAAGTTCGCAAGTCAGATTATGACGAGCAAATCTCCGGTCAGGTCGGCAGAGGATATTGATGAAACAGCACTGTCCTATGCGGAGATAAAAATGCTTGCAACAGGCAATCCGTATATCAAAGAAAAGATGGACTTAGACATTCAGGTACAGAAGCTAAAGATGTTAAAATCCAATTTCTTATCAGAGAAATACGGACTGGAGGATAAGGTCATCAAGTTCTACCCACAACAGATTGCTTACTTGAAATCCCGTGTAGAGGGACTTACAAAAGATGTTGAAACAGCAAAATTACACCCGAAACCGATAGACGAGCAGCCGCTTGGAATGATGGTATCGGGTGTTTCTTATTCCGAAAAAGCCGAAGCAGGTCAGGCAATCATCAATGCCTGCAAGTCAATGAACAGTCCCGATGCGATACCACTTGGCGAGTACCGTGGCTTTCAAATGGAACTGTATTTTGATACGGTGCAGCGTAATTATGTTGTGAAATTGAAAGGCGAAACGAGCAGAGATGTACCGCTTGGCGATGATGCTCACGGTAATATCGTGAGAATAGATAACGGCATAGAACGCTTTGAGGAAGCACTTGCTGATACGAAAAACAGCCTTGAAAATACGGAGAAGCAGTTTGAAACAGCGAAGCAGGAAATCGAAAAGCCGTTTGCAAAGGAGGAAGAATTGAGGGCAAAAACTGCCCGACTTGATGAGCTGAATATCCTGCTCAATATGGATAAAAAGGAAAATGAGATTGTCGGCGGAGAGCCTGATGAGGGCGAAGCAGTCGGCGGCAGAAAGGAGAAATCGTATGAGAGATAAACAGGAAGGTGGTGGTCGATATGCCATTTATCGCACCTGAGTTAATCATTCAGGCGAAGCAGATGGACTTATTAACCTACCTGAGAAATTATGAACCGTATGAGCTGGTTAAGTTTTCAGGTAACACCTATTGCACCAGAACCCACGATAGTTTGAAGATTTCAAACGGGAAATGGATATGGTGGTCGAGAGGTATCGGTGGCAGGAGTGCTTTGGATTATCTGATTAAGGTCAAAGGTTACAGCTTCCTTGAAGCGGTGGAAACCATTATCGGACACACAGCGATTCAGGCTCCGGTCTATGAAAAGCCACAGCCAAAAGAGGAAAACAAACCACTTCTTCTCCCTGAAAAATGTGCTTCCAACAGAGTGATTACAGAGTATCTTTTCGGGAGAGGAATAGATTTTGAAATCATCAATTACTGTATCTCTAATGACCTTATCTTTGAGAGCCTGCCGTATCACAATGTTGTGTTTGTAGGCTATGACGAGAAGAAAGAGCCGAAATATGCAGCCTACCGTTCCACGAATAAGCGTAGGATTATGGGCGATTGCAGTGGCAGTAAAAAAGATTATTCTTTTCGGCTTGGTAAGGAAAACTTGGAGGAAGTACACCTTTTTGAGTGTGCCATAGACTTGTTATCCTATGCCACGCTTGCGAAGCTGAACGGGCAGGATTGGAAAGAAATGAGCTTTGTTTCGCTGTCCGGGGTGTATTCTCCGGCAAAGAAAATTGAGGACAGTAAAGTGCCGATTGCACTGGAAAAGTATCTTGGCAGTAACCCATCTGTCAGGAAAATCCGTATCCATTTTGACAATGATATAGCGGGCAGAAAGGCAGCACAGACCTTAAAAACTATTCTGCCGGATAAGTATGAAATCGTTGATGAGCCACCAAAAGCAGGTAAGGACTTCAACGATTTTCTTTGTATGCGGATGGGAATTTACAATAAAAAAACACACGAAAGGAATGAAGAACGATGAATGATTCTAAGATTAAAGTTCTCTTGGTAGAACCGGAAAAGTACCCGAAGGAAATTGTAATCGACGACAGTCTGGAAGCAATGCAGGAGGTTGTCGGCGGGGATATTGAGGAATATATGCCCTATGACGATGATGTTGCAATCATCTGTAATGAGGAAGGAAAGATGAGAGGACTTCCGCTTAACCGTGCAGTTTATGTGCAGGACAATGATAAGAAAGAGATGGTAGATATTATCTGCGGCAAATTCTTTATCTGTTATGCACCGCCTGAAAGTGAGAGTTTTCAGAGCTTGCCGGACGATATGATGAAGAAATACAAGGAACAGTTCAAGTATCCCGAACGCTTTTCTAAGGAAGTGGGCGGCAATATCGTGGCTGAACCTTTTAAGCCGAAATCAAAGGATTATGAGAGATAGTAGACTGAGAACGGGGCAACCCGGAGGAGATGTTTATTCTTAGCGAGCAGACCATTTGGATAAACATAGTTTCCCAAACGGTAAAAGGCTCGTTAGGGGTTGCCCCTAATACCCCGTGAGAAAGGAGAACTTGATTTGAGAGAGTTATTACTTATCGCCGCTGGGACACTGCTCGGCAGTTGTCTTGGCGTTACGATGATGTGCTTATTCCAGATTAACAAAGATTGCAGAGTAAAGAGAAAGGAAGATACCGATTATGAGAAAGAGAAACATTCAGAAGATTGTACGCTTTAACCGCAAGGAAGCACAGGATTTGGCAGCTAAGGCAAAGAAGGCTTGTCTTTCCGAAGCAGGACTTATCCGTTTACTTATCAGAGGTTACGAGCCGAAAGAGAAACCCGATGACCGCTTCTATGATGTGATGAGAGAACTGTCCTCTATCGGTAATAACATCAATCAGCTTGCGGCTAAAGCGAATACACTTGGTTTCATTGACGCACCTATGCTGAAGAATGAAGCTGCAAAGTGGAATAAGTTCCAGTCAGAGATTGAGAGGACATATCTTCGTCCGAATCAGAGCGAAATGAAATGGCAGTAACAAAGTTGTGGTCGGTAACAGAAAGGCTCGGTCAGGTCATTGACTATGCAACCAATCCCGAAAAGACTTCTGCAAATATCAAAAGGGAGTTTTCACCGGAACAGTATCAGGCTCTTGCTGATGTTATTGCTTATGCAAAGGATGAAGAAAAAACAGAGCGAGAATTTTATGTTGAGGGTATCAACTGTAATGTGGCGATTGCCCGTGACCAGTTCATAACGGTTAAGGAACAGTACCAAAAGACAGACGGTATCCAAGCCTATCACGGATATTTGAGTTTCAAGGAAACAGATATATCTCCTGAGATGGCACAGAAAATCGGAATGGAGTTTGCAAATGAAGTGTGGGGCAAAAGGTTTCAGGTTGTTGTGACAACCCATCTGAATACAAAGCACCTGCACTGTCATTTTGTCATCAACTCTATTTCTTTTGTCGATGGCAAACATTTGTGGGGCGAGGAAAAAGCGTGGTTCAAATTCCGAAAAGTTGCAGACAGAATTTGTGAGAAGTACGGACTTTACTATGACCCGAATCCGAACCGCAGTAAGCAGTCGGATTATCTGATGATGAAAGAAAAGGCAGGTATGCCGACACGCTATTCGGTTGCAAAAGAAGCCATTGATTATGCTATCGACCATAGCAAGACTCTGAAAGAATTTCAGTTTGCTCTCAAGGAAATGGGATATGCCTATAACCTAAGTCCAAGCCGGAAATACTGGACGGTCACTCCAAAGGGATACGATAAGCCGATACGACTGAAAAATCTCGGAGCAGATTATACCAATGACCGGATTGTAGAGCGTATCAAAGAAAATCGTGACAGATGGGCAGAGATTGAGCCGTTCCAGAGAGCGACTTATAAACCAAGACAGTACCGTATGCAGACCAGAGGGCAGAAGCTGAAAAAGAAAGGCGGACTTTATGGGCTGTATCTGTATTACTGTTACAGACTCGGTTATCTGCCCAAGTATAAGAAACAGAATAACGCAAGGCTTCATTATCTTTTGAAAGATGATTTGATGAAGCTCGATAAGATTACTGATGAAGTAAGGCTGCTCGGACGAGAAAATATTTCCACGGACGAACAGCTTTTTTCATATAAGACTTCCTTAGAGGAGCAGATGAAAAATCTGATTGCCGGAAGAACACATCTCCGAAAAAAGATAAGAACAAATATTGATGATGGTCAGCTTCAGGCGGCAAAAGATGAAATCGCTTCTATCAATGGAGAATTGAAAAAACTCCGACGGGAAGTAAAACTCTGCGAGGATATTGCGGAGAGGTCAAAGGTTATGGAAGAAAACCTTGAGCATATTGAAACAGAGGAACAAAAACAGCAGAGAAAGGAGAAATCACGCTATGAACAACGGTGGTGACGCAGCAGAGCAGGTCGTCAGGCTTTCGCTTGAAGGATTTGAAGTTGCTGCAAGATTAAGCGGTTCGGCGGCGAAGAATATCGCATTGCTTTTGGTATCGGTTCTGAAGCAGGAACAAAAGACGAAGGGCAAAGCAAGGCTTACCAATATGATTAAGTCAGGCAAGGAGCTGAAAGTCTTTTCCATTCCGCAAAAGGATTTGAAGAAGTTTACCGAACAGGCAAAACGCTATGGCGTTCTTTATTGTGTCCTCAGAGATAAGAACACAAAGGGAGAGAACGCTCCGGTAGATATTATCGCAAGAGCAGAGGACGCTTCTAAAATTCAGCGTATCGTTGAAAGATTTGAACTTGGCAAAGTGGATAAGGCTTCGATTGTCAGTGAAGCAGAGAAAGCTATCGCAGACCGTGAAGCGGTTGAAAAAGAAAAGCCGACTAAATCCAAGAGTGAAATCATTATGGAAGAAGCGGTCAGAAATCCAATGCAGAAAGAGGAGCGAGCAAACGCAAACCCCTCAGTCGCCAAAACAGACAAAAGCCCTCTGTCAAGGCAAAACTCAGAGCCGGTAGAAACGCAATCTGATAAGGGTGTTGCAAAGCCAGTGGAAAAGCCATCGGTCAAAGAGAAACTTGACCGTTATAAGGCACAGGCAAAACAGCAAAAAGAAGCAGAGCGTAAAGAGCCGGAGGTTAAGAAAGACGGCAAGAAGCCGCAGCAGAAAAACGGTCAGACGGTACACCGTCAGCCGAAGAAAAAACCCAAAACAAAAGAGAGGTAATTCACTATGACAAATGATTTCAAACCCGCAAAGGCTGGCGGTAATCAGCCGAGATTATCCAAAGAGGAGTATGCGGAAAAGAAGCGAGCAGAAAAAGAAAAGGTCTATCAGATGATTGATGACGCTTCCCGTGAGATTGTGAGTGACCCTGAGAAATTCAAGAGTTTTCTTGATACGCAGAGTCGAATGGACAGATATTCCGCAGCAAATGCTCTCCTTATTTACAGTCAGTATCCGCAGGCGACACAGCTTAAAGATTTTGATGATTGGGGTAAGGACAATGTGAAGATTACCAAAGGGGCAAAGAGTATTTCTATCCTTGAACCAGTGGAATACACAAGAGCAGATGGTTCTCCGGGTATTTCCTACAATGTCAAAAAGGTATTTGATGTTACGCAGACAAATGGAAGAAAAGCTCCGGCAGTATCAGCAAACCGTGACCCGAAAGCACTTATCACGACAATGCTTGATGTATCTCCGGTGGAGGTTGCGGCAACCGATGAACTTCCGTATCCGAATATGGCAGCTTTCTATAATAATGAAAAGCAGACCTTGTATGTGAAGCGTAATGTGGGCGACAGCGTAGCAGTTGCTCAGTGTGTCGCTCAGGAACTTGGACACGCACAGCTTTCCATCAACAGCGAAAGTTACAGCCGCAGGGATATGGGCTTTCAGGCAGTGTGTATCGGATATATGATTTGCAAGAAGTATGGCGTAGATACACAGAATTTTGCAATTAACCGTATTCCGGAGGGACTGGCTTCCAAAGAGCCGAAAGAAATCCGTGCGGAGCTTTCCAAGACACGAAATGCAATGGCAGAAATTCACAGTCATATCTCTGATGAAATGTTCCGCAAGAAGCAGGAGCGTTCAAAGGACTATGAGAGATAACGGAGGGCAGATATGGAAAAAGAAAAACTCTACCACATTGCTTTGGACGATTATGAACACGGTGTTGTCATTCGCTCCTTAAACGATGAGAAAACAAAGTTGATGGAGGAAGGCAAGTCCGCAGACGCAGTAGACGACCTGCTTGTAAAAGTCGGAAATGCCCCATTGAAAAAGTTCAAAGTGATTGAAAGGAAACGCTCAGATGAAGCGAGATAATGACAGGCAGACTGCCATTATTTTATCCATTGTCGGTATCGTTCCGGTCATATGGCTGGCACTTCTGATTGCACCTTCCATAAGCGGAGGATTGCCGGAGATAGCAGCCAATCTTGCGACACTCTTTGATAATCCATTTTCCATAAAATTATGTGGGGACAGCCTGAAAACTGTCCTCATTTTACTTTTATGCTATGGAATGGGTATTGGGATTTATTTCTCAACAAGAAAGAATTACCGCAGACGAGAGGAACACGGTTCTGCCAAATGGGGCAATGTCAGAGCCATTGATAAAAAGTACCGACAAAAGCCACTATCAGAAAATAAGCTGATGACTCAGAATGTGTGCATTGGACTTAATGCCAAGAAGCACAGACGAAATCTGAATACGCTTGTGTGCGGTGGCTCCGGTGCAGGTAAGACGAGGTTTTATGCAAAGCCTAATATTATGAACGCTGCAAGAAACAGCTATGTGATATTAGACCCGAAAGGGGAAATCCTGCGAGATACGGGACATCTTCTTGAGAAGAAAGGTTACGAAGTGCGTGTGCTTGATTTGATTTCAATGGAGAAAAGCCATTGTTACAATCCTTTTGTTTATTTGCAGAATGACAATGATGTGCAGAAGCTCGTAACCAATCTTTTTAAGAGTACCACTCCGAAAGGTTCACAGAGCAATGACCCATTTTGGGATACGGCAGCGTCAATGCTTCTGCTTGCACTTGTATTTTATCTGCATTATGAAGCACCGCCGGAAGAACAGAATTTTGCGATGGTAATGGAAATGCTCAGAGCCGGGGCGATTGAGGACGAGGACGACCCAAGTCCTTCTCCGCTTGATAATCTGTTTTCGGATTTGATGATAGATAATCCTGACCACATTGCTTTGAAGTATTACCACTCTTATCATTCCGGTTCTTCCAAAACATTAAAATCCATACAGATAACCCTTGCAGCAAGGCTTGAAAAGTTTAACTTGGAAAGTCTTGCTGCTCTTACTTCTGCCGATGAACTGGATTTGCAGTCACTCGGAGAGAAAAAGGTGGCACTGTTTGCACTGATACCGGATAACGACTCTAGTTTCAACTTCTTGGTATCCATTCTTTACACACAGCTTTTTCAGCAGTTATTTTATGCAGCCGACCATATCCACGGCGGCTGTTTGCCGGTGCCTGTTTCTTTTTTGATGGACGAATTT
>ENA-OOVJ01000087-OOVJ01000087.1-human-gut-metagenome-genome-assembly--contig:-NODE-87-length-25230-cov-2.716504_pt1 | contig 25230 bp, 13 predicted proteins | sample MGYA00241553_ERZ501288 | MGnify/ENA primary metagenome ERZ501288 (study PRJEB25962, sample SAMEA2042363) | human gut metagenome | biome: human gut; feature: human-associated habitat; material: faeces... | reverse complement strand
CGCCTGCGGAATCTCCCTCGACGAGGAACAATTCGCATTGCTCAGGATTACGTTCGGAGCAGTCTGCAAGCTTGCCCGGCATACCTGCACCGGACATGACGGTCTTGCGCTGTACCATTTCACGTGCCTTGCGGGCAGCTGTCCTGGCAGTAGCGGCGAGAATCACCTTCTCGATGATGATCTTGGCATATTTAGGATTCTCTTCCAGGTACTGGTCCATTGCGGCGGATGTAGCCTGCGATACGACAGATGTCACCTCGCTGTTTCCGAGTTTGGTCTTCGTCTGTCCTTCGAACTGAGGCTCAGCCACTTTCACTGAAACGACCGCCGTAAGACCTTCACGGAAGTCTTCCTGTGAGAGTTCCACCTTCACCTTCTCCAGAAGCTTGTTCTTGTCAGCATAGTTTCGGAGGGAGCGGGAAAGTCCCATCTTGAACCCCTGGAGGTGTGTACCGCCCTCGATAGTGTGGATATTGTTCACATAAGAGAGAATCGTCTCTTTATATCCGGTATTGTACTGGAGTGCAATGTCGATAGGGATAATCTTGTCAGATGTAACGCAAACCGGCTCAGGGATAAGTTCTTCAGAGCTTGCATCCAGATATTTGATGAATTCTTTCAGACCTTCCTGTGAATAGAAGACATCACTCTTGTAGACCTGCTTTCCTGTAGGACTGTAATTTCCGTTCTCATCGGTCTTGTACTCGTCAATGAGCGTCCTCTTGTCGGTCAATGTTATCTTGATTCCCTTGTTCAGGAAGGCGAGTTCACGCATTCTCTTGGCAAGAGTGTCGTAATCATAGATAGTGGTGACAGTAAAGATTTCCGGGTCAGGATGGAAAGTGATGATGGTTCCGGTGTCATTGCATTCGCCGATAACCTCTACCGATGTAATCGGCTTGCCCTTGGAATATTTCTGCTCATAGATCTTGCCTTCTCTGTGAACTTCCGCTATAAGGCTGTCGGACAATGCGTTGACGCAGGATACACCGACGCCGTGGAGACCTCCGGAGACCTTGTAGCTGTCCTTGCTGAATTTACCACCGGCATGGAGCACGGTGAGTACGACTTCAAGCGCAGACCTGTGTTCTTTCGGGTGCATTCCGGTAGGGATGCCTCGACCGTTATCCTGGACACGGATAGAATTATTTTCTGTTATGGTGACTTCGATATGGTCACAGTATCCGGCCATGGCCTCGTCGATACTGTTGTCAACGACCTCATATACAAGATGATGAAGACCTCGCACGCCGACGTCTCCAATATACATTGATGGCCTTTTCCTTACAGCCTCAAGTCCTTCAAGGACCTGGATACTGCCCGCCGAATACTGTTCTTCGGCTTCGCGCATCTTATCATTCTCTTCCATCCTAATAAATTTAATTGTTATCTCTCAATTTACGCAAGTTTGGTAACTTGCCGGAGCTAAATATAAGCCTACAAATATAGTAAAAATTATAGATTCAGGCAAATTCCGACGGTGGCGCCGATTCCGCCTTCGGTATATAGCGGAACGCGTTGGATATCTGCATTGAGCAAGTTGTCACCGCGAAGCCAGAACGACAATTTTCTGGTAAATGCAAACTCCGCATAAACGCCGAGATTCATCCAGCCAGGTATGCGCGCAGCAGAGAAAGTAATATCGGGCATACCGGCAGCATCTTTATATATCAGCGTCATTCTTCCGTCACGCTTTGAAGCGAACTCCGCCGAAATACCGGCGAAAATTCTCTTCTTCCAATTATATTTTCCGGAAACGGACCCACTGAATTTTGCCGGCTCGAAACACAGATAATCCACATTTTTACGATTCTTCAACTTGGTATCATTGACACTGAACCTGGAATCCAGGACGAAGTCCTTCGACTCCCACTGAAGTCGGATTTCCGAGTACACGGCAGTACCGTCATAATAATCCCAACCAGTCGAATACAGATGTGGGCTATAAGACGTATCTCCCAGCACGACATCGAACGGCATAGCCTCGAAACTTCTGAAACCGGCACGGATATCATAGCGGAAACGGCTGCAGATATTGCCGTTGAAACCGAGCGCGAAATCAGCCTGCATCACTGAATTATTGGACATCTTGGAATACGGAAGCATGAAATGAAACTTCTCCTTCATGTCCTTGTACGGATTCCTGTAATCGCCGCCCTCAGCCTTGAAATACAGGTTCATATAGTTCCGCACCGCCTCGAATCCGATATACACATCCGGATAAATGAGAACACCTTTATTGGTATTGAGCGCATCCGCACCATCCCTGTCACTGATATTGAAACTGAATTTCGGTCCGGCATGGAGGCGCCAGCGGTTCTTGTTCAACACATATTTAGGAGTAATGTAAGCGGTACCGACATCGGTTGCCAACGCCCCGCGATAATATGACAGCCCCACGCCGAAATCCGCCACGATGCTATGATACTGATGCATCACAGGCCCCAAAGTCACATTGAAGTCTATGTCATTCATTCTCAACGAGCGGCCCCCCGCAGCAACGCCATCGCCAATACCCTGATTTGCACCATGATACCTAAAGTCCACATCGTAATAGAAATAGGTATCGGCATCATTCTCCGACTTTGCACGAAAGCCTGCTTCAGCAGCATTGTAACCGGTCGCATTGCCTCCGAATTTCGTATGAATCCCTACATAGCCAGCATCGAAAGACAACTTCGCCATATTCAGGTCCGCCCGCCCGTTTATTCCGGCATTGGAATACATATCATAACCATTACCGGCATTGCCCATACTCACGAGCTTATTGTCAGAATTTAGCTCAATGTTCTTATAATCACCGATATACGAATGATGCGACGCATAAACATCCATCTTGAATTTCGGCGTTTTCAGCTGCGGCTCCCACACGAAGTCCAGCATTGGCCTGAGCTGATATCCCGCACCCGCCTTCAGATACAGTTTCCTGCCTGAATATGGTTCAGCATCCGGACGCATTTCCAGCACGTAAGGCTTGAAATCGTATGCTCCCTTGTACGGATTCGCGAAAACGGAATAATCGAAATCCAGATCGAATCTATGTAGGGAATCCGGCACGAACATGGCCATGGACGGCTTGTGCACCTCCATAAGTTTTCCCTCGTAATCCCTGGTTACCGAAACTGTCGGATTAAGGTTCTGTGCCCCGGCCGACAACGAAATGAAAAATACTGCTGAAAAATATATCTTTTTCATATTGATTCAGAATAAATTACTCTCCCCTTTCCTCGATTTTGCGCAGACGCATGTTCACATTGTCAAGAACCTCGTCAGCCTTTCCTTCCGGTGTATAGCCGTCCCGGATGCTCTCAAACGTAGCCTTCGCCTGTTTCATCTCGCCCCTCTCGGCGAATGAGTCACCAAGCGCAATGAACGCCTTCGCAAGCCAATATGTCTGGTTCGTACCGGAATCCGAGAGTTTGTATACCAATGTCTCCACTTCCTCGAACTTGCCCTGGTCATAGCTGTCCTGAATTATGAGGTATGCAGCCTCGGCGCCCTCCGGCGTAGCAGTTTCAGAGGAAAGTGACTTGAGTATCGTGAATGCCTTCCCACGCTGGCTCGTAGCAAGCAATGACTTGGCTTCCACATATTTGGCCCTGCGGACGTCATCCTTGTCGCTGCGATTGTCGGCTGCCACCTGCGCAGCACTGGAAATGGCTGACTGCCAGTCTTTTCCCGAATATGCGGAATTCATCATTCCGACGATGGCAGTATGCTTGTTTTTCTCGATCTTGGCATTGGCAAGCAGCAATTCATACCCTGCATACGCATCCTTGTAACGCTCCAGGCTATATGAAAGTTTCGCGAAATTCAGTGAAGAAGCCTCGACGAAAGAGCCCTCGCCGCTTTCAATCACCTTCCTGTACCAGTCACATGCCTGCTCCTTCTTTCCGATATTCTTATATGATTCAGCCATATAGAATTCCGCCAGGTTCACATCAGTACCCTGAGGATATTCGTCAATGTATGCCTGCAACGAGGTAATGGCTTTCTGATAGTTCTCCGCCAGGAAAATCTGCTCGGCGGCATTGAAGAAAATGCTTTCCCTATCCTCTTCAGACGCCTGTTTTCCGGACAACGTCTTGAGGTAAGCGAAATATTGTTCCGGCTCCTGCCGTGTCTGGTAAATGGCCTCGATGGCACGCAGGGCATCCTCCGAATACTCCGAAGTCGGCATCTCCGAAACCACTTTCTTATAGTAGCCCAATGCCTGGTCATATTGGGATTCATTGGCCGAAATCATGCCCAGGCCGATAAGCGCGCGGGCGCGGTAAGTCGAGTCGCGGCCTTCATCTGCGATACGCGCGAAAACCTGCGAGGCCTGCGCATTGCTGCCGATATGCATGTAAGCGCGTCCGAGTTCATATTCCGTTTCGCACCAGAATGCGGCCGAAACCGGTGCCGACAATGTCGCCGCAAGCAGCTCCGCTTCTTCTTTCTGCTTGTCTGTCAATGCATAAGAGAGTCCGGCCTGGTAATATGGATAAAGGTCATCCAGCTGAGGATATTCCGCGATGACGGTTTCGTAAGACTTGATCGCCGCAGGATAGTCCTTGCGGATGAAATAGGTATCTCCTTTTCTGGTCAATGCGTCCCTGCGTCCTTTCTTGTCTCCGGATTGAAGATAGATGTCGAACCATTTCTCCGCACTCGCATAATCTCCCGACTTATAGTAGCAATATGCCACGTCATAAGGGAGAAGTCCGCCTTCCTGACGACCATAAAGTGCTGATGCATTGTACAATACCTTATATCCTTCTGCCGCTCCGGCATAGTCGTCGGACCTGTATAAGCTTTCGGCGAGCCAGTAACGGGAGAGCTGGTTGAAGGCAGAACGCTTGTCGGAATAATACGCAGCCGCCTTAAGGCACGGCACCGCCTTCCGATATGAGCCTGCTTCAATGAGCTGGTCAGCACGCAGATAGTTGGCCTTGATATAGTTGTTCTTCATGTCCTCATCCAGGACGTCTATCTTGTCGTAAGCTTCTACCGCACCGGCATAATCATGGTTATACAATGCTGCAAGAGCGATATAGCTGTAAATCTTGTCACCTTTGGCCTTGCTAGGATATGTGCTGATGTAGCTGTCGAACACGGACGGGTCATTGTTCAGGTCAAATGCCAGTTTGGCGTAATTGAAATACGCATCTTCCTGAATTGCTTTGTCATAGTTGCCGGCTGAGGCATCCTTGAAGGCCTGCATTGCCGCAACCTTGTTCTTGGTCCGGATATAGCTGTAACCCATCTGGTAGTTGGCGATTTGGCCGAGAGAGTCGGTGCGGTCTGTCATTAGGCTGTAATTGTCGACGGCGCCCTTGAAATCCTCCAGCGCATACAACAATGAGCCCGCATAGAAATAGTCCTTCCTGGTCTTTCCCGCTACCACGTCGGTCCTGTCATAGTATTTCTTCGCGGATTCCGCATCCCCCTGTACCAGATATGATTCCGAGATTATGCGGGCAAGGTGCGGGCGACGTTCTTCCGGCACGGAAGCATACATCTTGGCAGCATTGTCGGTAACATAACGGTAATCCTTGTTCATGAAACGGCACTCCATTATATAATAGGAAGAGACGTCGGCAAAACGAGGGTCCTTTTCAGACTTTTCGAACCAATTCATGGCTTCGCTGAAATTCTCCCATTCGTACCATATATATGCAATGGAATAAGCGGCCGGTGCCTGGTAGTCGTTTTTCTTCATTCCGGACACTTTCATAAAGCCCTGCAATGCGGCTTCTTCATGGCCGATTTCGAAATCCGAGTATGCCTTCTTGAATGTGTATGCCGCAAGCTGGTTCCTGTAAAGTCCTGAAAGATTGACAGATGCAAATTCCGCTGAAGCAGCTTTGTAGTCGGCTTCGTCGAAGAGGTTCAATGCATATTCATATCGGAGCTGCGGAACGAGTCCGGAATACGGAAACATTGAAATATATTTCGCGAGTTTGGTTTCATAGCCGTTGGATTTCATCTTGACATCGCACATTAGCGCATAACCGCCCGCGACAGGGTCGGCAGGATACTCCGCGAAGATTTTCCGCGCTTCGGCATACATGCCGTGCTCAAGCAGTTCCCGGGCATATTTCAGCTGTGACTTTTTCGTCTGTAAAATCTCATACGCCTCAGGGACATTGCCTGAATCCGCATTCGTCCCGCCTGCTGCGCAGAGAGATGTCGCCGATAAAAGGGCCGCGGCAAATGATAACGCAATATTCTTTTTATTCATAATTATGTCCAATTACCAAAAACATGTAAAATTACGAATTTTTTTTCGCATGGCATAATGCAATGTTTTCGCCAGACTGCATTTATAATATGGAAATTAAAAGTAAACGATATGAAAACAAGTAGAATTATCATTGCTGCAGTATTGGGCGCAGCAGTATCAATGCAGTCATGCACGAAGGATGACGGATTTTCATACGAAGATTTGATACCGAACGCCGTAGTTACGGTCAAGCCGGACGGCGACAAGTTTTATCTTCAATTGGATGACAAGACCGTTATTTATCCTTCCAACATGACCAAATCCCCGTATGGTGACAAGGAAGTACGCGCATTCACAAACTATAAGTTGGAAAGCGAGTCCAATGGAGTGCAGATCGGCAACGTTCTCTGGCTCAAGGCATTGCTTACCAAACAGACTGCAGCTTCAGAGGGCGCGGAGAAAGATGCCGAGAAATATGGCAGCGATCCGGTGGAAATCATTGACGCCTTCCCTACCGTATGCGAAGACGGCTATCTGACATTGAGATTCAGGGCATTGTGGAGCAGGTTCAATTACATTCAGCACGAGGTGAATCTGGTCACAGGCGTGGACCCGTCCGACCCGTATGTGGTAGAGTTCAGGCATAACGACCATGGCGACGTCAAGGAGATTCCGACAGAGGCATATGTCGCTTTCAGATTGAACCAACTTCCTGATACTGAGGGTAAGACAGTGAAGCTGAAAGTCAGGTACAATGCTCCTTCAGGCAAGACCAAGACCATCGAGTTCAATTACAAGACCCGCCCCGGAGACGGCAAATAATTTCTGGCAGAAGAATTGCAGCGTGATGGGGCATGAAATTGTTTGGACTCGGCAAATATTCTGAAAAGCAGATTGCAGAGGATATCCGGAATGGCAGCAATGCAGCTGTGAAGAAGCTGTACGATGAGTCGTCCGGGTATCTTTTGGCGTTGTGTTCCAGATACATAGCCGACCATGCCGCCGCTGAGGATGTTCTCCAGGACAGTTTCCTCAAGATACTTTCTTCAATAGGTTCTTTCACCTGGAAGGGCAATGGTTCCCTGAAGGCATGGATGAGCAGAATCACTGTAAATGAGGCGTTGCAATATCTCCGGAAGCAGAAAAAGAGCAGTTTCATAGATTACGGGGACCGGCTTCCTGACATGACGGACGAAGACGATGATCCGGAAGTGGAGTCGGTTCCTCCGGAGGTGATACAGAAGATGATACAGGAACTCCCGGACGGTTACCGCACAATATTCAACCTGGTGGTTTTCGAGGAAAAACCGCACAAGGAAATAGCGGACCTGCTGGGCATCACGGAAAGCACTTCCGCTTCCCAGTTCCACAGGGCCAGAAAGATTCTGGCGAAGAGAATCAATGATTATGTAAAGCAGCACCAATGATGGATTGGACAAATAAACTGAAAGACAAGATGGAGGGCTACACGGAGCAGCCTTCGGACAGCGTGTGGGCGGGCATCAGTGCTGCGGCCGGTCTCACCGGAAACAAGCGCCGCGCAGTTCCATTGTGGCTTCTCGCCAGCTCCGCAATCGCAGCGGCGGCATTGTTCGGTGCAATGCTTATTTTCAATGCGAAAGAGGATATTCCGGCAACAATGACGGCAGAGGCGGTAAAGATCGGGCAGGAGCCTGTCGTTTCGGCGCAAGTTGTTCAGGACAATGATATTACGAGTGTTCCCGAGGTCAGTCAGGTGAGGCGTTATGTAGAGACCGAGGTGAAGGATTTCCGTGGCATGGCGGTGTCCGGAGATTTTTCCGATGAGCCGTCCGATGAGGTTGCCGGGGAGCCGTTTGGTGAGGTTGCCGGGGTTTTCGGGGTGACAGCTGAGACCAGCGAAAAGAATGAAATTGAGGGCAACATTGAGCCTGACACGGAAGAGGACATTGAGCCGGATGATGACGGCGGCAGATTCGCTGATGCGTGGAAGTGGGTTTTGGCGGAGCCTGAGTTGCAGAGGACAAAACGTGGCGGCAAGCTCGCGGCAGGATTGTCCGTAAACGGTTCCGGTTCAGCATCTTCATTGAGCAGCAGACCGACTGCGGCTGCGCTAGGGGCGAACCCGTTGGATTGCGGCGTGTCGAGTGCGGACTGGGTAGACCGAAGGGTGGAGAGCGCGGCCGGCGTCATCGTCTACAACCAGCCGGAGGTAACTACGGAATATTCGCACAAGATGCCTGTAAAAATCGGAGCATCAATAAGATACGATTTCAATAAATTTCTCGGCATCGAGTCCGGCCTCACTTATTCGTTCTTGTCGTCTGATTTGAAGACAGGTGAGGAGGGTGCCGTGAGCGGCTGGAGCAAGGGTGTCCAAAGCATGCATTATCTAGGCATTCCGCTGAATCTTTCGTTCAACATCTCCTCTTCCAGGTATTTCAATGCCTATGTAACTGCCGGCGGTCTCATGGAAAAATGCGTAAGGGGTTCATTGAAGACGGATGAGTATCTTGACGGCAAGTATCATGGTTCTTCGTCTACAGCCCTGAAGCAGAAAGGATTGCAGTGGTCAGTAAATGGTGCTGCCGGCATTCAGGTGAATATCTTGCCGCAGCTGGGTCTCTACATGGAGCCGGGTGTCAGCCACCATTTCAGCAATAATTCCAAGGTGCGTACCATTTATTCTGACAAGCCCACTGATTTCAGTTTGAGTTTCGGTCTGAGATATACTTTCCGGTAAGGGCGCCCCCTTGACAGCCGGCATTGGCTCCAGAAAAGAGGGACCCACGCAGTGGGGAGGACCGGCGGAATCCTCCGTCCCCGTCAGGGGCACCCTAGAAAGAGCTAACTTGCTGATTTTCAATGGTTAGCTCTTTTTGTGTCTCAATTTTTGGCGACATTTTGGCGACTTGGGGTCGTTTTTGCCGACTTTAGCTGGCGTTGCCCATCAATGAGAAACACTTTCTCGTAGTGAAAAAGAGCGAGAATAAAATGCCGGGTATTCTTTAAGCTTGTCTTCCTTTAGAATAAAACCCGCATCTATCACATAGTCCCCCGCCCATAGCTGTTAATAATCTTTATGTACATTCTTTCTCCTTTCTGAGGTTCAAAATTCTGATCCATTACATAATTCCTTGTTCCCTTGACTTTGTCAATCTTACATACCTTAACACCAAGGGTATTCACTAGTCCTGCATAGTCAGGATGTAAGTACTCAAATGTGATTTCAATGTATTCTCTATCTTGTTTCAATGATATTTGACACAATGCAGACGAGTTCTTTTGGACATATCCTTTACTGTTTGGATAAGGATTCCCAAAAACAAGTTTGCATGGTATATCCGATACAGATGATTTATTTTGTTTTATATACGAATCATACTCATTCAATAGCTTGATGTTTAGAAGCTGTTGCTGAATCTGTTCTTTCATCAAGCTATCAGTCTCTCTGGGCAAAGGCGAAATGGCATGAATGATTTTTATGGTGTCAGTAACCTCTTTAACTACTACGGGGTCTTCAGGCCATATTCTATCACAAGCTTTTCCTAAGATCAAACCAAATACAGCAGCGATTAGCCATTTGCCAGCCTCTTGCCAATTGTTTTTGAGGAATACAAGAAATTTCGACATATATCAATGTATACCTTTAAGACGGCAATAACAGAATTTCATTAATAATTTCAAAAATACATTTAAAATTATCCCAACTCTCTTTAGATATTGAGATTTTGTCTTGAGAGACCGCCTCAGCGAACGAGTTCTTTGTTGCCAGGAGGTTAATGGATTCGTCTAACCCAACCACTTTTTGCCCTTTTGTGGATTCGACAATCTTATCCTTTCCCCTATCTTCTTGATTAACGAGTAGCAAGTTTTTATCAAATATACATCTTCCGGATTCTGTAAAATCTTTCCCGAAAAATAAACTCCGGCCGTCATCCATTTTCGTATGTATCTCATCATCCGAGAAATAATACTCCAACGAAACCTTGTTTTGATGGGAATCGAGTCGAGATTGAGGAATAGGGATACAGAATGAATAAACATTCCCAGCGACTACATTATAACGATTAGGATACTCTTTGATAAACTTATCTGAATCATGGTCATAAATCGCGATCACTTTGCGAACAGGCATAAATTTCGCGACATTCTCGCATACTGCCTTAGATTGAGTATCTCCTCCAAACTCTTTCCACTCAACATCTAAATTAACCCCTATTTCTAATGCGGCTTTTTGAAGAATAAGAATGTCAGTTTTCCCTTCTGTTATGATGATAGGCTTCGTTGTTTTCTCGATAATTGAATTCGCCTCAGCAAGTCTTTTTGCATACTCATTCTTTTCTCCCATGAAGGTGTTATACGCTTCTTCATATACATTGTTTGTGGTGGGAGAAGAAACAATACCGCCATTATCTAAATCATAAATTACTGCACGTGAAGAACAAGTGGTCGCTAACCCCATATTGAGGAAAGGAGAATGGCTAGACACAATAAACTGAATATTCGGGAACAGCTCAAACAAGTGCGGTAAAACCTCCTTCTGGAGTTTAATGTGAAGATGCTTGTCGACTTCGTCAATTAAAACAATACCGTAGAATTGTTGTAGGGGAATCGGCCCATAAACATTATCCCCTTGACGTAACAACTCACAAAAAATAGACAGGATTGCGAGCTCTCCAGATGAAAGATTAAAAATAGAAGGGCAATACATTTGTGCAACATTTGGATTTGCCACATCGTACTGCATTATTGATAGTCTAGAGCCAGGATTTGATCTTTTACCAATACCAAATCGAACATTTTTCTCTTGGAATTTAGAAATGAGAGCCTGCTCCAAAACGGCTTTCGCGTTTAGCCAGAGTTGTCGTTCAGGGGTAACATCCGCATTTTTCCCTCCTGGAAGTGTAATCTTATTGGGATTAATTTCCCAGTCCAATACAACATCCATTAACCAATTTGCTATATCACGGATATCGGTTCTAACTTCAAGCGGATTGATCATATATCCATTAAAGGTCAAATCTTTCTTAAATATAAAACCTTCTTGATATAGCTCGTTTAAGTAGTTTGGAATCTCATATCGATAAGCAGGGAAAAAAGTGATAATGTTGTTATCAAACACCTTTCTTACCATCTCTTTATCCTTAAAGGAGCGCGATACGTATTTGAATGCATCCTTCTTTGAAGCGGCTTTTTTAATCTCTTCATATGGAATCGCGTTTTGTAGAGAGATAGTTTGCTCATATAATACCGGGTCACATCCATTACGCAAATCAAGATAATCACACAAACCATGATCTGTCTTAAACCTTATATAAACGAGGGATGTCTTGCCATTAGCAAGCTCATATAAAGGACTAGATACCCTATAGTAGCTTGTCGTTTTTCCCGCATATGACTGGTCATAGGCTCCTTTTGTTATTTCTATCCACGCATCAACGATATATGAGAGTATGGTTGTCTTTCCCTTTCCATTAAACGCAGTCAAGACCGAAACACCCTTCTCCTTAAATGTAAGGTTCAGAGACTCAAAAGGAGCGCGGTTTTTAATAATGATGCTTTCAACGATTATTGCCATATACAACGTATAATAACTATTTCATCCGTTCAACGATTTTCATCAGCGTAGTGAATGCTATACGCTTATCGGTTGGGAGTTTCCCACTATCGTACAGAGCCTTGTTTGCTTTGTACCAGAGGGCTTCTTCAGAAGCGTCTGGAGGAATGATTTCGTTGATGGTGATATAAGTAACGTAGCTCTCAAGGCGATCCATCCATGGAATGGCATCTTCCTTTGCGACACGTTCTTTCTTTCCCTTATATTGCTCGTATTCTGTTTCAATGCGTTCTATGATAGCTTGTTCATCTGGCTCAAGCAGTCCTTTGCGGATATTTGATCTACAAACGCTCAGGAATTTGTTCAAGCGTATCTCTTCCGGTGAAACACCTGATGAATAGGGGAAGCGCTGGTTGTCCTGGATGAACTTCTCTAGTAGGGCAACACTGTCCTTGAAAGAGCGTCGCCCTTGCCTCTTCTCTTGCAAAACGTACGCTTCGTCAAAGGTGTAGTCCGAGTAGCCGATGTACATCACATCGCCTTTGTAAAACAAACTAAATTTGTTCGATGATTCTGCTAGGAGGTTGGACTTGACGCTACTCTCCTTTACATTATCACGGTATTTGGCGACATATTCGCAGATGTCAGAAAGAGTGGCTATTGGCTCCATCAGACTATTGAGATACTCTTCGACTATCTCTCTTATCGTACCGCCTCGTTTCTCGGTGTAGTTCCACTCTGCAAGCGCATAAGTGCTACTTCTGCTGACAGCTACGATATTACTATTCCGCAGTGCATTTGAACCAATCTTCGACGGAATTTGCTCGAGGTCAGGATACCGCTGATTCAGTTGTTCGCATATTTCTTCTGCCGTCATCGGACGGTTATATTCTCGGAGGATGTCCTCGATTAGATTGGGAATTGTCTTTCGAGCATTGGCCGGGAAGTGAATCTGGCTATTGATGATATTATCGGGATAGCCTTTCAGGAGAATCTGCCGACACTCTTTGACGATATTGTAGAAGTCTTCTTCTGTGACAGATTTCTTGATAAGACCTCGAACGAAAGTCTCCAGATCGTCACGATAGGGGTAGAACCGTTTCTCGTTCAGCATATCCTCTACTACGAGGATAAACTTATTGAAATCAAATATGTTGTGAACCCTGGAAGGTACAAGATATAGACGACGCACAGCGCCAGATGTCTTAAGTAGAGCTTTCCTATAATCACCAATGATGTGCAAATTTGGATTAGAAATAGCAATGCATACGGTGATGTACTCGTTGCTATATTCAACGCCTTCTTCTGTGCGTATATGCTTAAAATCGTACTCTGACTGACCTGTGTACACATAATCATCCAGAAGGCCAGCGCGGAATATCTTCCTCGGATAGGAAAGAATATCATCCAGGCAGTTGTCGCGCAATTGCCGAACCCTTTCACGTGAGATGCTAAGTGAATGAGCGATGTCAGTGAGATCTTGAACCGACTTCCCATATACTATATTGAGCCCATTCCTAGCAATCTTTAACTTCCGTTCGTCCATCTGAGACATCAGATAGTAGATACCCGTAAATAGCGGGAAGTGGCCACATCGCTCAGCTCGATTCACAATGTCGTCCCATTGCTCATCCGTTAGATTGAGTTTGTGGAGCTGGCTATTATACATCACCGTCGGGCTGGTCTTTGCTCCAGCAAGGAATGAATCAATCTGAGGGAGAATACTTAAGAAAAGGTTGAGCAGAGCCTGGGACTTAGAAGGGTTCAGCCCCGGAAACTTTACGGTCATATGGGATATGCCGACTACCTTCAAGTAGAAGTCAAGGACCGAGTCGTTGCAGGACTCCATAAACTTTTTGTAGGAGTGATATGTCCGGATATGTTCCGTGGCCATTATCTTCTCAATATTTGAAGCAAAGAGGGCCGCCTTATCACTTTCCTCAAAGACGTGTCTTGTGCCGGGATGCTGAACGATGGTGCGCATCATATCGCACATTTTTTTCACTTCTTTTGCGGACACTTCGCCTATCCCCAGTTCCTTCCTGGCCTTCGGAATATCCATATCTAGAACCTTCTCATAGAAGATGTTCGCGTATTCCGATCTGCCGCGAAGAACGTTGAGAAGAATCGCGGAGGCCGGATACTCCTTAGTTACGATATTGTCGTAGATATAGTTTAAGAAGGGGACGTTTCCGGACGGAATGGCCTCAAATACTTTATGTTCTGATGGCGTTGAATGCTCGTTTGTCGCTTTTTCAGCGAGTTCTAACTCTTCAACAATAACTGGTTCGGCATCAGGTTCCGGTGTATTATCTACCGGTTCCGGTTCTTTTTGCGAAATCACTGACTCGGCAGTCTTCTCTTCGATGTATTGCTTGAGATATCCGTCCACTGTGGCCTTGAAGGTAAGGATCTTCTCGAACATCAGCCGAGAAGGCTCCAACCCAATTCCGTCGAATTTTGGAGCTAAGGGGTCAGTGATCAGTGTCCGGTAATAGAGGATTCTCACCGAGCGTGAGCATTTATCCCGCCAATACTTATTGAAGACGTTGGTAAAGCGAGTGTCAACAGACCCCATATCCTTAAAGAGTGGATCTGTAAGAGTAGACAACTCGTCCTGGTGCAGGTATACATAGTAGGCGAGTTCGTCGTTGACAACCTTCTTGTATGCATTCAGGAACGGCTCCGTATAGAGCGCAATCATCTTTCCTTTACGGTATGCCTTACCCAGTAGCTCGTCACTGGATGTCAAGAGCATAGAGAAGAATACACTGTCGCTCGGGCATGACTTACGTTCTCCGGCGAGAAAACCGGAGGCCTTGTAATTCGAAAACCTGATTAGGGTCGTGTATACGTCGTTACGAAAACTGTATTCCTCTGCTCTTTCCATAACTCTATAACTTTACGCGAATGTCGGGCATCTGCTTCGAAAAGGAACTCTCGTTATCGATGTTTGCGCACTGCTGACGGACCTGGTCACGACGATGGATTGCAGGCTGTAAGCAGAATCTATCGAACTCTGCCTTGTCGATCTGGTCTGCGCTGGTCAGATGCGGGAAAAGGAGTTTGCAGTATGCGGTAGCAATACGCTTGACAGCGTTCAAATGGCGCGTATCGGCCTTTGCGGGCACCTGGATGGCATTGTTTACCAGCTCGGCGTATTCCGGGACAACACGGAGTTTATGCATCACCTCAGAGAAGAATTCCACGTTGATGGTCCAGTCGCGCAGAATCATATCGTTGTTCATACGCGGGAGGAGCCAGCCCTCGATGAAGCCGTGGAAACGGTCGAGGAGAGCAGATTCGTGGAAGACGCCAGGGAGTTCATCAAAGTAGCGGTCACTGCGAGGGAAGCCCTCGGAGGTCAGCTCGATGTTACCCAGGAGCATAAGACCGCACTCGGACATAAACTCATAGTTGTCCACGGTGGCCTTTCCGTACTCGAGGTAGCCCTTCAGGATGGCCCGCATTTCCAGCGGATCGGTAAAAGTGATACTCTGAATCTCATCGAAGGACACCAGGTCGTGGTCGTGCATAATACCAGGAGTGCGCCGTGCTTTGTCGAAGAAGAGTTTGGCGCGAGAGACGGCACCGCCACTGACCAGCCAGGAGTACTTGCTGAGATTGCCGAAGACGTATGACTTACCGGTTCCCTTAGGAGCCAACTCGACCATATTGAGACGGGGCTCGATGAAGGGGAGGAGACGGGAAATAAACTCAAGCTTCTGCGTCATGCTGACGAAGGATGCAGGATTATACTCCATCGCCGAAATGATAACGTCAATCCATTCTTCGGTCGAGAACTCTGTGCGGAACTTGCGATACAGGTTCAAATCAAGCTTCTGGAGAGGCTTGAATGGCTTGAAATCGACGAGTTCTACGTGGCCGGGGCCATCTTCATCCGGCGGCATATAAACCACCTTCAGAAGGCCCCATTTCTCGCCATCAATCAGGTCGGCAGGGTATTTCTCCACAAGGTACGGCGGGATGAGCGTCTCGTTCTGCTTGATGCCCATGTCGGGAATCTGGAACTGTACCTTATTGGCGATAAGGTTCGTAGTAACGATGAATCGGGTCAGCAACGTAAGCGTCTCTCCGTTGCGCAGACGTGCCTTTACAGCGTTGTTGTTGCTGGGTATATGCTCGTCCAGATAACGGGCAAGGTCCTGCTTGCGAAGCGTTCCATCCGGCTTGGCGTATTGCGAGATCAGGAAGTCCTTCACAAAGGAGGGGAGGTTCCGACCCAGGAAGACGTCGTAATTCTGGGGGTTCTTCAGTATGGCCGCAGAGCCGAATACTGTTCTGATTTTTTGTCCTAATTCGCTCATGTGCTAAAAGTCTAAGAAGTCATTCCCACCGAAACCGGTGCCGATAACCTTGATTGTTGCATTGAATGATGTTCCACCAGGTATGGTGAATTCGGCCTTGTATTCTCCCTCGTCCAGGCCATTGACAAGAGCACTCCATTCACTGCCAGCACGGATCATCTTGAAGTCCTGACCATTGATGTGAAGCCTGACTGTCGATGGCTGCGGCATCACATTGACAGTGATGGTCGGGTTGGAAACTTCGATTTCCTTGGTGAGCAGCGTGTAATTGTAGCGGACAAGATTCTGTTTCTTGTTCGTGATGATGATATACGGAACCAGCACCTCTTCGGGCGTACAACCACCGTGTACCTCGTGGACCGGCTTGCGACCCAATGAAGCGTGGGTAAGGGCGACTTTGTAACGTTCTCCATCGTTCTCGTTGGTGTGAACGACATAATCGGCATCATGGTATAGTTTACCATCTGCTGCGACTTTGATGTAGCGTCCATCGTGCTCCACCTTCGCATCATATTTCAAAGAATCGAGCTTGCGAGAAAGGCAGCTCAAGCCGTGGTCAGAAACAATGGCAATGGTGTGCTCACCGTAAGCATTGCTGGTGATAATGTCCATTATCTTCGACTGAAGGACCTGAAGTTCCTTAACCAACGTTGCGTTCTTCTTATAACCAGCGCTGTCGTGGGCCAGAGCATCCAACTCGCCGAATTTGATGACATCGTCGAAGCGGTTCTGAGCGGTCGCCGAAGGAATCGTGCAGCGCGTGACCTCGGAATGAAGAACCCGATAGTTGACACCACAATCTTCAATCAATGAAAGGATGTAGGGGAGGAACTCGTACCCCAGGGCGTCTATCCAATATATCTTATCGGGCCGGCATTCATCGGAAGACATATGCTGAGCGAGGCGGTTGTGTGATTCCTCAAACGAGTGATACCATCCGTAGAAGGAATCTCCGTCGTGGTTCTTTTCGCTAATGAAGGCCTTGATACCCTCTGTGTATTCATCAACGAGCTTAGCATTGCGGTACTCCTTCAAGTACTCGATGTGCCAGTTGTCCTCGGCTTTGACCGTGGTGTTGGGGTCGGAAAGATACATTCCCAGGGCAGGATACTTCTTGGCCGCCTTCTCCAGCGTAAGACCCGTGCGATCCTTGTCGGCATACCAAGCGGTGATGAGTACCTTCTCGAAATCGAAAGCCCCCGTGCAGAGTGCTATCGCAAGCTGGGTGTTGTTTTGCTCAATCTCTGCAATACGATTCTTAATATAGTCCTTTGTCTCCGGAGCAACAAACTCGCAGATGACATTCAGGGAATTCTTAATGAGGTGTTCACGCTCGGCAGCGTAACCCATCTGTGTCGAAGGCTCGCTGAAGTAGAAAATACGTTCAGCGACCTTCGTAGGAAGCTCGCGAAGCATTCCATACTCGGAAACCTCATTGAAACAAACTTTAAGGTAAGGGTAATTCTCGGCTGCATCGCAGGATAGGAAGTAATTCTTCATCAACCAACGATCATACTCCGTCGTTTCTGTCTGTACCCACTGTATGAAGATGTCTCTCGGCTCCAGATGGACAAAGTTAAAACGGCTGCATACGAACGAATTGAAGCCGAAGGCAGCTGGACCAGTCTTGAGAATGTCCTTTAGCAGCTGGGACCAGTACTTCTCCTCATGCTTTTCGTAAGGGAAGGGGATGGTGATTCCCAAGAACGACTCGATGTATTCGTGCGCGTTCTCAACATATTTGAAGGTGAAAATGTTGTCAGGAACAGAATACTTATTGCGGCGATAGATCGGCCCGGATGAACAAATGATCTGCGTCTGCGGGGCTTGATTCTTCCAGAACCGAAGCCATTCATAGACAGTGTTCAGACATACGATTTTGCTCTTTTGCCCGAAGGAGTTGGTGGCATTCTTAATTTGAGTCAGGAACACTTCGGTCTTGTGCTCTTCTTCCAAATATGCCCAAACGGGTGCGCTTTCCTCGATGCGGGCAAAACCGTTCAAAAAGCTGCTGAAGCGGTTCTGCAGACCAATTAAAGGGATATATATGCGCTTGTGAGGATGATCAATGTCCTCTGTGAGCATTATCTCGTTGAAGAAACCCTTAAAATCCGTATCGCTATAAAATCGAACCAATTCAGAAAACGGCGTGACAAGAGTGTTTTCTGTACATGCCTTTATGGCTGTCTTAAGGTCATCCGTGGTAATCCAACCATCGGGTTCATCTTGCTTCAGCAAATCCTCCAGATTCAATGCTTGTATACCCAGAACGCCAAGGTCCAGAGCAAAGCGCGTGAATACGTTGAAGTTGTTGAGCATGATGAAGCGGACGGGGTAGCGGCAACGGAGGGGGTCACCATCCTCCATGTCCCGCTTAATCTCCGTCAGCAGGTCATCATAGGACTCAAACTGAATGATTTTCTCTGTTGCATCCATAGCTTACGATAGATAGTTGGAAATGAATTCGGCCACTTCCGGGTTATTATCGATGATGTCAAGGACAACTTTCTGCCAGAGAACGCCGGGCATATTGGCTTCTTTGACAAGTGTCTTGGCCTTCTTAACTGCATCCGGGCTGACAGGCTTTGGCGCAGCAGGTGCAGAAGGCGTAAAGAACGGCGAAGCAGGCGTGTTGGCAGGCTGTGTCGAAGTTCCGGAAGGAGATGACGGAGACGGCTGCGGTGCAGGAGTCGGATTCATTTGATCCCGCTTCATAATGTAGAAGTTGAGCACGCATTCACGCACATCGGATTCCTTGCGGAAAGCAACCTCGGACTGAAGGTGCGAAATCTCTTCAAGCAGCTCGTCCCACCAGTCTCGCTGAATCTTCACGGTCTTGATGGAGCTGATGAAGTTCATAAAACCGTTTTCGTAGTTCTTCGGGCTCGAGACTAACTGGGCTATGTCGACCTTCTCGCTGTTGACAAGGCGATAGAGATTCTTAATTTTGGCAATATCGGGGTTTTGATCCGCCTCCAGCACTTCGATAAGAAGTTTGATGATCTCTGCTCGCTTTTCATTGATATTGTCGCAGTAGGTGAGTACCCAAAGCGGGTAACGGGACTTCTGCATACAGAACTCGTTGATACCCCAGCGGACGTTGCTAAGGCTCTTTAGCTCCGGAATATCCTTGATAAACTGCAGCTGGAAGACCTCGTACAGTAACTGCGTCAGTTCGCTCTCCTCTTTGGAACCGAAACGGAGCATCAGTTTGTTGTTGGACTCAGAATGACCGTCGTTCCACATTACGAAGAGGTCCTTGATCATATCGGCCAGCTTCTCGTCCGAAATCGGCTGTGAAATGGTCGTGACAAATAGGTCTGCCTTGTGCTTGCGCATTGCATAAGAGAAGGCTACCCAGTTGGCGCGGCTGGGGAAGAATCCGAACGGAGGGCGCATCAGTGGAGCAAACACCTCGGAGAGCGAGAACTTGTCCACATATTTTTTCTTGGCGGCCTCGATGCACTCGTCAACCTCGTTGCATACCTGGGCAATCCACGAGCCATTAGCAATGGCAGCAGGGGTCAGACGGCATTCTTCATCAATGAGGTGATTGTCGTTTTCCTCGAAGATGTATTTTGCCGGCATATCAGAGCCACTGAACTTGGTAAGTTTGTCGCGGGTCTGAGACTGGAGCATCTGGAGTACCAGGGCAGGGAAGTTCTTGTTAGCGAGGAATGTGTTAGTTATACCTCGGTATGCCTTGACCGACTCCATACCCTTGGTGAATACCCTGTGGCTGAATTTCTTATTGATAAGCGAGTATATGTTTCCGATGATGCCCTCGCTGGTCTGCTCTCCATTGAAATAAAGAGTGAAAGAACCATTGATAAGGCGATTGCCCCACTTATTCACCAACTGTTTGGCAGCCAGGTCACTCTCCTTTTCAATGGACTCCTGATAATGGCTCTTGGCGACATTATGGCTCGCGAGCAGACTGATAAACTTCGATCGTGATTCGTTGGTAAACACCTCCGTCGGGATGATATGGATGGAGTTCAGGAATTCGGAGGAGAAGTCCTTTACTCGATTCTCGACAGCCCGGCGTTCTTCTTCTGTCACAGCCAGGTAAATGGCAACATGGAGCGTATTCGGCTTTTCATTGGTGTATTTGTTCAGACGGCTACGCAGCACCGGCTCCGGGTCGGAGCAAGAGAAGAGCTGTGGCTCGCACTTGCGAATCAGGTAGTCTCCGACCACGAACAATTTGGTGAGATTCGCCTTAACTGCAAAGTTATAGTTGAGGAAATCAAGAGCCGACTTGAACTGAGCCGCCACTTTTTCCTCTTCCTTTCGCAGTTCTGCCGGGTTGAGGGAGCTGACAGAAATCTTAAACTCGCCAAAGACATCGCGGGCAATGATCTGGTTGGTGTCCAGGAAGCGCAGGATGTCATCCATCTTGGGCTCCAGGCGGTCATCGGCGAACAGTCCACGGATACTCTTCTCGTTAGGAGAGATGCGGGCAATAACATCAGTGCTCTTGGTTGCGAATTGAGTGGACAGGGTATTGAGCAGGAGGATTCCTTTATATACGCGCACGTAGTCGTCTCCGGCTTCCTCTACCCGGTGGATATGATTCTGGAAGTTAGAGGTGAACGCACCACACTGGGGATTAGCGAGGAAACTCTCGAAGAAGAAGTCCCAGAGCCATTCCGCCGTAAGCAATGAGCGCTGCTCATACACATACTCGTCAGCAATGAATTTGCGGAAACCTTTCTTCTCGTCGTTCATAAAGTTGACAACAGAGCGGTTGGCAGAGCCAACATAATCTGACAGCTTGGAACATAGGAATGCACTGTACGGATGCATCGGGAAGAGGTTAGAGATGCCTGAACGTTCTTCTTCAACGCCGCCCTCGCAAAGATAATCGATGAGTTCATTGAGACGGACGGTACGGTTGTAACGAAGCTGGTCGTAGCCCACCTTGTCGGACTTGATCTCGAACGTATGGCGCATCACACGATAGGTGGAAACTTCGTCCATCATATAGCGAATGGTGTCGAAGCGATCATTCATCGTGCGGACATCGTCTTTCTTGCTGCCGCTGGCCACCTGGTCTTCCACGCGGTGAGAAATCAGGAACAGGAAGAGGTTGCAGCTCTGTGCCTTCTCGGCGATGTTCTGCAAGACGTTGATACGATCACTGCCGATGGCTTCCATGATGGAGGTAAACTCATCCCAGAAGATAATGAGACCGTCAGCAATCCCTTCGTCTTCGATGGCCTTTTCAACCTCGGCAAGCCACTCGCTGACGCTCTTAGATGTGAGGGTGACGCCCACGGTGTTGTAGAGCGCTTCCTCCAACTCCATATAGGTCTGGATGTCATTGGCTTCAAGACGGGCGATTACTCTCTCCGGTGTAGGGGCGATGTCGTGCAGTTCATCGTGCTTATTGATGGCGTCTTGGGTGTAACTGTTGTGGTCCTTAACATACTGAATGGCACTTTCAAAATCAGACTTCACTACGATATTACCATGACCGGCTGCGACCAGGGCGTTCTTAACTTCGCGCTGTAAGGAAAGGGAGAAGCGACGCAGGTCGTAAGCGCCCTCGACACCCTTGATGACCACAGAAAAGAAATGTTTGTTCTTGCGGTAATTGACAAGCTGATTGCGCAGACTGGCATCCTCGATCTTCTTGGTGTAGAATTCGATGTCGCCAAAACTGTCACAAAGCAAATGACGGATAACGGAACTGGCGTGAGATTTACCGGTCCCGAAGGTGCCCTGAACCCAAATGCTCTTACGTTTTGATTTGTCGGCTGAAGAGACTGCCGTAAGCGTACGCTGGAGCAGGTCGCAAAACTGGTGCGTGGGTATGAAGGATGCCCAGAGATTGTTGCTGGAATCTGCGGTAATATCATATACCGGCAGGTAATCCTGCATTTGGATATAGTCTGAATAACGTGCCATAGTTTCGTGTATCTGGGTGGTTAAAGCATCATCTTAATTATGTCAGCGGAAGAAATGTCTTCGCGCAGATTAATGTTGTCGAGACCCAAGTTAAGTTGAACATTCAAAACATGGTTCCGCTCTTCCTGGAGAGTGCGAAGGATACGCTCGAACACAGGACGGTCTATACCGAACTGGCGATAAATACCTTCATCTTGACCTTCTGAGAAAAACTCGGATACTGTGAGGAAGCGACGATCCTTCCGCTCTGCATAGAGGTACAATGAATATGCGACTGCCGCAATGGAAATATCGTTGTATGTCTTCCGCATTACCGCTAATTTACCACTTTCCTTAGCCAAAACGATAAGCAGCGGATCACGACTCAATGAACTCTCTTTGAAGGTGTTAATGAGCGAATTAAGAGGGTTGCTTAACGTGCGGCCTTTGAGGTCAGGATAGGAATCTTGCAGGATAACATCCATTTCCGCCCTCGAATACATGCGCTCAAATCCAATAGCAGAATGGAACCAGTGGCAAATCTCAGAATTAGCGCATAGATTAATGAAGATGATCTCCCAAACCAGCTTTGGATTCGATGGGTAAAGGGACATCAACTTCATACCAATTTCGGAGATTTCCTTGGTCTCTTCTTTGAGGATCTTCGCCTCCCGGAGCCAGTTGGTAAACGGAGGTATCTGGTAATCCATATTAAGGCCGTGCTCTTCGTTATCGAAGAAGGTCTCATAACTGTCGAAATACTTGCGAAGCCAGTTCTCGCGTAAGCCCATACCATCGTTGTAACGATTGATGCCGGATTTGGTCTGTTTCATATTGCTGGAGTTATTATTTGTCGGATTGTCGCCGTATGATGCGCTAACGGACGCAGCAGTAATGCATCCCTTTTCATTGAAGTCAAGACACTTGTAACAATGAATGCATTTGTTTTTGTCCACGGAAGCGATAGGAGTAACCGCCAGGGCGCCAGTCGGACACTCGACCTCGCACACCTCGCAATGGACACAATAAGTAGTTTTGAAAAGTATCTTCTTTAAGCGGCTGATGAGAATAACGTCACCTCCAGTATCGCCAAATTCAAAGGAGAGGGAGTCGTCTTTGAAATATTGGATTTTGAATGTATATACGACCTTGTTGTATTTCAGCTTACCATCAATGACACTTTCATTTTGGGTATATGTATAAGGTCCAAGAATCTTCAGCCAGGTCAAAAGGCTTTCTTTCGGATTGTGCAGAATGGCCTTGAAAGTCGGATTGATTGAAACAATATTGATAGTGGACTTAGTCTTCAAATCACGTCCGCCAGCTCTCATCTTCCAGCGCCCTGTCTTAATGTAGTTTTGGACACCTTCAACATTGTTAGAATGAAGGCTGCTCTCAATCCATGATATGAATGGTTTAATAGTTTCGGGATAGAGTTTCCCGCACAAATCTTCACTCCAACCAGATGAGTAAGGGCAGAGTATACATCCCACTCGGGATAACCCTTTTCTATATGACTTATTGAATGGGAGGCCGTAGAGAAGAATGTATAGATAAATCTCAGTAGCGTTCCAGTCCAGAATGGGGCTAACGTTAATCATATTGTTATGCTTAACGTTTTTTCCAATCCTCGAACGACCAGATCGGCTAACACTCTCTTCTGCCCGGACGCCATCAAACAGAAGAACGTGAGGCTGTTTTTTACCGCCGTTAATCTCCTTGAGTTTCTTCGCAAGGGGAGCAGATTTCATCACGCTACAGCACCAACGGTGGATGCGGCTTGGAGAGCCGAGGTTGTCCCAATAATACATAATGGGCTGCTCGTTCCTGGCAACATAGAAGGCCAGCTTCGGGTATCGTTCTGTGTAGTATTTTTTAGTCTCTTCGTAGAGCTCAAGTGACGTGGGGAGTTCATACCCCGTGTCGGAATAAATGACAGAAAAATCCGTGTTGGGGACAACGCGAGCAACTAAATCAAGAAGAACTTGGGAATCTTTCCCGCCAGAGAAAGAAACCACAAACTGATCTATCTTGCTTGTAAGAACGGCTCCTTTCCCTTGAGCATTAGCCTCGCTTTCTGGCATAATATCAAAGCTATCGCATGACTCTTTTACGACGACTTGTTTCTCTCCCGTCTTTTTCTCCAAGCGGGCTGCCAGGGCTTGGAAGTCAATGTCGGGATTCGTCTCCGACGCCTTCGTGATACCCTTATAGCGGCGATAAATGCTATTGATAAACTCCATTGCTTCATGCTCTATCAAGAACATGGAGTCGTCATTCGCCACACGGAGGGCTTCAATATCAATAGGAGTAAGGACAATGTTTTTCCCTTCAGGAGTGATAATGATTTCCGGATCATCATATAGGTTGCCACCTTTCACCTCCATCACAAGCACTCCACAATAGAAGTAGCGACGGTCACAGGCCCACAGGAGGGGAGCCTCTGAGTGGGGATATACCCAGCCCATATGATTTAGCCCAAGGAGATCCAGTTCTTCGTAAAAAACTGGCCTCGGCGCTATTCCGAGGGCTTCTCCTGCCGATGACATCGTGAGTGTCACTCCATTATGTGGTCTGTTCCAGACAATCTTGAACATAAAAATCCTTTTATAACTGATGACAAATATAGGTAATTATTTTGAAATTTCAAATTTTGTGATTTTATTTTTACAGAAATTATACGTTTACTTTTATAGTGGGTGCTGTAAAAAAGTGCCCTTGATGATGAATACAATTTTACCTCCTTCTCCCCCACCTTATTGCCGGCGTAGTGACCATCTCCCGTGCCTTGCGGAAGCAGCGGCGGGACCAGAGGATGTCGTCCTCGTCCTTGTCGCGGCCCCAGTTCTGGTCAGGAGCGGAGCCTCCGCCGCCGCAGTTTTGCGCGAAGGAGGTGGTGGCATCGACGTAACCGGCGAAGAGAAGGAATGCGGTCCGAAAGATGTGGCTGCACTCCTCACGCGAATAAGACTGTTGTGTCAATCTGCTCTCTTCATCGAAGACCCGAGCAACTCTTCCGGGAACCATCTTCTCATAGCGTTTTCCATCCACAGTGAAACCCCAGGGGAAAAGGTAATTCTTCCCTTCTTCGGATAGCGCAAATGCGACGCGCTCCGCTGGGGTCATCTGTCCGTATCTGTTCTCCGGACGCATCTTCTTCCAGGTCTCCTGAATCCGGGATGGCGTCAAGTCACGACCAATGACGGATGACTTATAGACAGAGTTCCCGCTCTGGATCGTATATCCACGGACCGCCACCGAAG